>QGNH01000320.1_pt2 | contig 10259 bp, 8 predicted proteins | sample 1735481 | NCBI WGS metagenome assembly QGNH01 (sample SAMN09239004, study PRJNA386568) | Viral metagenome, whole genome shotgun sequencing project. | reverse complement strand
AAGACTTTCCTGTACACGCGCAACATCTGCGCCAGGGCGATCAAGGCACCCGGATCAAGGCACACCATCAACCGTTTCAGATTCAACGCTTGCAAAGCGTCGATAGCCCTTGAAACATTCCCAAAAGTCATGGAGTCGGCATTTCCGGGTTACAAATACCAAATTAACCGTTCGGACTGGTTCGCCCATTTTGAAAACGGCAGCGAAGTTTGGTTTAACGGCCTCGACGACAAGGAGCGCACAGAAAAGCTATTAGGCAAAGAATATTCGACCATCTACAATAACGAATGCTCACAAATCCCGCTTTCATCACGTAACACGGTACTGACACGGCTTGCCCAAAAAGTCTATGACACCGACGGCGACCTGCTCAAAGTCAGGGAGTACAACGATTGCAACCCGCCAAACAAGAACCACTGGACATACAAGCTATTCATTAAGGGTATAGACCCTGATACCGGGATGGCATTGACGAACCCGGGAGATTACGTATCTTTTCAGATGAACCCGATGGATAATGTAGAGAACATAGCGCCGAACTACCTTGAGTTGCTCAAGGGTCAAAACGCCCGTTACCAGCGCAGGTTCTTGTTCGGCGAGTTCACGGACGCAAACCCAAACGCCTTGTTTGAAGAATCCACCATAGACAAATGGCGCGTGACCGACGGGTTGGTGCCTGACCTGGTGCGGGTCGTCGTGGCGGTTGACCCAAGCGGTTCTGGCGACGTTGACAACGCGGACAACGACGCGATAGGGATATGTGTAGTTGGCCTTGGCACGGACGGGAACGCCTATCTGCTGGAAGATTGCACGGTAAAGGCGGGTCCCGCCACCTGGGGAAACGTAGCCACATCCGCTTATGACCGCCACAATGCAGATATTGTGGTGGGCGAAGCCAATTATGGTGGGGAAATGGTCAGGCATGTAATCCAAACCGCAAGGCCACGGACACCTTACAAGGCTGTCACTGCGACTAGGGGGAAAGTGGTCAGGGCGGAGCCTATCAGTTCGTTGTACGAAATTGGTAAGGTAAGGCACGTCGGCAACTTCTTTGACTTGGAAGAAGAACTGTGCGGGTTCTCGACATCCGGCTATATCGGTGAGAAGTCACCCAACCGGGCGGATGCATTGATATGGGGGTTGACAGAGCTGTTCCCTGGCATCGTCAACAAGCGTCAAGAGCCTATCCTGCACGTAGCGGCAAACCACGGACATAGCTGGGTTAGCAGATGAAAATAAGTAAAGAAAAACCTGTAATTAACTACTGTCCATAAAGGTGTAGCCACTGATAGCGTAATTTACAATTAAGTAATATACTTAAGCCATTGATTTAAGGATTAGACATGGCAGCAGATAAACAATCCATAGTGACTATAGCCCGTAAAAGGTACGACGAGGCCAAAGAGTTTTGGGCAGAATCAAGGCGGTTGTCCAAACAGGCCATAGCGTTCAGCTTCGGGGACACCTTCAACGGCAACCAATACCTAGATATGTACGGGCGCACCTATGACCAGGCGCGAAGGGAGAGAGAAGGCTTGCTGACCATCAACATAACCGACCCGGCCTGTAAAAAGATCGTCAACTCCGTGCGGATGAATAGGCCACAGGCCAAGGTCATGCCGGGGGACTCGGCGGCAGACCAATCGGCGGCCGAAGTCGTGGAAAAGTGGTCTAGGGCGGTCAAGTCAAAGTCCAATGCCGACGACGCTACCGACACGGCCGTAGATTTCCAAGTCAGGGGCGGCGAAGGCTATTACGAAATATGCCTTGACTACGACAGCCCCGATTCATTTGATAAGACCGTACAGATAAAGCCCATAAAAAACCCGCTTGACAGCATATTCCTAGACCCTATGTCCATACATTCGGTTGATGGTTCATCGGCCAAATGGGGGTTTATGAAGGAAGAAGCAAGGAAGGATACGGTAGAATTGGAATATGGCGTAGACCCTACCTCATGGGAAAATGACGGTACTTGGGTGATGAAGGACACCTGCATCATCGCTAAATACTATTATTGCGACACGGTAAAGGACAAATTACAACAGTATGCGGACGGCGGCACTGGCTACAAATCCGAGAACGAAGGCCGTGAACTGGCAATTGGCGACGACGGAAAGCCCATGGAGCGCACCACATACCGTGAGGAATGGCATTATTGCGTATTGCTAGGCGGCGAGGACGAACCTGTACATAAAGAACCCTGGGCTGGCGGTTTAGTGCCGTTCTGCCCGGTATGGGGGCAAATGTACATAGAAAACGGGGTGCCGTACCTGAAAGGCGAAGCGCACAACATCATCGACCAAAACCGCGTTATCAACTACATGGCCTCAAAGGGCGTGGAGTCGATAGCCAAGCAAGAATCCCCCAATTGGAGCGTGGCGGTTGAAGCCGTCCCCGTAGTGGACGCATCAAAGGACACATGGAGGATGATGGCCGATGGCCGTAACCCGCTTGTTCTGTACCATAACGCCTACACAGACGATGGCAGGGCGTTGCCGCCGCCGCGCAAAGAACAACCCGCCATGACACCGACGGCGGAATTTACCGCCATGCAGACCTTCCTTGAGTTCGCACACAACGCGTCAGGGCAGTTTTCGGCACCGGGCGAAGTCGCACCTGGGGCGTCAGGCAAGGCCATGAACGCAAGGCAAGCCCAAGCAGACTTGTCCACCTTCCATTACCCGGACAACCTTGCCAGGGCGTTAAGGTACGGGGAGCAGATATTGATAAACTTGTTCAAGGCCGTTGCCAAGGACGGGGATATACTCAGGCTGCAAAACGTGGACGGCACGGAGGAAAAGGCGCAAGTCAACCCAACAATGGAACAACCTTACGCCGAGGCCGCCAACAAGCAGAACGCCTTGGGGGTCAAACACATCATCAACCCGGACATGCTGGGCAAGCTGGACGTGGTTATCAGCATAGGGCCGTCATACCAGACCCAACGCCAGGAGAACTCGGAAAAGCTGCTAGACATGGCATCCAAAGACCCGCAAATGCAGCAAATGTACAAGGACTTGATATTTAAGGAGATGGGATTGCAGGATGAACAGGCCTGGATAGCCAGGGCAAAGAAACTGTTGCCTCCTGAATTGCAAGACCAAGAAGAAGGCGGCGAAGACCAACAAAAGGCGCAGGCACAACAACAAATCCAGGAAATGCAAAACGCATTGCAAGGGGCGGAGCAACATACCCAAGAGATGCAAGCCGCGCTACAGGGCGCGGAACAACACCTGAAAGAACTGGAACAACAGAACCAAGACTTGCAAATGAAGGCTGCGCAATCCGAGGCAAAGGCGATCACCGCGACTATCCAGGCCAAGAGGCAGGAATTGTCCATGCTGGAAACTAAGCAACAGACGGGAAAGGAAGCCGAAAGCCCAGGGGAAGACAGCACGGAGAGTGGCGAGGAAGACATGGACCCGCAAATGGATGAAGTTATATTTAAACTGGAAGAACAAACACGGTTATTGGCTCAAGGCCAGGAAGCCATAGCGCTAAGCCTAGCCAAACCAAAAACCACACGCATCGTCGGCGGAAAGAACGCGGACGGAATTTATGAATTCACCAAGATAGAGGGATAACATGACAATCGCTTATGATGTAAGTATAAGGAATGCATCTATGGACGCAATCACGACAAGGGCGGGCGCGTCCGCGTTGCTCCGTGTTTATGACAGCACGGGTGCGGGCAGGCCTGCCACGGGAGGCGCGATAACAACGCAGGTATTGCTCGCTGAATTGACGTGCAACGCAACGTTCGCCCCGTCTGCGTCGGGCGGCGTGCTGACATTGAACGCCATCACCCAGGATTCCAGCGCGAACGGGACTGGGACGGCCACATGGGGGCGCATAGTCAAATCGGACGGAACGACGTTCGTGTGCGACTTTGACGCAGGTGCGGACGTAGTTACCACAACAACAGGAACATCCGGGCAAGACACTGTCACCGTAGGTTCTGCCACTGGGTTAGTTGTCGGCCAGTACGTTACCGGGACAGGCATAGGCACGGGCGCAAGGATTGACTTCATAAGCGGCACCACCGTCCATCTTACCGTACCCAACAGCGGTGCGGTTTCAGGCAATGGGACGTTTTTCTACGACCTGAGGCTGACACCCGCACTGATAACTATAACGCAACCAGTGCAGGTCACAAGTTTTGTTATGACCGCCTCGAACGCTTGATATGCTAAACCTACCTAATAGCCCATCGACCGTACTCAGGGTAATAACTGGCTCTGCTGGCGACATCAAGGCGACATATAGTGCCGTCGATGCCCCCACGTCTGTCAGTTCCTCCAGTTCTTTTACCCCAACAGGTCCAGTCATCGCTTCGATAACGGCTGCAGGGACTAATACCATCGTACCAGCCCCAGGTGCGTCGTTGGTGCGCAATGTCAAACAATTGACATTGCGCAACCACCATGCGTCAATTTCAAACCTTTGCACCCTTGAACGTTTCGACGGCACGAACGCCACCGAGGAATGGAAAGGGACGCTTTTGCCAGGTGAGGCCGTTTACCTCAACGAGAACGGCGATTGGACGGTTGAAGGTGCGGACGGCATCGTAAAAGCCACTACACTGGCTAACCAACAGCAATTGGCCGCCGCCACCGCATTCCCTATGACGGCGGCGGACACCGACACCATTAAGATATTCGCCCGAAAACGCGCAGGCAGCATGCAGCTAAAATGGATAAAGCCGAGCGGATTGGACGAAAGGGTGCAGGAATTTATCAGCGAGAATGGCTATTCCGCCTACCTGCCAAACAACGGCACGACGGTTGGGATTAATATCGGCTTGGGATGGACATCGGGCGGGACGGTATCTCACCCAACGCCTTCCACTACATCACCGGCCATACTCAGCCAACAAAAGCGCACCCGTTGGGCTAACGTCGTCACCACCACCAACCAGTTCTTGGGTCTACGGACGGCGACGGCGGAAAAACGCTACTGGCGGGGCAATGCGGCGGGGCTTGGTGGGTTCAATTTCCATTGCCGGTGGAACGTAGGATTGATAGCGGCGACCACGACACGGTGGTTTGTGGGTTTGAACGACTCCAACGCGGGTTGGGCAATATCAGACACCTTGACCGGGAACGGCTGCGGCTTTTGGCACGACACCACCGATGCTATTAATGCCCTAAGTTTTGTCACCAGGGACAACACCACGGCCACAAAGTCGGCGATAACCCTTGGCTCCAACCTGACCACAAGCTCGGCGTTCGATTGCTGGATATGGTCAGCGCCAAATGGCGGCGTGATCGGTTACGCCTTGCTAGACCTAGTGACCAACACCATGCTGGTCGACACCACCACAAGCACGACCATACCGCTAAACACCGCATTCCTAGGCCAGGAGATAGCCTGTTCCAACGGCACGGCCAACATAACCGCGACCACCGTGGCGATAGACGTGGCAGGGCATTCTTGCACTAGCGACAACTAAGCCATGGCTATCATTGAGATAGCCTCACAACGGGCATCGTCGGCATCGGCGAGCCTCGTTGACCTACAAGCCCTCGCTTACCCAGGCAACGTAACATCCGGAGACCTGCTCATATGCGGCGGGGCTTGTTTCGACACCACGGCAGCCCCAACCACCATGCCCGTGTCGGACACGCTAGGCACGGTTTACACCTCCATAGTCATAACCCGCACCGCCAACGCTTCCAAGTGGCTGGCCTACGGGTTCGCCACGGCATCCGGGGCTTGCACGGTCACGGTCAACCCGCCGAGCGGCACGGCCACGGACATATTGAGCTTTGGCATCGCCGAGTTCAGGGGGGTAAAGGCATTCAGCGTCGATGGCGGAAACACCTCAGGGACTGGCACTAGCGCGTCCGAGATCATCACGACAACGGGCAACGGCGACCTGATTATCGCGCTGTTCGACCACGATAACGGCGATGTCACCATCACATCGGCTGGCACACAAACCGAGATAGCGCAACACGACGTACCGACGGCCACCACCATGCCGTTTAGCTTGGCGTACCGGATAGAGCCCACGCCAGGGAACTACCCGATGTCCTGGACGACCAGCGGGAGCGTGCCTTGGTCGGTGCAAGACATATCTTTTTCGGCCATACCTGACCCAGTCCCGCCAAAAATAGGCGCGCCGACCTGGAAAAAAAGGCGTAGCCAAACGGCGGACTTCGACCCTATCGGCCTGTTCAACAGCGAGGCCAATTTCTTGGGGTTGTTCGACAAAGACCTGATCATACCTGTATCAGCCGCAAGCGGGAATACGGGTACTGGCGCGGCCTTGAACAAACCCGACACGGCACAGGCGCAAGGCCAGCTTGTGGTGACCGCCACGGCAAGCCCATCCAACAAGCCCGACAGCGTATCTGCCACAGGCACGGTAACGTTGTCCGGCACGGCAAACCCATCCAACAGGCAGGACAGCGCACAGGCTACCGCAAGTCCTATTGTCACGGCAATTGCATCGGCACTGAACAAGCCTGACAGCGTGGCTGCACTTGCCAGCCTCGTATCGACCGTCACAGGGACGGCGGCGGCACTTAACAAGCAAGATACGGTGCAAGCCGCCGGGTCAGCCACCTTGCAAGGCGTTGCATCGGCAATCAACAAGCCCGATGCGGTGCAAGGGCAAGGGCAGTTGTTGGTTACGGCCACCGCAAGCCCTACCAACAGACCGGACAGCGTATCTGCCACCGGGACGGCATCCAATGCCATAATAGGCACTGCTTTAGCCATAAACAGTCCTGACATCGCCCAGGCACAGGGGCAACTGGTCGTGACAGGGTCGGCAAGCCCGTCCAACAGGCCGGACATCGCCATCGCATTGGGAAATACGGTCGCCATAGGCAATGCCAATGCCATAAACCTGCCCGACAATGCAGCGGCATCTGGCTTTGTGGGCAACGCTTCAGTCACTGGTATTGGCATTAGTTTTAATAGTCCTGATACTGTAAGCGCACAGGGTACAAGCGGATTTCCGGTACAAATTGCCGAGCTCGGCGGCGGCAATTACTACTACAGGCAAAGGCACGTGCCGAAACGCCTGGAAAAACGCCAAGAATTTATCATACCTGATAATAAAACTACATTAACGTCAGAAAAATGGCGCACAAGGGCGGATAAAAATGCCATAAAGTCAAGGTTAAGGGAACTTGAACATGAACGTCAACGCCTTGATTTTGCCACCAAGGCGTTGGAAGATGCGGCAAGGGAAGCCAATGCCGCCCAACTAAGGCTTATCGCTTACCTTGAGGGGGTCGAAGCCGAGATATTGGAGGAAGAATCGGTAATAATGCACATTATGGCGGAATTGCTCTAGGCCAATTTAGTCGGGTCGAAAGGCATACGTGACTTCCATTCGTATAGGATTGCAGAAACGGTTCCGTCATTTGCCAATATATTTTTTTTTGAATAAACATCCAGCCTTGAGGCGAACCAATCCAGCAAGCATATATCATAGGCTGTGTCTTCTGGTGAACCGTCGCTTCCGTCCATGAAAGCCTTGCAGTTTTCCCATGCCACGTATAGTCCGTGCCTATGGTCTATTTCCCCTGGACTTGCCATATTGGAAGCCCGTTTCCAGCAAGAAACCAAGCGTTTAGCGGTCGTGTCAGGTTTGTGCAATAGCATTCCAATTCCCCAATAATTAAGTTTTTAATATAGCACAAAACCTAAATAGGGCATATACTTAGGTAGAGACTTGCAAAATGCAAGTTACTAACAAGCTACGTGCGGCTATCACACGGGTAACCAGGGGTTACGAAATGGAAGAAGAAGGAACCGTTACCGACGACGGCACAACATCGGGGGCTGAACAGCTAAACGAAGAAACACAGGTTACTGAACCGGAAGAATCAGGGCTGGAAGGGGAAGAAAACCCTGACACTGGCAAAGTTTACACACAGGCTGAGATAGACGAACTGCTCGACAACAAGTCGGCGGAAGTCAAGAAGGCCACCGAGCGGAAACTAAGGCGGCAATTTGAGCGGGAACAGTCCCAAAAGGCCGAACCCGTACAAGACGACCTTAAAAAACCCGTTTCGGACGACTACAAGACGGCTGATGAGTTCATCACCGCAAAAGTTCATTACGAGATGGCGGTGGCGGAACAGGCAAGGGCGGCTAAACAGGCTGAATTGTCAAACGAAGCCTACCAGGATGAAGTCAAAGAAAAGTTAGGCGACCACCTGGACGCAGCCGAGGACTTGCCTGGTTTCGACCGAGTAAAGTTCCAGGCCATGGCCGGTGAAGTACGATATGCCAAGGCATTTGAAGAAGCCCTGGCGGACGTTTCCAACGCGCCAAAAGTCCTCGAATACCTGTACATGAACCCGAAAGAGTTCTACGGGTTGGAAGAGCTTAGCCCATTAGGGCAAGTAATAAGGCTCGGTGAAATATCGACCCATCTCAAAAGTAAAAAACGGGCTTCTGGCGACCAAGCACCACGGGTCGGCGGTGGCATAGCACCCACGGGGGACCTAATGTCCATTCCCATAGACAAGTACACGGCACAACGCGCCAAAGAAGGTTCGGTGTGGGCGGTACGGGCGATGGCGGAGCGTTCCCGACAGACATAGGATATATTAGCGATGGCTAGCAATTTACCCATAACAGCGAAGGTCGCCAAGGAATTTATGGCGATCATAAAGAACAACCCCGGCATGATACCGACCGTCAACCGAAATTATGAGGACGAATTCGGGACGCAGGGCGGCTACGATTCCGGCCAGACTATCAACATCAAGTTGCCGCCACGGTATTCGGTAAGGGCGGGGCGTTCCGCCGTGCCGCAAGACACCGTCGTAAGCACTATCCCATTGACCGTCAACCAATGGGGCGTTGACCTATGGAACACCCGCCTTGAAGCGACGCTCAACATGAACGCGCTAAACGACAGGCTAGAAGCCGCCGCCGCCGCGCTGACCACGGAAATAGACAGGCAAGGGCTGGAAATGGCACGCCTTTCCACGTTCAATGTCATTAACCCCACAGGCGTTGCGCCAAACACCCAAGCCCTGGCAGTTTCCGCCGCGACCGACACGGGCGCAAGGCTTTCTGAAATGGGCGCACCAGTATCGAACCGTTATTTCGTGGCAAACCCTCGCACCAACGGATACCTTATCGCAGGGATGTCAGGCATGTTCAACTCAGTCCCGACCATATCCGGCCAGTTCAATTCAGGGCAAATGAAAAACGCCCTTGGGTTTGACTTCGTGATGAGCCAAAACGTCGGTGTGCAAACCAACGGCGCGGCGACCGCCACCAACGTCAACGGCGCGGGTCAGGTAGGTTCTGCCATCACCGTCGTCGCCATCGCTGGCGGCACGTTAGCGCGTGGCACGACCATCACCTGGCCTAACGTGTTCGCGGTAAATCCGCAAACACGGATGACTACAGGGCAATTGGCGATGTTCACGGTCACTGCCGATGCACTTATAGGGGCTACCACCATCAATGTAAGCCCTCCATTGGTCACTAGCGGAAACTTACAGAACGTCACCGCAAGCCCTACCACTGGTGCACCTTATGTCATACAAGGTGCTGCAAGCACGTCTTACGGGGCTAATATCGCCTACCACAAGGACGCTTTCACCTTGGCAATGGTCAACATGAAAGAACCGCCCCCAGGCAGCGGCGCGACCAGCTCCCAAACATCCGAGGACGGCGTGACCATAAAAGTCACCCAATACTGGGACGGCGGCAACGACGTGGGAAACTTAAGGTTGGATGCGTTGTTTGGTTGGGCGGCAACTTACCCGCAATTGGCATGTAAATATTATGTACTTTAATAACATTAACTTGGGAGTATTATTATGAGTGTCACTTTAAGTAGGAATTACATGGGCAGGTTGGCTGGGGATGTGGCATCTTTCGGCAAGGCGCAGGAAGACGCGCTGATCGGGTCTGGGTTTGCCACCGCTGCCCTTGACACCGCGCTGACCACCGGGGCTTACACCCAGAACACGGCGAACGGCAAGGCGGCGATAGCGGCGGGGCAAAGTTCCGTCGTCATCACAAACGCCTTGGTAGATGCAAACACCAAGGTATACGCGGTGGTGGCACAAGCAACGGCGGACGGCACATTGTTGCGTGTCGAACGCATTGTCGTGTCGGCGGGTTCGTTCACTATCTTTGGGAATGCAAATGCGACAGCTACGACCATCATTAGCTGGATCGTCATTGACGATTCAAACATAGTAGGAAGTTAAGACGCAAGGCGGTCTATAACGCTTAGGCCGGGGCGGTTGTCCCCGGCTGTACCAAAC
>QGNH01000554.1_pt2 | contig 10260 bp, 9 predicted proteins | sample 1735481 | NCBI WGS metagenome assembly QGNH01 (sample SAMN09239004, study PRJNA386568) | Viral metagenome, whole genome shotgun sequencing project. | reverse complement strand
ATCATCACCCGGCGGTTGAAGGCGAAGCCGGCGCAGATCGCCAGCGTCGTCTCGCGGTCGAACTTGTAGGCGGTGTCGATGTCCGGCACATGCTCGGTGCGCAGCGAGAAGGCCGGCACCACCATGTCGGTCTCGATGGCGAACGCGTCGCGCGCGACCACCTTGGTGTCCGGCAGATTGATCTCGGAGGTGGGGCGAACCTCGGCGAGCGCGTTAACCTTATCCATCGTCGAACGTATCCTGATCTGTCCCGGGGTGAAAGTGTAGCCCCGGCCGGCGCGCTGTCAAAGGTGCGACCTGCCCCGCCGGCGCCGCCACACAAGCTTCCCCCGCATGGCTGGGGTGGGTGTCGTGCGGCACGCACGAGCGCGCTTTGTCCTGCCTCGCCGGCCATTCGCAGTCAACCGCGATCTCCAGCGGCCAACCGCGGCGGCCAACCGCGGCGGCCCCACCCCGGCGGCAGGGCCCTCGGACAGTCCGCCAGCCGGCAAGATCCACCGCGGCGGGTTCGCCAGCCGCCGGCGCCGCACGGTCGTGGGGAGAAAATGCCTGGTTGCCGGCCGGAGCGTCGTGCAGGCGGCCGTCTCGACGGCTATGTTCATGGTCGTCACGCAGCCACCCGAGAGGGAACCAGCAAATTGACGACCGGTCCCATCCGTCCCACCGCGCGTTGCCCGATCTGCAACCGCCCGAGTGTTCCCGCCAGCCGCCCGTTCTGCAGCCCGCGCTGCGCCGAGGTCGATCTCGGGCGCTGGCTCACCAGCCAGTACGTCGTGCCCGGCCCGCCTGCCGATCTGGATGACGACCCACCGCCCACGGAGGCAACCGACTAGCCCGCATTTCTCACACTGTCGCGGGATGCTGGGAGACCGCCCGGCTTGATTGTCCGACCCCCGTGCGGTATCCCCCAGCCCTTCGTGAGCGCTGCCCGCGAATGCCCAGGTAGCTCAGTTGGTAGAGCATGCGACTGAAAATCGCAGTGTCGGTGGTTCGATTCCGCCCCTGGGCACCATACTAACTCTTGGATATATCAGCGTATTTTGGGTCCTTTGAAGCTCATCGCTGTTTTGGCCAGATCGGCCTCTGTGTAATTTCTGTGTAAGCGGGGCATCAAGAAGCCCGTGCCGACCTCTTCGGTCGATAGCGATCATCGAGCTTATCCATCGCTTCCGCGATATGGGAGCCGGACTGATGGGCGTACCGCTCGACCATCGCCATGGTCTTATGGCCGCTGATGCGCTTGACGGTTGGCAGATCGACCCCCGCCTGAACCAGGTGCGTGATGGCGGTATGACGGAGGGTGTGGCGGACGACCTGTTTTGGGTCGAGGCCCGCGGCGGTCACCGCGCGCACGAACGCCTTGCGGACATCGACCGTATGCCCTTGCAAGGCTCCCACCGATGGAAACAGCCAGGGCGTGCCCTTCGGCAAAGTGTCGATGTATTCGGTCAGGAACGAAGCCAGATCAGCCGAAATCGGCTGCGTGCGGGCACCCGCTTTCGCCGCGGGGATATAAATTGACCTCGCGTCAAGGTTCACGTGCTCACGGCGAATGGCAAGGATTTCCGACTTGCGCATCCCGGTCCGCAGTCCAATCAGTATGAACGGATAAATCTGGCGATTTTGGTCCGACCTGGCGCCCTCCAACAGGGCCGTCGCCTGGACCGGGGACAGGTAGACGATACGACCGTTGTCCTCCTTCAGCTTCCGTATTTTCGCCGGCTGCCGCTCCGTCCAGCCCCATTCGACCGCCTTGTTGAGCAGGTGCGACAGAGTCGCCAACTCGCGGTTGACGGTGGCCGGTTTGTTCAGTTGCGGTGGTTGTCCCGCCACCGGCTTCTTGCGGGTCTGGACAGGCTGGCTGAGGCGATGCTGCTTGTAACGTTCGATATCGGAGCTGGTAATCTGGCCGATCTGAAGTTCTCCCAGGAATGGGACAAGGCACTGTTGGAGCCGTTGGCGCTTGCGGTCAATTTCCCTTCCACCTTCCTCGCGAAGGCGGTCGAGATAAAGCGGTGCCGCCCCAGCGAGCGTCAACGGAACCTTCCTGCGCTTCGGCAGGTTCAATCGACCTTCCCGCGCTTCGTGTCGGACCTTGGAAATGAATTCTTCCGCCGTGGTTCTGGTGACGCCATCCGATTCACGGCCGAGATTTCGATGGATACGCTGTCCATCCACCATGACGTTGACCGAGAACAGGCCGTCGCCGTTGGCCAGTCGTTCGAACGTAATTCCCTGTTCACTCAGGCTTTCGCCTGGTTGTAGGGCGCGTGTCCTCGTGCGGGTGAGCTTGCTAAAGGTTCGGGTCATTTGCCCCTCGACCGGTCAAAACGGAATTTCGTCGTCGAGATCGCCCCCAGGTTTCCCGGCCTCCCACTTCGGCGGAGGCCGATTCGTCTTTTGCCACCTGGGGAGGGCGGTTGCGGGCTGGCTCCCGTTGGCGACGGCTTTGAAAACCGACCAATGTTCACGAAGCCGGTCCCAAATCACGGACCCTTCCTTAATTTCCCAGGTCCAATCAGCCGATGGACCGGGAAAGCGTCCCTTCCATACGAGGCCATGTTCGCGCACGAGCTTCCACACCAATTGCTCCTCGTGGGTCAGCAGAGCGGGGTAGTTTAACGCGAGCCGGACAACCCGATCTGGTTCATCCAGATCCCAAAGGTGTTGCGTCCGCTCTGCATCCGCGACGGATACGCCCTCCTCGCCGTTAAACGGCTCTTCGAGCCAAACCCGAGACAGGCTCTGTTCGACCGCCCATTCGATGTAGCTGCTCAGCGGCCGGCGGTGCTTCCGCGCGGCCAACTCAGCCAGATACTTCAGTTTGGGATCGAGCCGGACGGTGACGACCTCCGACTTCTTCCCAGCCCCCTCATCCCGCCCGCGCTTCATCCCGTGAAAATCCCCGTGTCAGAAGTTCCTGGAACTACGCGGAGCCGTATAGCATACGTGTAGGCGATTGCAATACGCGAAGGTTTATATCCTACTGTTTTCGTCCTGTTCTTGCTGGAGTCGCGCGATGCAGATCGAGATGGAGAGGGTAAAGGTGGTGATTTACCCGGACGGTCGGCTGGATACCGACAATGCCGCACGCTTCCTTGGACTCAGTCCAAAAACCTTGGCCATCATGCGTTCAGTTGGAAACGGCCCGCAGTTCGTAAAACGCGGGCGAGTGTTCTATTTTTTGGACGATCTCCAGGCATGGATTGCCGAGAGGCCGAAAGTCCGTAGCGCGGCACAAGCGCGACTCGTGGGCTAAGGACGTGCGGCCCATGGCCGACATTGAGACCGCCGCTGACCGAGGTCGGGGACGATCGACGTGTCGGTCGAACGCGGTTGCGCGCTGCATGCCGTTTGCCGCATGCGTCAACCCGCGCCGCCCGCCGTGGCGTCGTTCGGAAATCCGCGCCGCTCTGGAAACATGCCGTGTCCCGGCGAAGGTCGCGGCATGACCCGCGTCCACCCCGCACTGGCCGAGCTCCTGTTGCTGCTCGCCTTCACCGCGTGGCTGCGGTTGGCGAGCGGCCTTGGCTGAGCAACGCACCACCGAGGAAGACGATGCCAGCCTCGGGCTGGCCCTGGCCACGCTGGCGGAGCATGCCCGGTGGGTGACCTGGCGGAACGAGCTACGCGACGGCAAACCAACCAAAGTCCCCTACTCGCCGCGCAACGGCCACAAGGCCAAGGCGGACGACCCCGCCACCTGGGGGACGCGTACCGAAGCCGAAGCCGCGGTGCCGCGTCTGGTCAACGGCAGCGGCGGCGGCATCGGCCTCCAACTTGGGGTTCTCGGCGATGGCCGGGCGATTGGGGGAATTGATCTCGACACCTGCCGTGCGCCTGATGGAACCCTGCAACCTTGGGCCGCCGAGGTTGTGGCCAGGGTCGGCTCCTACACCGAAATTTCACCGTCCGGCACCGGCGCCAAGGTGTTCTTCATCTTCTCCGCGGCGGAGCTGACGTCGTTGCGCGCCATCATGGGCAAGAAGCCCGGAGAAGGATCGGGGCGGAAATGGGCGCGCGGCAAGGGCGACCACGTGCCGAGCATCGAGCTGTATCTCGACGGCAGGTATTTCGCGCTGACCGACCAGCCCTTACCTGGCAGCCCAAACGAATTGCGCCCCGTCACGACCGAGGTGCTGACCTGGCTGATTAGAGAAGCCGGCCCCGCCTTCGTCGGCAAAGGTCCTGCCACACGCGCGGCACGCAGCGCCGACTCGTCGCGGAGTGCCGTCGCCTTCCGCAAGGGAGTCGCCCTTCGATCGGCCGGTCGGACGTACGACGAGATGGTTGAAGCCCTGCACGCCGATCCAGAGACGGCAGACTGGTGCCGCGAGAAAGGCGATGCGAACGGCGGCAGGGAACTGAGGCGGATTTGGGACAAGGCTGCCGACTACGCGTGGCTGGCACACTGCCAGTACAACAAGGACGGCAATCTGCGGTCCAACCTTGTCAACACGCTGGTGGCGCTGCGGGAGGCGCCCGCGTTGCGCGAAATGTTTGCCTATGACGACATGCTGCGCGCGCCGATCCTGATGAAGTCGCTTTCCGAGGAACGCTTCAAACCACGACCCGTCCGGGACGAAGACGTGACGGCCGTGCAAGAATGGTTGCAGCGTGCGGGCTTGACGAGTGTCTCGAAGGACACCGTGCACCAGGCCGTCGATCTGCACGCCCGTGAGCGCGCCTTCCATCCGGTCCGAGACTATCTGAATGCGCTACGTTGGGATGGTAAGCCGCGTGTCGCCACATGGCTGCACGACTATGTTGGCGCGACACAGGACGCCTATGCCGAGGGCATCGGGACCATGTTCCTCATTGCGATGGTCGCGCGGGTCTTCAAGCCAGGCAGCAAGGCCGACTACATGCTGGTATTGGAAGGCCCGCAGGGCACGCGCAAGTCGGCAACCTGCGCGATACTGGGTGGGCACTGGTTCTCCGATAGTCTCCCGGACCTCCGCGGCGGTGGCAAGGATGTCGCCCAGCATCTCAACGGCAAGTGGCTGATCGAGATTGCGGAACTGTCAGCCCTCGACCGGTCCGAAGCCGCGGCATTGAAGGCATTCGTCACGCGGGCAGTGGAGCGCTACAGGCCGAGCTATGGGCGCAAGGAAGTGATCGAACACCGTCAGTGCGTCTTCATCGGCACCACGAACAAGACGGCATATCTGCGCGACGAAACCGGCGGCCGGCGCTTCTGGCCGGTCAAGTGCGGCATTATCGACACCGTGGCGCTTGTGCGCGATCGAGACCAACTGTTCGCCGAGGCGGTGGCGCTGTACCGGCAGAGGACCCGCTGGTGGCCGGACGCGGCATTCGAGGCCCAGCACATCAAGCCCGAGCAGGACGCCCGTTACGAGGCGGATGCGTGGGAAGAGGACATCGGCAAGTTCCTGACGGGAAAGGAACGGACAACAGTGTCGCAGGTGGCAAGGGATGGCCTGCACATCCTGACACCCAAACTAGGCACGACAGATCAGCGGAGAATCAGCGCCGCTCTTGAGCAACTTGGGTGGGTCCGTGGTGCGCGGACTCCTACAGAACGGCCGTGGGTTCCACGACGAAATTCCAATGACGCATGACGCACATGACGCACTCGCTGTACGAGGGCCTGGGGAAGATGAGGATTGTTATTAGAGGGGGTACTAGATGCGTAGGGCGCTTGTAAGGGAAATGCGTCACATGCGTCATGTGCGTCATACGTCATTCCAAGCATGTCGTTCCGCTTGCAGAGCACCGACCGGGACCTCAAGTCTTAAATCGCAAACAGATGGGAATCGCGCCGTCCGAGGGCCGCGGATCGCGCCTGTCACGAAGGAATGCGTGGATGGCAAAGCATAAGAAGCGCCGCATGATCGCGGTCGCACCTGCCGCCGACTATGGACCGGCCATGATCAGGGATTGCGAGGGCCGCCTGCGGGCCGCCTGGGACGGCGCCGCCGCCGGGATCGAACTGGCAGACGTGCCGGACATCGATCGGCCCGATAAGCGCGTCACGGTGCGAGTGGCGCGGCGCACGGACCCACTGATCGCAATCCTGGAGCCGCGGCGAGATGGGCCAGGCCGCATGCAATTCGTCGCGGCCGAGCAGTTCCGCCACGATTCCGCCTTGGCCGATGGCGTGCGGGGCGAAAACGAACACCTCGGTGTCTCCGGCGGCCCTGTGGGTGGCGGCCCGACGGAGGTGATGATCAACGCCCAGGGTCGTGTTCAACGGGCATGGTTAGCCATCCGTGGGTCACAGAACGAAGCCGAGGTCGCCGACGTACTGAGGCTCGTCGTGCTCGGCTGGGCCACGCTGGAGAGGATCGACGCGGCCCGGCGTGTCCGGCGCCACACCGGCCGGGCGATGCTGTTGGTTGGGCTGGAGCGGCTGGCGAGCCATTATGGACTGACCCGACGCGAGACTAGCCCGTTGGGTAGTACGTCATTTTGAATTCATGGCTTCATGTGGTTCTGTTTCCGCCACTCTGCGATCACTGACGCGATCTGAACCAATGCGCCAGCGATCTCACGCAGCACCGCCGGACTTCCCGGCAGCTTAAACGAGGGCGGCTGTACTTCGCCGGTAAGACCGGCATAATGAAGCCAGACCTCTCGCTTCGCGTTTTCGATTTCGATACCCGGTGGCATCTCGCCGCGCACTTCGAAGTCTGGTGTTCCGACGAAAATGCCCCGCCTCGTTGGTGTAGCCATGTCGCGCCTCCCTATTGCGGTCCACCCGAAGCCGTGCCACGTTCCCCGCATGCCTGATCGGTCAAGTAGCTCCCGTCCGCGTGATCCCAACCAGCTCGGCAAGCTGATCGTAGATATCAGCGTCGGCGAGGTCGAGAACCCGCGCGAAAAACATGAAAAAAACCCAGCAGCCGTCCTGCTAGGGTCATTGGGGGGTCGCAAGGGGGGAAAGGCTCGCGCTGCGTCGCTCAGTGATGAGCGGCGCCGTGAGATCGCCCAAAAGGCGGCTCAGGCGCGATGGCGCGGCCTCGAAAAGTAAGAGCCACTCCGCACGCTCTGCCGATCCCAGCGAAGGTGGTCAGAATGGACCCGCCCAACTTGGGTGGCATTCACGCTCAGGCCATTTGCGTCTGCGACGACAGCGCGTCCTACGTCATGAAGGATGGCACGCACGATCCCCGTATCCCTCATGCGGAGTGGTTCTGCACCCATCTTGCAGACAGAGTCGGTATCCCTAGCATCCCATGCCGCATTTTGGAGTTGCCACCCGACGCGAATGGCGTCCGCAAAAAGGTTTTTGGCTCGCGTTGGGAAGCGGGGGAGATTCCGATAAGCCCTGCCCCGTGGTGGCTGCGGGTAGAGCAAAAGACGATACCAGTTTCGCATGTGGCTCCCGTCTTGAGTCGGATATACGCATTCGATCACTTTGTTCACAATTTCGATCGGCACCTTAAAAACTATTTCGCTCAAAAGTCCCCTTCTGGGGTGTCTATTTTCTCGGTTGATTACTCAAAGGCGTGGGTCTGCAACAAGTTTCCTCTGCCACCCATGCCGTTCGACTTAGGCGATAGCCATCATCGCACCGTCTTTTCGCAGCGAGAACTTACGCGACGGTGGGGTCCGTGGATGATAAACAACGAAATAGTTTCGTTACTTTCTGGTATCGGCAAAATAACGAAAGATGATGTCAAATATATTATGCAAACCGAACCGGATGAATGGTTATCAAAAAGGCAGCTAAGTGCCATAGTCAAGTGGTGGGGCTCTGCGGAGTTCAAGTCTAGGATTGCGGAAATAGTTGCGGGGATCACAAATGGCACAACCAGTTACGTATAAATACTGCGTGCTGATAGCCTCTCCGAACGAGCGGAGGGGGGAGCGCATCAATATCGGCGCGATCGTCTTCTGCCCAGATCGGCTGGACGTCCGCATTCCGGAAGCGACGAAGCTCGGGTGCATATCATCCGGCCCATGGGACACCTATTTGGCTGTCGCTGCTACCCGGCTGAAAAGCGAATTTTCGCCAGATGAAGACCCTCTCCGGTTTCGTGAGAGATTCACTGAGCACGACCCCGTTATGAGGATGTCTGAGCTGGGCTGGTTCCTCGCGGACTCGGATGAGGCATACGAGGCGCAGGTTTCCGGAGTTCTGTCTGATTTAGTTCTGCGGCCGAGAGCGCGGGAGGAAGAACAGGCCGAGACACAGGCTAAAAAAACAGGAATAAACAGGGAAATCGCGAAAGAATTCAGCAGAATAAGGATTCTCGCTAAGCGCAAGGAAACGATAGAAGACCACTTGGTCACAAGAGACTATTACGTGTCGGTCACAGAAAACCTGCGAGCCGATTTTGCTGTCAAAAATGGCGTCTTCCACATCACCTCTACGCTGGACCTCCGCAGGGAATCCGCCCACATCAAGGAAGCCTGTTGGAAGGCGTGCGTGCTAATGGAAGCGAAGCGCCTGATGGGTGATACGACGCGGCGACTGGGGGTTTACGCAGCGGCTTACGACGCGACGCAGTTCCGCGCGCACATTGAGCTTCTTAAGGAATATTCGACCAAAACCTACAACTGGATGAATCCCGAGGACCAGTACGCCTACAAGCAGGCCATGATCTCGGCAGTCCAGCGAGGCGCCCCGGGCACAGGCACTCTGCTTGGTCCATAAGACGCTCCGTTGCTCGCCCGCGATGGCGGCTGGGGTCACTGGCAAGCCGTGGGATATGGCCGACATCGTGGCGATAATGGATGCCCGCGCCGTGCCAGCCAAGGCTCGCGGCCCTTATATGACCAAAGCGAAGCGGGCGGCGCTGGCGGCCGAGGGGGCGGAGAATTCAAAATAACGCACTATCGCCCGTTGACAAGCGGGGCGGCTGTCAAGTAGTAGAACGGTTAGGTCGTATTGCTGCGACTGGAGTACGGCGCCGCCCGCCAGGGACCGGCGCCGTTTTAGTTGGTGCTTCGCCCGACTTCCGCGGATCAGTTACGGTCGGGGCCACAGGGTCCTGATCTGCCCCCCCCCCTTCTCCACGTCCCCAACAGGCCTCCCACAGGCCGCTCCGACACCCGCTGCCCTGGCAAGCTACCGGTAGTCGTGCACAGGGCGACAGCCGGGCAGCACCGACAATGCCGTTCCGACCGCCCGTCCATCAGCCCGCGCATGGTGGCGCCGCCGCCCAGCGCCAGGCGCATGATCGCTGGCGTGGCTCGGCCGCGTCGCGCGGGTATGACGCGGCATGGAAAGCGCTGCGCCTCGCGAAGCTGAAAGCCGACCCGCTTTGCTGGTGGTGCTTGCGCAAGGGCGTGCTGACCGCAGCGAACACGGTTGACCACATCGTGCCGATTTCTGAGCGACCCGACCTGCGGCTGGTTTGGAGTAATCTTCGGTCAGGGTGCAAGCCGTGCCACGACGCGCACACGGCGCGCCAGGTCGCCGAGGGCCACCGCGGCATGCGCGGCGCGCGCCGATGATCCCGCCATGACCGGAGTCTGAAACACGATGGGCTTCTGGTCGCGGGTCGCCGACTTTGCGCGGCGCCGCTCCGGCGAGAGCGACGATCGGCTGTGGGGCGAGTGGGCCGGCGGCGGGCAGTCGAACGCCGGCGTACCGGTCAACTCCATCACGGCGATGCGGCATGTCGCCTGCATGGCGTGCGTCTCGATCCTCGCCTGCGACGTGGCGAAGATCCCGTTCGACATCTACCGGCGACTGCCGGACGGCGGGAAGGAGGTCTTCAAGGATCACCCGCTGCACCGCCTGATGCGCCACCCGAACAACTGGCAGACCGCCTTCGAGTTCAAGGAAATGCTGCAAGCCTCGCTGGTGCTGCGCGGCAATGGCTATGCGCCGGTGGTGCGGAACGGCCGCGGCGATCCGCTCTACCTGGTTCCGGTCCACCCAGACCGGGTTGGGCTGTTTGAAGCGCCAAGCGGCGAGTACTTCTACGCGGTCACGCGGAACGGCCTGCACGAGATGGCGATGCTGCGGGAGCATCCACTGCTGATACCGTCGGCGGATATGTTCCACCTGCGCTGGCTGCCGATGTACAACTCGCTGCTGGGATCGTCGCGCCTGTCGCTGGTGCGAGAGTCGCTGGGCCTGGGGATCGGGCTGGAAGAGCACCAGGCCCGGTTCGTCGGACAGGGCGCCCGGACCGGTGGCGTGCTGTCCACCGACCAGAAGTTCGCCAGCAAGGAAATACGCGAACAGCTCCGCGAGGAGTGGCAGCGCCTGCAAGCCGGTCCGCGCAACTCAGGTGCGACCGCGATCCTGGAGCAGGGGCTGAAATGGCAGGCGCTCGGGCT
>QGNH01000410.1_pt1 | contig 10263 bp, 11 predicted proteins | sample 1735481 | NCBI WGS metagenome assembly QGNH01 (sample SAMN09239004, study PRJNA386568) | Viral metagenome, whole genome shotgun sequencing project. | reverse complement strand
TTCCTTTATTGCGGCCTCGTATTGTTCAGGCGTAAGATTGCGCTCTTCTATTTTGCGCTTCTCAGTTTCGTACTCGCGCCACTTTTCAATGCTTGGATATTTGAGCCTCTGCTGCATGATGCACCTCGTGGGCCACTCCAGCCCCGATAAGGGTGTTTATGGCCGAGTTTACGATCCTGCGAACGAGAAAGCCCACGGAGCGAGTCTTCGAGCGTCTTTAGCCGTGGGATGAAAGTGAGCCAGTCTAATTTAAAATAAATCATGCATTTCTTAGGCAAATAGATTATATTAGTCTTATATGCGTAAGACTTTTAAATATAGATTATACCCAACTAAACTTCAAACAACCAAAATGAATAACATTTTGGAACAGACTCGTTGGGTCTATAACGAAACTCTTGCACTTAGAAAAAATACTTGGGAATCTGAGAAAAAATCTATCTCTCTTTATGCCAGTCAAATAGAACTCACTAAATGGAAAACTGTTAAACCAGAACTTAATGAAGTCTTTTCTCAGGTTCTTCAAAATGCTCAACTCCGAGTTGACCTTGCTTTCAAAGCCTTTTGGCGGCGTTGTAAGGCAGGAGAGAACCCAGGTTTTCCAAGATTTAAAGGTAAAGGTTGGTATCATTCCATAACCTACCCACAGGCCGGATTTAGACTCCATCCTGACGGGGTTTATCTTTCCAAGATCGACCGCGTAAAGATTGTTCTCCATAGACCTGTCGAAGGTACTATTAAAACTTGTACCGTTAAAAAAACTCCTACCGGTAAATGGTATGTTTATTTTTCCTGTGAAACAGAAAAACCTGAGCCTCTCACAAAAACCGGAAAAATTGCTGGAATTGATTTGGGTCTTATCACCTATATCCAGTGCTCTGATGGGTCTAAAATAGATAAACCTCGATTTTTTAATCTTGAACAAAAGGCTTTTGCTCAAGCCAAAAGGCGTGAGAATATAACTTTTAAAGCCAAACATAAAAGAGTTTTGGCTATGATCCATGAGAGGATAAAAAACAAGAGAGAGGATTTTTGTCATAAGGCTTCCAAGAAACTCGTTGATAAATATGATTTCATTGCTCATGAAAACCTGAATGTTAAAGATATGCTTGAGCAAAAGAAATATTCTAAAAGCATAGCTGATGCTTCTTGGTCTACTCTGATTCAGTATATGACCGCCAAAGCTGAAAACGCTGGGCGGATCATAGTGGGAGTAGACCCAAGAGGAACCAGTCAGCGATGCTCGCAGTGTGGCACTACCGTGACTAAGACTATTGAGGTTCGTGTTCATAATTGTCCTCACTGCGGTTTTAAGACAGGTAGAGATTTAAACTCTGCCTTAGAGATACTCAGACTCGGATTGGAGTCTGTTGAGCGACCTGTGCCTCGCCGTAAGGCGAAAGCACTGGTCAGGACTCATGGAAGCCCACGACTTTAGTCGTGGGAGCAGTCACCATATATCTCCCCTTCCTTCTTGTTTTTTTTCTTCTTCTGTTTTTTGTTGGCTAAATGTTCCTTTAGTAATATCAAACTCCAAAGATTCAACCCCTAAGCAACCGTGATTTTTAAATCTCATTTTTTTACAATGTATATCTGTTAATCCTGTTTTTTCGTTTCTATAAATAATTATTCCTATGTCCGGCTTATTTCTCCAATGTGCAGAATCGCTTATATCATATAATTCAGGAACCAAATAAGAACCATCTTCGTTCTTCTTTGGTTTTGCTGGATGTCCAGAAACAATAACGATTTGATTATTTATTCTTGCATAACGGCGCAACTTCATTAAATTATATCCAACAAATTCAGTCAAGGACATTTCGGTTGGCCGAGTATGTTCAAGTTCATTATATGGATCAATAATTAATCCGTCAATATTCAAATCTTTGGCTGTGTTTAATATCATATCTAAAGTAACGGACTCGTTGTTGATCCCTATTAATTTATAATGTTCTTCAAGAAATTTCATAGATTCTTCTACGTCACTAAAGTTCATCCTGTTTGATCCAAAGAAAGACATTTTTTTGTTTTTTTCAGTCAGGTTTTGAATTATAAACGGTGCCGGATAATTTTCCGGTGAATAAATAGCCCAAGTAAAATCATGTGAAACCGCAAGGTTGTTACTAATATCAAGTATAAATTCTGTTTTTCCGCTACCTGGATAACCAGTAATGACATAAAGTAAAGATGGCACCATTGTAAATATTTTATTAATATTATTCCATCCAGTAGACAATCCTGCTTGTTTTCCATTATTATAAAATTGTTTGACACTTTCTAAATATTCCATTACCCCCGAAACGCTTGCAATCTTATCACAGTTTATTTCTCTCGGTTGCCCGTCAATCTGTTCACCTATTTTTATGTTTTTATCACCTATAGTATTGGAACAGTTATTAATCGCCCGCTCTATTGTTATTTGCCCATAGGTATATCCATTAGCAAAATGTACTTTATCCCATTTAGGGCGCATTAATCCTGATTGCCGAAATAAAGAATCTATTTCTATAAAATTTCTTGATGTCCAGAAAGCAAGATGATTACATAACGCCATATCTGCGGATGAATGATCTCCTGAATATGCGGAGGTATCTCCTTGCCAAAGAGCCTGTATTTTAAATCCGTTTATAGCTTTGAACATTTTTTCTGGAAGATCGTTTATTTTTGTAGTATTATTATTATAATTTAACAATGTTTCTGTTTTATTTTGTTTTGTTTTTTGTATCATTTCGTAAATTTTATTTATTTCATCTTCGTTTAGTTCTCTAAAATCTTTTTTATTTTGAAAGACGTTTCCAGTAAAAGTAAAATATCTTTTGCAACCATAAATTTCCGCTTTTTGTGTTTTCACCGAAGGTTTTAAAAGTTTTCCACCACAAAAAACATGGAAGCCATCCCCACTTGGGGATATTTCGGTGTAACTATTTGCCTCCTCTATTATTTCTAACGCCCAAGGCTCAATAAAATCACTTGCATCACTAAGACAATGGTCAAGATCAATTAAAATAAATGCCTCCGGCTCAATCCCAGACTGAAACCCTATACCATCAAAATCATTTGAAACGGATAATGCTGTGTTAAAATCCGTCCAGGTTTTTGAATTATTGCTTTCTGCTTTTCCAAAACTATTTGCCCTATATGGTACTTTCGTTTCTTTACCCTCACGTATTTCACGTTTCCAGACTATCCAATTTGGAACAGATAACATTTTCTCAGGCACAATAGCAATGTTAACCATTAAGTTCTTTCATTCGTTCTTTTTGTATCTGTTTTTCCCCGGCTGATAAAATGTGTGTTGGCAAAATTATTTTATGTTTTTCATCTAACCATCGTTGTTGGTTTAAATATGTTGCAGGCATTGGAATGTATTGTCCATTATCTTTTTTCCATTGTTCTGTCTGTTTCTGCCATTCAAGGGCAATCAATATTAATTGGAGCGTTTCGCCCGGTGATGATATTTTCATCCACGATTTATAAGCTGCGCCCTTACCTTCCTTGCGCGGGTATGAACTCCAAAACTCCAAAAAAAGCGTTGAAAAATCATTCCCCCCTTGCATTCCCTCTTTAATACAAGAAGCAGAAGCAGAAGCAGAAGCAGAAGCATTAATGTCCGCCATATCTCCGGACATTTCCGGACAAGTCTTTTTCTTTCTCTCTTCATATTTCCTTTTTGCATCAGCTTCCTTGTAGTTTAACTCACGAAACTTCTGATAATTTATTATTCGGTATCCACCATCTACACGCTCAATTCGTTTTCCTTCATTTTGAATAGATCGGCTTTCTGTGTCCGGAGAGGACAGTTCTTCGATTGCCGCTTTTGTTTCATCAAGTGATAATCTGCAAACAGAAGAAATACCAACAGAAGATACGGGAGCTATTCCATCCGGCTTACATGCGGCGAGTAAAGCAATCCACACCTTAAATGTTTTAGGATCACAGGCCATTATTGAAGAAAGTAAAATACCCTCATCAAGTTTAGTATATCCCACAAAGCCTCAATTAAAAAGCCTGCCTGTATTCCTGCTCAGGGAAATACAGCTATGCGCCGGAGCTTTGCGCTACGGACAGGCTATAAATTTACGTGGAAATTCCTGAGCATGCTATAACAATACAACAAGCCCATTGCCGTGTCAAGAAAATAATGCTATAGCTGCAATTTATTTTTACAGACAGGTCGTGACAAATAACGCGCTAATAGCGTCCAATATATATAAGTATTACCTTTTTACCGATTTGTGTAAATAGTGCTTGACAACTATTGCTTTTTATCGTAAATTACTTATTGACCGTTACAAACCTTAACATGAGCTGCTTTGCTTGAAGGTGCGTTATATGGCTGCTGAAGGTGCCCCTCCTAATAACAACTTTGCAGAAAAGTACAAAACCCCAAAAGAACGTCAAGCTTTGTGTGAAAGATATTGTTCTTACTTGAAAAAAGGCGGGTATCCTTCATATTTTCCAGAGTGTTCTGACAAAACAATAGAACGATATATAAAAGATTTCCCAGTTGATTTTCCCACCGAAAAGATAGAAGAAGCAGAGCGCGAATACAAGCGTTACTATTTTGACCTTCTTGAGCAGGGTGCAACTGGTAAAATACACGGCTACAACGCGCCGTCTGCAATCTTTCTCGCAAAAAATATAAATAAATTCCGCGACAATCACGACATTACCTCTGGTGGTGAAAAAATAAAATCAGTACCACCTCAAATTATAGTTACCGATCAAGCTACAGCAAGCTTTGTCAAAAAGATGCTGTGTGGGCCGGATGATTCTCCCGAATCTTGAAACCACAACAGTATTTTCTCGTAACCGCAGGGCGTTCGAGGAGGGTTATAAAGTCATTGTGAATCAGGGTGGAACTTCAAGTAGTAAAACCTATTCAATTCTTCAATTGCTTATCGTATTAGCTGCATCATCTTTTTACAATGCTGGTATAATTTCTGTTGTATCTGAATCAATTCCTCACCTTAAGCGCGGAGCAATCCGTGATTTTCAAAAAATAATGGGTGAAAAGTTTGACGATATGGCGTTCAATAGAACGGATCATATTTACAAGTTTGATAAATCCCAGATGGAGTTTTTCAGCGCGGATGATTCCGCCAGGTTGCGTGGTGGTAGGAGAAATATTCTTTTTCTCAACGAGTGTAATAACATTACAATGGATTCTTTTGATGAACTTGATGTAAGAACGGAGGGCTGTACTTTTGTTGATTATAACCCCGTTTCTGAATTTTGGATACATCAATTACTACAACAAAACGGAATAAACGATTTTACAAAAGATTGTTTTCCAGAAGATCACAAACAAATATGCTTTATTCATTCCACCTATATGCAGGCTCGACAGGTTCTTCCCAAAGACACAATAGATAAGATTGAATCACGTAGGGAAAGAGATGTAAATTGGTGGAATGTTTATGGCTTGGGTCTTGTGGGTAACATTGAGGGGCTTGTACACCCGCTGTTTACCACTTGTGACGAAATGCCGCTGCCCGGCTCCGGCCCTGAGTTTTTCGGGCTAGACTTTGGCTTTACTGACGAAACCTCATTGATTAAATGTATGGTGGTCGGTGACCAGCTTTATTGTGATCAGCTAATATACGAAACCGGCCTCACCAATCCGCAAATTTCCCGCCGTATGGAATCTTTAGGTGTTCGCAAAAACCATGACGAAATATTTGCTGATAGTGCAGAGCCTAAATCAATTAAAGAAATTGCCTCATACGGATTCAACATAAAGGGTGTGGAAAAAGGTCCAGATAGCGTTCGTGCTGGTATTTTGAAGGTTAATGAATACCGCCAGGTCTGGACTAAGCGCAGTGTAGACTCAATCAAAGAGCAGCGCAATTTTCGTTACATTCAGAAAGATGATGGCACTTTTACCGATAAGCCTATGGATGATTTTGGACATAGTATGGCTGCTCGTCGCTATGCCGTTATAAGCAAACACCTACAGGCTATCGAGCGCATGAAGTGTTTGGTACATGACATATCAAAGTTTGTTAAGGATGATCCGCTGGGTGGGTTCTACGAGGTTATAAACGGCTTTGCGGTGCGTGAAAATTGGGCGACTATTGTCACCTGCCAATGGGATAAGGATAATGGACTTTTGCATGTTAATTTTGAAGCTACAATGAACACTATTGAGAACATAAAGGCTTACTGCGAATCTGTGAAAAAAGCCATGAATGTAGCGCCGCCCGTAATGAATCCTACCAATGGCGCTGCGGTGCAGAACCTTGTGAGCCAGTTAATCGCGCAGAAGGTTCCGGTTGTTATTGACCAGACGTTTGACGCTATTGGAACGTTGTATTTTCTTAATAACGTAATTGACCGGCGAAAGTTCACCATGAATAGCCAAGCAGAATCTCTACGACAAGCCATGCAAAGCGATACGGAAGTAAAGAACCTTTCCCCGCACTTAGAAGCGTTGCTGTATATCGTAAATAACATAGCAATCAAGGTTAAAGCCGAGGACAACAGAAAGCCGCTCAAAATGTTCAGCAAAGAAAAGTTTGAATACCAGAAGGAACAGGAGCTGACATTAAAGGGGCGCGAGCGTAACCCGGACGGAACGTTGAAACCAATAGATAAAGGATATGCGCAGGGGTGGTAAAAATGTTTGAATCAGCCAAGGCAATTATAGCCCACAGGGAGGAACAAAATGAACCTATTGTGCAAAAAGATATAGATTATATTGCTAAAACATGTGCAAGTGAAATCATGAAGGTGATTGATGATGTTTATAAAAATAAAAAAGAAGTCAAAAAGGTCTCGGAATGAAACTGTATAATCTCGACCAGCACGTTTCGGTGAACAGCGACCTTGAATTTATCTGGCGTAAACTTGGTCACGAGCTTGATATTGACAGCATTTCCGGCCATTCGTGGGTGATGGGAAGGGAGCGCAAGCATGTTCCACTGGTTGAAAATAATATTGGCAGTATTGTCGAGAAAGAATTGTGGCGAGAGTTTTATGATACTTACCATGAAAGATTATCAGCTTATGACGGATACGTATGCTGCTATCCGCCCGTGTTCGCCCTGCTCTACAAGCAATTTACAGACAAGCGCGTTATTGTTCACATACCAATCAGATATGATTTCCCCTATACAGACAATGAGCCAAGCCTCAAAGTGCTCAATGATTTTCTTGTCAGTGATCCCGTGATTGTATCAGCTAACAACAAGTTGGACAAGGCTTATTTTGAGGACCGTACAAATGGCAAGAAAGAGTGTAAATACATTCCGTCGCTGTGTGAATATACCGGGATGAAATGGGCACCAAAGCGCAGTGAGTTTTTGCTGTATGATGGATCACGAAAATGGCGCATTGATGGCACGCTGAATAGGTATGACGATTTTCACCCGCATACGTGGAATGATATACAGTCTTTCCGTGGTATTATTCATATGCCGTATAATATTTCGACCATGAGCATGTTTGAGCAGTACACCGCCTGCATACCGCTGTTCTATCCGTCGAAAGAGTTTTTACTTAAAATGTACCGGAGTGGGGCCGGTGTGCTTGAACAATGTTTCTGGTCAACAACACAGCACGGCAAGTACGGATTTGGCACAATAGAATCTGTGCTTGATTTGGCAGATTTCTACAGTGAGACATTCCCGCATATTATCACTTTTGATAATCTGGCGCAGCTTGATGATAAGCGGTATGATGATGCGTTTTTGGAGTGGACAAGCACAGAAATGGAAAAGGATAACCAATGGAACAGAAGCGTCGTGTACAAGGCGTGGGAAGAAATCCTAAGCGAGTTAAAAAAGTAAAATGGGACGGAAGATTTCAAAGTCCTGTTTTAGCTAAGATGGCCAAGTTATTAGTTAAAGCAAATAGAAAAAAACTTGATAGGGAAATATTGGACTTTCTTACTATTGGTGGTTTAGGTGAGTAAGCGCGTCATAAGCTTTTCCTTGTGGGGGCAATCCAAGCAATACTGCTGCGGCGCAATAGCCAACGCCCGTCTTGCGCCCAAGCTGTTCCCCGGCTGGACGTGCAGGTTCTACTGTGCTGACGACGTACCAAAGCGCGTTGTAGATGACCTTAAGGCCGAGGGTGCGGAGATAATGCCGGAGCATACTGGCGTGGGCTTTGTGGGGCTATTCTGGCGGCTCAAGGTGGCGGATGATGTCTATGTTGACCGGTTTATTGTCCGTGATACGGATAGCCGCCTAACGCCACGGGACGCGGCCTGTGTGAAGGAATGGGAGGAGTCCGGGTTGCCGTTTCACATTATCAGGGATTGTGAGTCGCACGGTGGCTGGATTTTGGGCGCTACATTTGGCATGGTTAATTCATTTCTGCCGGAAGTGTGCCATACAACCATGCAGGAGCTTCTTGTAGAGTTTTGGGAGGACTGGTATGTGGGCTTAACTGAGCATGGCTATGAGAGTGACCGGGGAAAGTTCTATGGAGTCGATCAGGAGTTCCTTTCGAGAAAAATATGGAATTTAATAAGGGACAATCATCTTGCTCATGTTGCTGATTATGCTTGTTTGAAATTTACAGGAAAAGAAAAACTCGCTCCCCCAATAAATAGAAAACCAGGAGAAAGCAGTTTAACGGCAGAGGCGTATGTTGGACAAGTATGCAATTTAGAGCCTGAATGGGAATTATACAGTTATGATTTGTAAATCAATTTATATTTATGCCTTAGTTGATCCCAATACTCATGATGTGAGATATATTGGTAAATCGTATAATCCATATCAAAGATTGCTACAACACTGTAATTGTAAGAAGAAATTTTATGTAACATTAAAGATGGGGGTTTAAAAATGTCGCTTGAGCGTAAACCAACCGAATCTTTCGAGCAGTACCAGACCCGCCGCAAGGCAGAAAACCTTACTGAGCGTACTTATCTGCGTGGCATGATTAGTCATCAATCAAAAAAGATTATTATGTTGACAACACGACAAATGGTTGATGAGGCAAATAAAAACGACTCATTGGCTCGTTATAAACTTGGTGACCATATAATTGTGCATAGCACATATAAAACGCCACCAAACACTGTTCCACGATTGGATAAGTGGCAGAGAAGGAAACTGAGAAAAATAGTAGCGAAAGGATAAATTATGCCAATTTCTCATCAGGCCTTTTTTTTCTGGGGACAAAACACAGCGTTGCCTTATACTAGATATTTGACACTTGCCACGTTTCGTTTGCAGCACCCTGATTGGCCTATGGCGTTGTACCAGTGCCGTTGTGCCGACAAGGATCATTGGGGCTGCGGGATCTTTGTGGACTTCCAGTTCAACGGTGAGGAGCTTGAAAAGCTTTACCGTGAGCTTGAGACTGAGGGTGTAAAGGTAGAACAAAATCTACGCGATGTTGCCTATGACGTGCTTCTGCACAGTAAAGAGCCTGCGCCGTGGGACTCAATACGGTATGACCAGGCCGCTATTAAGGCCGCACTAAAGACTTGCACAACGCAAGAAACACTTACTTCTAAACTGCAAAAAGTTGTGGATAAGCGCATGGCGCGTGAGGCTCTGCGGCCACAGAAGCATAATTATATCCAGGAAGCGGTGGAACGTCTTGGGGTGGAGCTACGTGAATATGCGCCTGCCGACAAGCGCGTCTATACTATGCCACCGCCGAACGTGAGCGACATATTTAGCGTGGAGATCCTTGGGCAGCAGGGCGGTTGGTACTTGGACCTGGACCAGGTTGTGTTAAAGCCATTAACCGGCTTAAGCAACCACTATGATTTTGTTTGTGGCGGGCAAACCGTGTTCTACATTGGCATATTCGGTAGCAAACAGGGCGGGGCTGTGGTTGGTGATTTCTACGGAAAGATGCTTGGCAGCTACGATCCAAAGTTCTACAATTCGTCAGGCATATCCGCCATTGTTCATAGCAGCCTTGAGGACAATGCTTGGCTGGCGTGGTTTAAAGACACGCGCAATGGAACAAACCATATCCTTGAGCAAAATCATTTTTACCCGTTGCTTGCGCCTGACGGCTCAAACAGGTTTTGGAGCGGTAATTTTGATATTTGCGGCAACGATGCGGCGGGGAGTGAGTGTGTACATTTTTATGGGGGGAACCCTGTCAGCCAGAAATTCTTTAGGGAAATGACACCGGATAATATTTTATCTTACGAGGGTGGAGCAAACTGTATGTCAAAATACATAGCAAAGGTTTCCAATGGTGGACAATCGAATAAGAAAATATTCTGCTTTGAATGAGGCAATATGCTGTTTGAAGTAAACGCATCCGACATCTTTGAAATATCCG
>QGNH01000272.1_pt1 | contig 10264 bp, 13 predicted proteins | sample 1735481 | NCBI WGS metagenome assembly QGNH01 (sample SAMN09239004, study PRJNA386568) | Viral metagenome, whole genome shotgun sequencing project. | reverse complement strand
GTGATGCTCCGCCAGCTAAAGCAGGCGGCTTCTAAGACCATGCAGACTAACAGCATCCACATTACGGCCTTCAGGGTGCATCCCACCCTGGCCACGGCTCAGTATCACCCGAGCCGCAGCGTGATCTCTATGCGCGCGGTACCCGCACGGGCAGACGTGATGCCGCTGTGCCAACGTCTTCTTCGCTACCGCCCCACACTGCGGGCAGGTCTGAGACGTGTACGCCGCGTTTACTTCGACAATCTCGACACCCGCACTTTCAGCGTGATGCGCGAGGATCTGAAGGAAGCTGTACCAGCCAGCGTCCAGCACAGCACGGGCGAGACAGTGGTTCCTGGACATCCCACGGATGTTCAGGCTTTCCACCGCTATCAACCCGTACCTGTCAACCAACTTCTTGGCGATCTTGTGATGTTGATCGCGCCTGTAATTCGCCACGGTAGCGTGAGTACGCGCCACGGCTTTGCGGGCCACTGCCCGCCGGCCGCTGCCCTTGCGCCTGCGGCACATGGTTCGCTGCTGAACCCGGAGCTTACGGAGCTTCCATTTGAGCGGCTGGAGTGGAGCGACGTGCTCCCCGTCCGAGGTGGTCAGGAAGCTCTCAATCCCGACATCGATTCCGACCGCATCCCGATTGGTGTTCTCGACTGCCACGTCACCAAGATCGCAGACGATTACCACGTACCACTTGTCCGCTTCTCGCTTCACGGTAATCGTCTTGGGGGTTCCTTCGATAGGCCGATGCAGATTCACCCTGACCATACCAATGTGCTGCAACCGGAGTTTGTTGCCGATCAACCGCGCTCCGTCTCCACTTCGGTAGGTAAAACTGGAGAACCGGTCCCGTCCCTTGAAACGAGGGTATCCAGTATTCTGCTTGGCTTTGATGCGCCGGAAGAAAGCCGAGAATGCTTTATCGAGACGGCGCATAGTAGCCTGAGCGCTGGAGAAGTTCAGGCGGGCGAACCACAGGTTTGTTTTCTTCTCGGACGTGAACCACGCCGACTGGTTCACGTACGTGATCGACTTCTTCTCGGACTCGTAAGCTCGCTTGCGCTGCTCAAGACACTGATTCCAAAGGTGACGGTGAGTCTCAATGGCTATAGCCAGTTCTCGCGTCTGGTTGACGTTAGGCTCCAGCCGATACTTGAATGCTTTGAACATCTACTTCTGTGTTTTGAGGAACCGGTCTATCGCTCGGCGCACCAACTCGGAGTAGGTAATCCCGGTCTTCTGGGAAAGGGCCTTAAGCGCAGCCAACTGCTGCAAACTGAGGAACATGTTAACCCGCTGCATAGAGACAGTATACACACTCTAGGCGGTAGAAGCAAGAGAAAACGGAGGGCGCATTCCTCCGTCGCCTAAAGGCGACGGTCCCCTGCGCTTAGAGAGTAAATGGCCACGTCACTGAGCGTAGTGCCACCGCGCGGAACGGTCGATTACGGTAAAAGCGGACACCGAGACGTAACCTCGAATTACGAGTCGGCATTGCTCCAATGGAGAGATCAGGCTAGGGAAGAAGCTATCTCCAACCTACAACTGAATGCCGAATACGAGCGGTCAGAACAGTACCAGAAGTATCTCCTTGGGGATCAATGGTCTAGGCGTAGACCGATCTACAGATCCAAGTATGTCGACAACCGAATCGCCCAAGCTCGCATAGAGCGGCTCGCCCTGCTTACCGACATTCGCCCAGTCATCGATGTGTCGTGCTCAGTGAAGGAGTACGGCCCGCAAGCCGAGATTGCCCGCAAGGTGATTCTGCATTCGTGGCAGCGGGAACGTATCGACCTGAAGCTGATCTCCGTGGTTGACCAAGCGCTGTTCGGCCAGGGCTTCTGGAAGATTGGGGCGCTCTCTCCAGGGCGTATGATTATCAACACCTTCGGCATGGACGCCGTCCTGGAGATTCAGCCTGCATTCGATATGCAGGAGTCCATGGGGGTGATGTACCGAACCTACAAGCCCCCGATCTACTTCTGGAATCAGTGGGGAGCTACCGGCAAGTGCGACGGTTTGGAGCGCGAGCAGGCTGTGTCATCGTGGTCCGATCCCGTAAACTCCTACACACAACCGCAACACCTAAACGAATTGACGTGGAACGCCATGTCCCCGGAGATGCGGCACAATGCCGGTCTTGCTGCCTCGCCAAAGGCGAGGTCAAGCGAGATGATCGCGTTCCCCTCGATTCCCCTTGAGGAGTACTGGATTGACGATCCTAGCGTAAACGAATCGCAGCAGGAAGTGATAGTGCGCGATCCCGACAAGGCACTGTCTTCTCACAACTACTGGTACCGAGTAGCTCCGGGAGAGCGTCTGTTCCCTCGTAAGCGGCTGATCGTGTTTGCCGGGGACCGCGTGATGTACGACGGCCCGTCGCCTTACTGGCACGGCCTGTACCCCTTCGCTCGGTTGATCCTGAATCCCATTACTTGGGGACCGGGAGGTATTGCGGCTTACCGCAACCTGATGCCTGGACAGGATCTGTTGAACGAGGTGGGAGCGGGCATGGCTGATCGAATCAAGCGAGCCATGAACCCGACACTGATTACCAAGGAAGGCGCAGTCCGCGATGCGGACTGGAGAGCCTTCAGTCCCGACAAGCCGGGTGGCAAGTTGAAGACTACTCCGGTAGGGCAGGTAGGAGATATTCGCTATGTCGATCCACCAAGTCTTCCGGGAGATATTCTCCCGTTCATGCAGAACTACCTGCAACCGTCCCTTGAGCGCCACAGTGGTACCCTTGATCCTACGCAGTTGTCTCGTAAGAAGCAGGCTCCAGCAGCGGATTCGGTAGAGTCGATGAAGGATGGCTTGCAGGCGGGCTTCCGCCTGGAAGGCCGGTACATCGAAGCGTTTCTCGGTGAGGCCGGTATACAGGCCGTATCTAACATCTTCCAGTTCTGGACGCGCGAGCAGCGCGTTCGCCTGTTAGGCGCAGATGGGCAGACGTATGAAGACTTCGACTTCAAGCCAGGGTCGATGGTTCCTTATACGCAGCCGCAAGAGGATCACTGGAAGCTATTCGCATTTGAGGTAGGACAGGGGACTCTGCTTGGTTCTCCGGCGCGTGAGCGCAAGATGATCGCCCTACAGTTATTCAAGATGGGCGGTATCTCGATCAGGGAACTGCATCGTGCACTCGATCTCCAGAACTCTTCGCAAATTATGAAGGAGATGGAGGAGGAGCACGAACTCGGTCTTAAGGAAAAGGGCGGTCGCACCCCTCGATCTTCCACCGCACAAAAAGCTAAAGGGAGTCCGATCTAGACGTGAGCCAATAGGCACGGCACTTCCGACGTAACTAGACCTCCGTGTCCGACATCGGACACAGCTCTATCTGCAAGTGAAATCCTCGTTTTTGTTTACTCCAACTGACAGATTCCAAAAGAGATAACTACGATTTTGTTTGACTCAAACCTCACTGCGGGTTTAGAGTTTAGTCGATGGTCCCTAGTCTTCTAAGACTAGGTGCAGCACTGGGGCGGCGGGCTAGACCCGAAAGCTCTAGAGAAAGGAGCATCACCATGGCTCGTCCTGCTAAGCGTAAAGCGAAGCGTCATGCAACGCGCATCAAGAAGGTCCGGTAGTTCGCGCGGCACTAACGGGATTAGGGGGGCGTAAGCCCCCCTATGAACAGGGCCGGGACCCGGCCTTCAGGAGCCGACGTAGAGTTTGGAGGCCCTATGGGTGAGTTTCAGATTGTTGGAGATCAGGAATCACTGAGCAAGAAGGTAACTCAGCCGCCCACCACAGCCGCGCATTCTGGCGCGTTTCAGATTGTGGGCGACCAGGAGAAGTTGGACCGCAAGTCGACAGCCCCTCCCACCACGGAGAAGCACTCTGGAGTGATGCAGATTGTGGGAGACTTCGTTCCTCTGAGCAGCAAGCAAACGAAGGGCTGGGGATCGGCGGCTAATCTTCCTATGGCGCAATATCCTGGGGATAACACCTCAGTGAATCCGTCCGTTGGCAGAAAGAAGTAACCTGTGACCACCGACCAGACTCCAGAGCTTCCTCCTGAAGTACGCGAGCAAATGGTTCAACAGCCGCCAGATCCATCCGTGTTTGCTCAAGCGGGACAAACCGCGCAGCAACAAGGTGGGCCTGCCCAGGGAGGTAACCCGACGCAGGGCGGCAATCCTATTGCCGTATTGAAGCAGAAGCTCGCAGAGTGGGAGAAGATCACTGGGGAAGTGTTTCAGATGGTACAGACAATCCACCCGCCCTCAGCCGCCTTAATGGTCCCCGTAGCGCAGGCCGGAAAGGCGTTGATGCAGCAGGTGGCACAATTGGAGAAGAGACAGGCGGGTGGGGCCACCCCACAGCAAGGCCCCCAACCGAACCCCGCAGAGGGCGTGTCCGCACGCCCAATGATGTAAGGAGCCTAACATGGGAGTATTCGACCAGATTCTTGCAAAGGTCGACGAAACCGACCGCGCCGTCTTGAATAAGCATCCCTTCATCAAAGCCACTATCGAGGACATGGATACCCGCCTCGGTGCGTGGAACAAGTGGAGTGAGAACAACATCGATCCTGCTACGCGCCATCCTAAGAGGGAAATACAGTTGCAGAGCGAGTTGGAAGCCGAGCGCGCAAGAGTCGCCGCCCTAGAAGCACGAGGAGAAGTTGACATGACTTTCGACGAGATGATTGCACAGGCAAAGCCTGTGATTAAGCAGCAGACCGACGAGGCCGTAGCGCCTATCCGTCAAGTGCTGTTCGACGACAAAGGCAACCCGCGAGTAGCCACATCCGAAAGCCTGAATCAGGTGTCCGCAGGGATGCAGTACTTCTACGCCAAGACCGCCACGCTTCCGAACCGGCACTACCGTGAGTTCGGAGAAGAGATGGACTTCGATAAGTACATCAAGTACACGGGCGAGAAGAACCTCGGTGGAGATCCCCAAACGGCTTACGACCAGTTCGTAGCCGAGAAGCGGGAAGCTAAGCGCAAGGAAGCCGAAGAAAAGAAGGAAGCGGAGCACAAGGCGGAACTGGAGAAGGTGAAGACCGAAACCGCCGCCGAGACCGAATCTCGCATCCGTCGAGAAGCAGGAATGAGTAGCACCCCCACCGACAGCGGGTCGGGGCGTCCTCCGAGTGGATGGGTAGGAACGTCGGCGGAGAAGGCCGATGACCTGCCGGAGATCCCCAAGGACTCTACATTGGGGGACGGCACAGCCGCAAGGCTGGGCCTAGAGTGGGTAAGGAAGCAACGACAAAAGGGGACCGCAGCGGCTTAGGCTGACAGCGGCTCCTGACAAAAGGGAGAGACGATTATGGCAATGTTGACAGAGTTGAACGCGTATGTGCTCAACTTCCTCGTCAAGAAAACCACGGATACCATCTTCAAGAACAGCCCTGTGTTCAAGCGGCTGAGTAGCAGGAACCGTACCGACTTTCCGGGCGGTCTCGCTATTCAGCGCCCGTTCATCATGGGATACCTGAACGGTGGTGCAGTGGGGCGTGGAGAGGGGTTCGATCTCTCCTTCGTTACCACTGACGCGGCTCTTGTAGACTACATGAAATTGTACGGAGTGAATATCAGTCTGTACGGTTACGACAGTATGATTAACGAAGGAGAGGCAAGCGCCTTCTCCCAGGTCGAACTGAAATTCCAGAACGCGGCGCTAACCATGACGCAGCTTCTGGCCACCGACATGTACCTGGACAATACGACCGCTGGCCGGTCTAAGTGCCTCACCGGGTTCCCGATGTGGTACGACGATGGCAACACGTATGCAACCGTTGCCGGTTGCACGCGTAGCCAGATCATGGCGGTTGGAACGGTTGGAGGGTTGAACGCCTACACGGCGACGCTTACCAGCTTCACGCTGAAGCAACTGAATTCGGCCTACGGGCAGGCGTGGTTCGGTGCGGACCACATCGACATGCTGGCTTGCACCCAGAATGGCTACAACTTGGTTTGGGAAGCAGTGCAGCCGTTGCAGAGGTACACTGACGCTTCCGCCAGCGACGTGGCGCAGGCTGGTTTCGAAGCGTTCCGCTTCAACGCTGCCGAAGTCGTGGTCGACAAGTACATGCCGACCGGTACCAACGGCGTGATGTACGGCATCAACAGCAAGTACATCGAGTGGTACTTCTCCAATAACCCGCTGTTCAAGTGGGGTTGGACTGGATTCAAGGGCGCTCAGGGCTCCATCGACGTGGCGGGTCAGTTCCTCGTGGGAAACCAGATCATGGTTGTGAACCCCAGGACTGGATTCAAACTCTTGTCGACGCTTTTCTAAGGAGGACACAGACATGACAAAGACCCAATTGCTCCTTTCTATCGGTAGCGGTCCTACCTTCACTCGGTACGCTCTCGGTTACGGCGATCTGACTACTGCTGGCACTAGCCAGCAGATTACGCTCGACACGCTCCCGGCGAATAGCGTTGTGGTGGGTGTTCGCATCCAGCACACTGCGTCATTCACTGGCGGCACTATCAACGCTATGACGGTGTCCGTGGACTCGGCTGCCGGTGGTGCGGCGTTCTTCGCTTCGGCGTTCAACGTCTTCCAGGCGGCGGCAGTGACCACGCTGCAATGCACGAACGAGTTCAAGGCTGCCACTTCGGCAGCGGACACTCTGGCGTGCACGTTCACCTCGGGTGTGGGCAACGTGAATGCGGCTACGGCTGGCGCGGTGTACATCGACGTGGCCATCCTCAAGGTTAGCGGCCCGACTTCGTAAGGGGGGACACCATGGCGGCAGCTATTGAAGCATCTCGATTTCAATGGGGTCCGTTTGCGAGCATGTATTTTGGGACAACGTACCCCACCGCTTCCACTGACGGCACGTTTGCCCTTGGTGATGTGATTATCAACACCGCCCCAACTACGGGCGGGATTTTTTGCTATGTCTGTATCACAGCAGGAAGTCCCGGAACGTGGAATAAGGTCGTGTGTGCGGCGGTACCATAGAGATCACAGGAGAAATTATGGCAGCTATCTACGAAGAAAAGAACGCATCGCTTAGCACCACACTTGGGGCCAACATCACTCTGAGCACTGGCTATACGCTTACGGCGACGGACGCTGACTCAGTTACCATTGGGGGGATCAAGGCCCCCCAAAGGGTGATGGAGGGCTTCGCTCTTACCGGCACAGCTCCGCAGACGGCGGCGAACTGGGGTAACCCATTCTTCATCGCAGACCGAGCCTACAAGATCGTCACGGTTCGGGAACGCCACACTACGGCGGCTTCGGGCGGGGTGGTCACTTGTATGCTTGCCAAGGCGGCAAGCGCTACGGCAGTAGGTGGCGCAACAAACTGCCTGTCGGCAGGTATCGACCTGACTGCGGCAGCGGACACTAACCAGTCCGGGGCTCTTAGCGCTACGGCAGCCAACTACGCGTTGGCTGCTGGCGATTCCCTGTTCGTCGTTCTAACGGGAACTCCAACGTCTCTTGTTGGGTTTAGACTCTCGGTAGAGTTGGAATTGGTTTAGTGCGGAGGTACCTATGGCAACCTTCGAAGACATCAATACGACTCTTTCGAACACTCTGTCGGCAAACACGGTAATCACTACCGGGCATACGTTGACGGCGACCGATGCCGACTCCCTGCTTATTGGGGGAGTCAAAATGCCGCAGCGGATCGTGAAGACGTTCCGATTGACCGGCGCGGCTCCGCAGACGGTGGCGAACTGGGGTAACCCATTCTTCATCGCAGACCGAGCCTATCAGGTTGTAACGGTCAGGGAACGTCATACCACAGCGGGAACCAACGGAAGCGCCGTCAGTGTCATGCTGACTAAAGCGGCAAGCGCTACGGCTGTGGGTACCGGTACGGCCTGCCTATCGGCAGGCATTGACCTGAAGGCTACGGCAGATGCCAACCAGTCCGGGTCGCTGAACGCTACGCCCGGAAACTACCAACTGGCGGCAGGAGATTCCCTATTCGCCGTTCTCACTGGAACGCCTACGTCTCTAGCGGGCGTGTGCATGACAGTGGAGTTGGAGGCGATCTAAACAAGTTCTCGGCGCAAGGCGGCGCAGAGGCGAGGCCGGGTAGGGCAGGGAAGCGGGTCCCGTCCTGTCCGGCCTTTTTGGTAGGTACACAACATGGCAATGTACAAGGCGACGCTCTTTGACCTTGAGGGAGAAGTCCTCCAATTCCGCCCTCTGGCTTCCCCTACACTAGTAGAGCGTTGGATCAACGCGCGCATTCGCCAAGCCATAGACTCCCGAACCTACTGGAGTAGCCTGCTTACCCGTGGCATCCTGAACATTCCAGCGGCATACAAAACGGGTACCGTGTCGATACCCAATGGCTCGACTGTGGTTACCGGTTCGGCCACTGCGTGGCCGGTAAACGACGTGGTGAACACCACCATTCCCGCAGGCGTTTCAGACTTGCAGTACGTGGAAGTGACACCAGTATCGATGACGGGGATCACCAACGATTCCTGGGTACTGGTCGACACCGGGGCGAGCGCTGAAGCGGTCGCAGTAATCGAAACCACCGCTACTACGTTTACGGCCAAGTTCTCGAAGACTCACGCTGCCTCGTGCACCGTCACCGCGTCGAGATTGGCAGGCAGGCAGTTGTTCTTGGGAGCGCAGTTCTCTCCATACTTGGTTACCGCAGTTACCAGCGCCACCACGTTGCTGATTCAACTACCGTGGGGTGGGCCAGCGGCAACGGCAGTGCCGTATCAAATCATACAGGTATACTACAGTTTCGCTTCCGACATGAAGGACTTGCTGTGCGTGGTGGACCCGTCACAGCCTTACGAGTTGGAACTCCACGTACCTCTGGCCAAGGTGAATGCCGACGATCCACAGCGCACTGGCAGCGGACAGCCGATGTGGGTAGTAGACCACTCCCCGGATGATCGTGGGAACATGCAGTACGAAATCTATCCGTGGCAAGTGCAGCCCTACACCTTGAACTTCATGTACACCCGCGAGTGGCCGGAGCTTCGCAATCCCACCGATAGACCGCCGTGGTTCATCAACCCAACGGTGTTTGTGCATGGGGCCATCGCCGATGCGCTGCGTTACCGCAGCGGGAAGGATGACCCGTTCTTCAACCCAACGCTCGCTCGGGACTATGAGCAGATGTTCAACGCGGGCTTGGAGCGGGCGAAGAACGCCGATGAGAGCAAGGCCATCCAGGATTACCAGTACAACTGGAGAGCTATGGGCATGGGTAACGTAGCTCCAGATTACTGGCAAAGCCATGTGCCGGATATTTGCGAATGGTCCGTTTAGACTGATAGCAAAGGAGTTACGATGGCAAAGAAACAGAAACCTCCGAAAGAAGTAGCACCGCCTGGGTTCGCCCGAGTAGACGACTACCTCGATGAGAACAGCTTGCAGCGCCTGCCCTACGAAACGATTTACGGGGCTGAGACTACGGCGCGATCTCGGATGCAGCAACGCGAACTCAAGTGCAGGAACGAACCCTACGGAATGTGCTGCGGTCCACTTGATCCAACTGTGGAGAAGGACTGGAGAACGCTCAGAAGGTACGAGCGAGTAGCGGGCTACGGCCCTGGCAAGATGACCATTAACCAAGGCGATATCATCGTCAAAAAGGAGTAATCGTGATGCTCCGCCAGCTAAAGCAGGCGGTCCCCTCGCGTTAACCTATGGAGGACGAGTGCCGAGTATTGAGTTGGCCGATCTTCAGCAACGGGTCTACGGGAGGTTGGGATCTAACACCTTGCTGTACCCGCTCCCCGAGGTTACGCGCTCCATCAACTACTCCATTGCCTGCCTGAATGCCCATACGGGGATGCTGCAAGGCACCCTATCGGGCGGAACCACCACAGCCAACTGTCTGATCTATCCGGTCCCTGCGGGCATCCTGGTGCCCTTCGCCGTGAGATTTGGGGGAGTATCCCTACGGCGATGTTCGGTCGACGCGGCAAACTTGCGCTGGCAAACGTGGATGTCTCACACGTCGGCTGGGTATGGCTCGGTGGCGCAGTGGATTCCCTTGGACGTGTGGAGCTACGCCTTGCATCCCGCCGACTCTGTCGGCGGCATAGCCCTGAAGGTTACAGGCATATTGGAGCCTACTCCGTTAGTGAACCCAACGGATGTCGTAAGCATAGCTGAGGAGTTTGTGGAGGCTGTGACGGATCTGGCAAGCCATTCTCTACAACTCAAGGAAGGCGGATCGATCTTCTCCGAATCGGCTGTACTGTACCAGCAGTTCTTGGCGAGGGTAAAGGAGTGGACACGGTGGAAGACCTGGAAGGGGCCGCGCTTCTGGGTCGAGGATCAGGTGCCCAAAAAGGGGTAG
>QGNH01000379.1_pt1 | contig 10275 bp, 11 predicted proteins | sample 1735481 | NCBI WGS metagenome assembly QGNH01 (sample SAMN09239004, study PRJNA386568) | Viral metagenome, whole genome shotgun sequencing project. | reverse complement strand
TGTAACTTTGTGAGTATTCTCTTTGTCAATAAGATGTCGGCAATACCGTTTATAGGGATTGTCGGCCTTACCAACATACCGCACCTCAAGAGTGCGAGGATCACAAAGTGCATAAATAAAGGTTAAATTTGACATAAGTCCTTGATTTTGTTTAACCTAAAAGTACAAAAAGATCCTGGGGATTCGTCACTGCCATTCCGTATGTGATGCCAATTTCAATGGCTATCATACGGTACAGGCTCCACATTGCCACCTGATACGTCAGGCCCGTCGCAGGATCGGGGAGAAGTTGAGTATCAAGCAGGATACCACCAGCGATACCGCTACCGGGAGAACCACCAGCCGAGCCGCCAAAACCAGGCAGAAGTGGCTGACGCGCTACCAGTGTGATTGCGTCGCGGGTGAAGAACGGATTCGGCATGTAGCCGGTTGCATCGTGTACAAAGGTGAGCGGTTCGGCATCGGGAAGCGCAACCATCAGGCCAGGAGCCGCAATGGTTATTGTGCCAGTACTGTTAGTAACCGTACTTGCGATAACCATGTACTGCCGTGTTGCGTCTGTGGTAACGGGCGTAAAAATATCACCTGCAATAATTGTCCCGGTTCCTGACTTGAGCGTAATGACCGTTGTGCCCTTCGCCAGCGCACCATTGAGCACATAACCCGTGCCGGATTGTGCCGAAGCGTTCGTACCGAGTGACGCAAGCGGAACCCTGGCTATCTGGCCGGACTCTTTGCAAGACAAGCTCTGGATAGTTCCCAGATTACCGCTCCTGAGAAGGCTCTGCTCGCCAGCTTCGTTGACTTTGAAGAGGTTAGGCAGATTTCGGATAGCCTGTGCCGAAATAGCACTGAGGGCAAGGTGCCGATCAACGGACGGGCAACCAGTGTCCGTCATTTCCTTTGTCATCTTGGCAAAGTCTTCCATGCCGGAAAGCGGTGACGTGAAGCTAAATGGCGCTGTTCCAGCAGTTCCGACACAACGCGAAGCGCCAACATACAGCGCAGCGAGTTTCGCTTCGATGTTGTTGCGCAGCGTGCGGATTCTCTGCTTGATCTGGTTAAGGTATTTGTTCTGGTAGATACCGGCAATCATCAACTGCCTCTGTTCTTCCCCGGTATACTCAAACCAGCATGACTCGGCATCGGTAATCGTCAACGTTCCCTTGCCTGCCGTTTCGCCATTGATAACGGGCAGGACACCAGGAACAATCGGCGTGGACTGTGCGGGCGGCGATATGTCGTATGTCGCCGTCATGCCTTTGGCAATCTGTTCCAGTTCGGCATTGACGGTGCATGACTGAATCAGCGCCGTGGGCTCTTCCTGTATTGTTTGTACAGCGAAGAAGAAAGTGGGCAGTAACCCACTAAGGTCGTTAAGATATGCAGTAGGCATTGTAAATCCTTTGTTAACGGTTTGTAAATTTAGTTAGTGTTACGCAACGTGAAAACAACGTGATAAAAAACGTGACAAAAACTAAACTTGACAAAAACGTGACAAAGGATACTATCAAACTATAACTTATTGAACGTATGGCTCGCCGCCCTCTTTGTTGACTTTTTGCATGTAGACCTGTTGCTGCTGCAAATTGAGGGTTTTAAATTCCTTGTAAGTTACGCGGCCTTCTTTTGCTGGGCTTCCACCCCTTGCAGGAGTATCGCCGCTGCCGCCCTTAGGCTTTATAACCGCAAGCTCAGGATAAAATTTTCGTAGCGTTGTTGCGAACGCATCCTTGTCAGCAGAAGAAATAATGTTATCACCATCCTTGAGACATATAACGCCGTTCTCGTCTTCAATGGCCTGTCCTTTTGACATGGCAAGGTCAACCACATAGGGGCTATTTTTGTCAAAAAGTGTTGGTGTTGCCCCTTGAAGCACAGACCGGATGCGCTCTGTTTTCCTTGCGGCTTCCGCTGTTGCCGTCTTTTTATCCGCTTCCTCTATTTTTGTTTGCAAATCTTTTACGGTTTTTTCCAACTTGACATAATCTGGCGATTTTGTTACAACATCCTTCGTTATCGCGCCACTCTTTGCAATGATACTTTCAAACTGCTCATCTAACGGAATCGGCGGCTCCAAACCAAACTCACCGCCAAACAATTCCAACCCATGAGCCTTGGCAGCCTCGGCAACGTTCTGTTGCGCCCGCTTCCGCGCGACCTGCTCCTTGGTGAGCGAGCGGTTTGTTGTTTCTAAGGTCTTGATTTTGTCCGAAAATGTCTTGTTGGTGTCCTTGAGCGTGACGTGTTCTGTCTCATCAACGTCAATGACTGCGAGAATATCAGCCCCGCCTTGAACCTTGCTGATCAAGTCTTTCTGCGCCTGTGTCAACGGCATCTTCTGCTCCTTTGTTAAAACGTGAATAAACGTGAACCGACGTGAATTATTTTAATAGCTGCAAAAAAGCTAAAACAACCTCGATCATCATAAGAATGATAATGATATTAAGCTGCATTTTTATTCTTCCTCATTCACCAACATTTCGTCTGGTATAGTTTCATTGTCTCCAACTTCCCCTTTGTTGCTTTCCACATCATCTCCGTAATGTTTTCTCAATTCGCAATGACAGTGCGGGTGCGCTGGATACGTGGGACAATTTTCAACCGTGTACGGACTTTCTTCTGCAATTGCCTCACATTCTTCACAAGCGCCTTCCGTTATGTCCCAATCAATCCCCGTTGCGTCCTCGTCGTTTTTTGCATCAGTCAATACCGCCACACCGTAGGCGTGACTGGTTTCATAGTCTGCAATCCGCCAGGCCGCCGCACGAGCTTTCTTTTCAATGGCACTTTCCACCGCTGCATTTAACCCGTCTTCTTGTAGCCTTTCAGCGGCATTTACAAGCCGCACGTATGACCGCTTTAATACGGTTTCGTTGCCGTCATCAATTGCCCGTAGCGCAATAGACTTCTCACGGTTAAGCACTTTGTTAAAAGCATTGAACGATTCCACGTCGCCAGCCATGACTTTGCGCGCCATGCTTTCAAGTTCAAGCAGGCCCTTGGGTAAATCTTCTTCTGTTGTGTATTTCGATAGCTGTGTAACCAGTTTTCCAAAGCTTTCCCCACTGGTAAGATTTGCCTGTATTGTGCTGACAACATCGTCTTGAAATGCTAATTTTGTTACGCGCTCGCTTAGGTTCACACCATCAGGAGCAAACACTTTATTGAGAAAGAAATGCCGTCCGGTCAAGTTCGAGGTAAACGTAACGCCGCCTTTTTCGGCAGCACTTACGCACGCTTCTGAAATCCACTGTTTCAATTTATCGCTCAATCCATGCCTCTCAAAAACAATCTCGACCGCAACAATGGCTGTTGCGCCCTTTGCTAATTCAGCGGATATTTCGTCGCGCAAATCGGGTTCAATATCATTCCAGTTTGACTGGTAGGTATTCAATGCCCGAGCGTATGGATTTTTCTTTGCCATTATTATCTTTTTTTAGGAAACCATTTTAATTGTATTTTCTTGACAAGGAAAGGCTCGCCTGCTTTTTTGCAGTCCTTAATAAATTCACGTTCTGCATAATTCGGCTTACCAATGGTCAATAGTATTTCGTGATGGATTTGGTTGCACCGACTCCCGTTTAATTTATGTCGCCGCGTTGCCCGCACAACCAGATCAGGGGAAAGATATATTTCTGCTTTCCTTGCCCCCAATTCCAAACATGCCTCGACTACACGACAAACGGACGATCTGGAAACTTTCATTTTGCGCCCCCTAATAAGTTTTGTATCTACAAATTTTCCATCAATAAATTTTACTCTCGCATCAGGACAAGCACATAATTCAACAGGCAACCCACAAACATTATGAAACGGCATTCTCCAATTTTCGTCTTCTTTTGCCATACTATGCTATTGCCGACACTTTCTTCTGAAATGGATTTACTTTTTTAACCGCATCGTTTGGTAGTTTGTTTTTATCCTGCAAGAAGCTCATTATCTTATCATTTACCGCCGCTTCCTCATTCACTGCTGGAGGTTTATCCTTTTCCGTATCCTTGCTCGTGCTATCAGCAATCCATTTTAACGTGTCAATAACCTTCTGGTCTTCCGCGTTGTAATTGGCAAGTATCCAATCACTGAGCACCATCGCCACAACAGGATTATACGGCGTTGATAGTGTGGAAATCTTGTCGAGAAACATATTATCCCTGTCGCTTTTCGCCTGCGTTTCCGTGGGTTGATAACTACGGCAATATTCAGCGGTGTACTCAAATTCTTCTGGGATGTACAGCTTGAATAACCGCGCAATACCTTCCTCGGTTTTCTTCGCCATGTCGGCCGATTTCAACAGCACCCAATTCTGTGACATAAATTCGTAGGATGCTTCGATACCGGAGGGTGATTGCTTTTTCTTCTGCACTCCAACAACGCCCTCTTGCCCGGACACGCGGAATAACTCATCGCTGAGAAACTTAATTGTGTTTACTATCGAATCATACGGCCCCACATCGGGGCAAAGATACATCGGCAGCGGCCAGCTTTGGTTTGCGTCGTTGGCTGGTAGAGATATGCCGTTATTTACGCTTGCAACGAAAGACCCCTGCATATTCGGCAGACACAGAATCGGAAACATCTGTGAGCGCCCCATGCGCCGCACTTCGCTCCAAATGTTGAAAATTGCAAGGTTGCAATCTATGACTGAAGCGAACGTGGACTTAGGAATTATTGTCGCGTCCTGAGATTCTGTGGAAAGTATCGGCATTACCGGAATATCATCAAGGTAGTACTCGACAATGGTCGTCTTCATTTCCACCCACTTGTCCTCTTTGTCTTTTTCCATCATGCAGCAGTAATCTTTTGTCCACTTTTTCGCTCGCGGCTTATCCGTAGCCTTGTCATTGGCCTCAATGAAAACAATTTCCTGCAAGTTACAGAAGTCATCAACGACAAGCAATTCCTGCACTACCTGTTGCGGAAGTCTCATGGAAATCCACGGGTATTTTCTTTCATCAACAAGGTCAACAACGGTCTTTAGTTCCGCAAGTTCACGCGGTGCATCACAAACCAAATACGAAACACCAAGGATGCGTGCGTGCTTGACAAACTTTTCCACAACCGTCGCCATGTCGCTGTGTCGGTGATCTACGTCTTTGCAGAACGCAGCCCAGACAGGCACCCCTGTACCTTCCTTGTCCTCTTTGCCGTTGACAAGCGTGGTGCGCTTTACTGGTTTGGTAAATACTGGCGTGTAGGTGGAGTCAATAATGGAGCGTACGTAGTTGGGATATACGGAGTAGTTGCGCCGTTCCGTGAACTGGTCATCAAATTCAGTGCGGGCCTTGGTAAGCACGGACTTGTCGGCAAACCCACCCTCTTCAAAATATGCGCAGTAGTAGAACTCCCATTTATTCAACTGCCAGAGCATCTTGCCCTGGGGAGTGTTCTTATCGGTGTAGGATAGCCCCTGAGACGCGCTAGATGGCGTGTTGCGCATCATCGGCGAACTCATGTCGGAACGGCCAGATGTGCCCGATATGCCGGTGGGGGTGAGCAACCCGCCGGGTGAGGGAACTATCATTTCGTTTGGCATGCTGTATCCTTTACGCAAAGCCCTTTCGGAATGTTACCATTAAAATATTCCCATATAAAACGAGACAGCCTAACAGTTTTCTTTTTTCCGTTTTTTCCTACCGTTCGTTTGGGGTAGCCGTCTTGACCTATGTTTTTATTAACTTCCCAGCATCCGCGTGCTGTTACATTCCAAACAATAGGAGACCTTCCAATATTCAAGATACCCATATTTTTACTTTATGTAGTTAGAAGTTACACAGGACAAAAGCCCGCCCTCCATTGACAGCTCTGCACAATTTACCGCCACGACGCTATGATTCGGATACATCATTTTCAATGTTGTGATTGCTTCCTTGTCTTTTTCAATCCCAAACACAGGCGCAAGGATGACCGATTTTGTCAACAGAAAGTTGATGTAATATCCGTAGGCCGCGTTAAAATCATCACTAAAAGGGAACCTGGCGCGGAATATATCCTCCGTCATTTGTGGACACCTATCATACACATACGGCATAAGCACAGTTGTCAATCCGGCCTTGTGGAAGCGTGACAATATTTCTTCCTGATATTTATCAAACTCCTTCGACTGCATACATGAGTAGTCGTTGACAAGCAGCGTGGTTTCGTCCACATATTTGCAGATACCGTCGCTGTGGCCGAGCGTGTCACCCGGCTCCATTGGGATAATTATCACGTCAAGGTTGAATATCTCTTGCAGTTTTGCGAGTATCTCAAGCTGATTTATGGTAGGGTTGTCGAGGAAAACCTTTTCAGTAATTACAGCCGTGGACTTGCTGCGCACCACGCCGCCGCCGTCAAGCACAAGCGTGGAATTGTTGAGCGGCTTAAACGTGTTCAGTCCGGTGATGCACTTGTCGGGAATTATCAACCAAGGATAATCTTCATACCCCGCAGACAGGCCGTCCTTAGAATAGCCTTTATAACCAAACTTCACCAGACAATCGCCCACCTGTGCGGGCGCCCAGTCACGTATCCAGATGTTTTGATTTCCGCCGATGGTGCGTACCTCAATACCGCCGGCCTCAAGGTTGGCGCGACACGTCTCAAATATTACGGGGAAGCGCAAGGCGAAAAAGCGCGAAAAGTAAACGAGGTCTGTCAATGTGTCTGCAAACTGCTTCATATTGTCAACCACCCTAAAAACTTTTTCTTTCGTAGCCACGTCTCAGGTATTTTGTGTTTCACCTACTTAATTTCCTTTCGTAAAATACCTTCAATGATTGCTCTTATTTTCATTCCGCTCCAATGATCTGGAGGGCCATTCTTCCAGCCAGCCTTTTTATACATAATCTTGCGTAATTCATTGACAACTTTTTTTGGTGGCAATAGCAACAACATTTCCAAATCTACTTTTTTTCGTTTAAAAGATAACTGTTTCATTATTTCTTTTCCCCCTCGTACCGTCTGCGTATGTCCGCCTCTGCCTTACCCTGCGTGGTAGATGTTGCAACACATTTGCCGGTCTGCATGTCGCGTATTTTCACCGGGCGCTTATCGTCAGGGTTGTTGCTGTATGTGGCGTGGTACATAATTATGGCTTTAGTATACTATTTAGTTGGTTCAGTTGCAAGAAATTTCTGTTCCGGCATTGTAAGCTCTGCTGATCTTGCCGCTTTCTTATCTTCCGCCAGCTTGGTTTGTACCACAACCGCCTTGCGACGCTCTGCTTCGGCAACCATTAATTTGTGTTGTTCTTCCGGTATCTTGGCAAACCTCGCATGGAGCGGGTTCTCGCAGAACAAATCCATGTACAGCGATTCGTATGCCTGTGATAGCGCGGCAAGGGCTTTTATCAGTCGCGCCTTTGGAATAAACTCAATTCCTTTAACCTGAAACATTTGAGCGACAATTGCTTCTGCAACTCGTAGGATTTCGTCCATTTTTGCTCCTTTAGAATAAACCCGGAATGTGAGATTGTTTCGCGCCGGCGCCTTCTGCTTGCGCTCCCCGAGTAAACCAAATTAAGGCCATACTCATCGCATCCACGCGGTCGCGGTAGGTTCCCTTCGGAAAAGCTGTGATTTCTGGCAAGTATTCGCTGTGCATATATGGAATTTCAGGCAGGAACACATTGCCCCCCTCCCAATAACCAGCGATTGATTCGGCCCTCTTTTCCTTTCCGCCATAGGCTTGTGGAGAAAAGGCGAACACCTGTGAATATTTTAAGCGCAGTGTCTCAATTATTCCAAACCCGCTCGCGGCGTTCTCCACAACAATAAAGCACCCCGGCACGATGTCTGCCCAAGCGCCTATCCGTCGCTCCGTGCTTTTGATGCTCATTATCTGCGTTTCGTCTTGCAGTAGATAGAAATTTGGCCCATCTTGCCCCCACACTTGGATTGAGACCGGACAACTGGTAGCCTGATTCGTATTGGCGGTATCCGCAAACACACCTATGCGGGATAGTTGTGGCAATTGTTCTTTCGTGTACCACTTCGGCCATGCCGGGTTGAACATGTTGCCAGTGAGCGCGATGGGGTTCTGTCCGTATTGCCCACTGTAGGAATTACGTAGTATTTGTTTTTGCGATATGAGCACAGAAGCGTCAAGGCGTGCCGGGAATAAGAGGCCGCTCGGTTTATACTTTTCGCGTAATTCTGGCGGATAAACTTGGTCGCTATCTTCGGCAGGTAATACCAGCTTTTTAAACGGATACACCTTGTTTTTGTAATGCCACCCAGAACAGTCATCCGTATGGCAGCGCTGCTGTAGAAATATCCTTGCGCCGGTCTTGGGATCGTTAAACCTGGACCGCGACATCTTCTCGTTGACAAGGCCAAGGACACGGTTACGCTCTACCTCGCGCCCTACCTGCTCGGGGTCGTCTATGTCATCATACACCATGATCGAGCAGCCGAAGCCTATGCCCTTGGTGCTGTTCGGCGCAACCTTCCACCGTTCGCCGCCCTTGTCATTGCCGTAGCTGCACTCTGCGTCACTATTGAGCCGGTAGATATTGCCCCAACGACGCTGATAAAATGCGCTCTCAATGAGCGTCCGCGTGTCTGAAGCGTGCTGGTTGCACAGCTCTATATTGCGGGAACAGATGAAAAACGATATTGAAGGCTTATGAATCCAAACCCAGGCATTAAGGCAGACACTAACAATTTTACTTTTATAAGTACGGGGAGGTAGGTTTACAAAGTAGTCGCATTCATTCGGCAGTCCATCAATGACGCGCTGTACTATTATCTGTAGATCATTACATAGTATTTTATAATGCCAATTAGATGTCCAAGTTGTGTCCTGCGTGATAATTGGAAATGACTGTTTAACAAATTCAAGGAATGACTCTTCGCACTTTTTCTTTTTATCATCATCATCAATTTTTACAAGCCATTCTTGGTCTTCTTCTGGTAATCCTTGCAACCACACCTCTCTTTTGTTTTGTGGTAGCTTTGCAAGTTTTTCTTGGAGAAGTTCAAGCATCTCCCGGCTCGTCCTTTGGAATACTATTCAAGAGCCTATCAACAACAGCTTTCTTTTTTTCTTCGTACACAAGCGGATTATCTTCCTGCCCACCAAGATTTATAGATTGCGATGGCTTTCCTTCCTCACGATCCATCAGGTCTTTCATTGCATCAATATCCCCACCTAATGCTTTAGATATTTCACGAATAAGAATTGCATGTCGAAATGATTTTTCATCATTGACACCAAGCTCAAAAGTAACTGGTTTAAAATTTCCATCCTTGTCAGGGATTGTAAGTGTGAGCGTAATTTTAGAAGCCGCCAGTAATTCGTTGCGGATGTCGGCCCAGGCATTTCCCTTGCGCGGGCGGCCAGCAGGGTTGCCAGACTGTCCGGGTGGCCACGGCGCGACAAGTCCCGGATGCTTGGGGTTACCTGTGGTGCTATCGGATTGTTTTGCACCGGCTATTTCGTCCATTTTATTACAATATAACCTAATTTGGGCAAAATAGGTACAACTATTTTCACCTAAATTATATATTTATAAGAATTAGGCGCTTTGGCCCACCCTTCGCTGCACCTGGCCGGCGAAAATAAAAGTGGCAAAAGAAAAAAATAGCTTGCTTTTGTTTGGCGGAATAGTATATTCATTACCGTGAACGCGAAATCTAACGTTAATATTTTATAACCCGCTGGGCATCGACTAAAACGCTCTGCCCTTTACTCGTTCACCCCTACACATGGTTCTCGCGTTCCAGTGTGGGGGTGGCGGGCGGGATTATTCGAGGCTTTGTGGCAAAGGCTCCCCAGTTCCCAATGTTTGTTCGCAACTGGATTTCTAGCTTTAGAGTTCGGGCAATGTCTGGGGACGCTGTTAAATCGTATGTTTATCTTTTATGCCGATCCTGGTTGGAAGTTCCCCGGGCAACACTTCCAACTGACGACAACACTCTTGCATCAATGGCTGAGGTAACAATTGAGAAATGGCAACAGTTAAAAAGTGAGGTTATGCAACACTTCAAAGAGGGTAAATGTGATGAGCATAAAGGTAGATTTTACAACGAATTTCTTTTAGAAATATCACGTAAGTATGAGAATAATCAAAGATTTAATAATAAAAACGCGAATAAAACGCGGATACATCATAAAAAAAACGCGAGTGTTCTATACAATGCTAATGCAAATGCAAATGATAATACACAAGAGAAGATACTTAAAAAGAATAAGATATTTGTTCCGCCCTCACTTGATGAATTTTCAAAGTATTTCACCGATAATGGATTCCCTGTTGAATTAGCAAAGCGAGCTTTTGAAGGTTATGCCGCA
>QGNH01001842.1_pt1 | contig 10281 bp, 14 predicted proteins | sample 1735481 | NCBI WGS metagenome assembly QGNH01 (sample SAMN09239004, study PRJNA386568) | Viral metagenome, whole genome shotgun sequencing project. | reverse complement strand
GTACAATGCGCCGCGCACTTAGTATGTAACCAAACTGGTCACACATAGAATGTACCCTCCTCGGTTACAAATAGGGGTAGGGGTCAAAAAACGAAATTGTAACTCCTCGACAGGGGAGAACCCAAAAAAATTTTTACCAAAAACGCATTTATACTAAATATTAATTATTTACCTGCCGAAAAGCGCGTACCTGTAATAAGGTGGATCAAGAGCATGGGAGTACATGGGTGTATACGGGGCTTGACAGGGGTAGTACACTTGAGGTATGAGCATCGACCAGCGAGCACAAGAAAATACTGAGCTATATAATAAGTATATAGCTGCCAATCTCCCTACTGAAAGTTATTTCGGCTCTAAACTTGTGCAAGCTCTCGCGGAATATAGCGGACGCTTCCGAAATGAGTTTAAACTTAATGAATCCGACCCAAAATAAATACGTGCAAGCGGCTCCTGTACAGTCACAAACTACGACTGTTCCTGCCTCTAGCAACGCGCCGGGGGCCGGGCCGCAGGTGAACGCTCCGCACTGTAATCGCACTGCTGCATATACCGGCCCAAGAATGTCGAATGGTCAAAATATCACTCCGGGCGGGAATCCATCAACTCTTAATAAAGGAATGGGTCTTCGTAAAAGAGCACGGATAGAAACTGCTGCTCGCTTATGTGCGACTAATCTTTATACAGATAAGATGATAGCTGAGTTCTTACAGATTACGCCAGTTTATCTATCTGTACTTAAGACCACGAAGGAATTTCAATCAGCTTCTATAGAATGTCTTTCTGGTGTTCTATCAGAAGCCAATCAGAATATGCTCTCTTCTGTAGAAGCGCGCAGGAATGAACTTGCAGCAATGGTTCCAGCAGCCCTCCTCCAGCTTCGTAACTTAGCTCTCAGTAGAAACCAGAACGTAGCTCTCCGCGCTGTGCAAGAAATCCTAGATCGTGATGGTCAGTTAGCTAAAGTATCCAAGTCTTCTGTCGAGCTTAAGACTCCAGAATCTATGGATGAGGCTAATAGAACTGCCACTTCGATTATGGATATTCTCCGGCCACTCCAGTTAGCAAACCCAAACACAATTCAATCTGATCCCTCCGGAGCCGTAGCTCCCGGATTTACTGTGTCTGCATCGCAAGCGAAAGAGCAGATTAATAGTATGAATGAAAAGATTAATGCTACTACGCTAGAAGAAATAGATACTGCGTCTTCTACGGTGCAGTAATGGCCTATAGCATAGCCGATGTACAGGATATTATTGGCTTCGATGAAGCGAATCAGCTTCTAATGCTCGAACGCGATAAGATTTATACTCCGCGCTCCGTATGCAATAGCTTCCAAGTCATTCCTATACCAGATGGCACACCAGCCGCGCTCGCACGAAAGATACATCGAATCAATGGTCAAGGTTCGTTATTCTACTTTAGTACGGTTATTCTTCATAAGACGAAGTTTCAGCGCACAAAGGACTTGCATAAGAACCTCCACTATCAGATGTGTAAGGTAGTTGAGAAGGATGGACTTCAGGAAGTAATCGAGATACCGCGTGACCATTATAAAAGCAGCGTCTACAGCGAATGTCTCCCAATGTGGAGAGCACTCCCATTTATTGATTCAGACGAGACTATATTCAGGGCACTTGGTTATTCTGACGAGTATATCTTATGGATGCGCCGAGCGCATCGCCAAGATTATCGTTGGCTCCTCGTTTCAGAAGTTACTAAAAATGCAGCTAAACTCGGAACAAGAATAGCGAATCATTATGAATCTAATAGCGACTTCAAAGAGATTTATCCAGAGATTATTCCTGACAGTTCAAATACTTGGAATAATCTTAGTCTCACACATAAAAGAACTAAAGACGGTATGGGTCATGGTGAAGGAACATATGATTTCATTGGAGTCGGTGGCGCCTTACAATCAACTCACTACGACGGATGTATCCAGGATGATCTTGTCGGTCGTGCTGCATTTGAATCACCAAGTATCCTCGAAGATACAATTGAATACCACAAGCTCCTTGTTGGAGCTATGGACTCCGATACAGAGAATGGACTCCGCGAGAACGACGAAGTAGTAGTAGGTAACAGATGGGCTTACAATGATCTCAATTCCTATATCCGAGCTAATGAGGATTATTTTCTTTTCACTACGCATTCTGCTTTGGGTGGTTGTTGCCCTATACATCCATACGGCACTCCGATATTCCCGGAAGCTTTCTCCTTGGAGAAGCTCGAAAAGTTTAAGAAAAGGTTAGGTAATTATCTCTTTTCGTGTCAGTTCTTAAATGTACCGATTAATCCAGCAGAAGTTAAGTTTAAGAAGTCTGATCTTCGGTACTACGAACTAGTAGCGGATAATTCAGAAGTCCTTACAACGAAGAAACGAAGAGTAAAGATTCGGCACCATGTTCGAGATGGAGATGTGATTCCTGATGTATTCCCAAGAACACTCACGAGATATATGTGCGTCGATCCGAATCACAGCGGAAACGAGGGAAGATGTCGTCATGCAATTACTGTTACTGGGGTTCACGAGAATCCGCGCAGAGAATATTTGCTTGATGTGTGGGCAAAAGCCTGTGGAGTTGACGAGTTCATCGAAGTTATGTTCAACCTCGCCTTCGCGTGGAAGATTAATGAGATTCACCTAGAGACTATTGCTGCGCAAAAGTATCTCAAGTATCATTTGGAGTATAGAATAGATTTGTCTAAATATTCTACTAAAGATGTAGATACTTGGATACAGCATGTAAAGATAGTAGAACTCAAGACCCCAAAGACTAAGAACGCGAAGCAGATGCGTATTGATTCTCTCGGCCCAATTATCGAACGACATGAACTTTGGGTTAATTCACATGGCCAGAATGAGTTCATGGAGGAGTTAGAGACTTATCCTAATGGACAGCTTCGGGATGTGCTTGATACTCTCGGATACATGCCCGGAATTTGGAATTTCGACGGAGATACCGAAGATATAGAGGCTGAGATTCTTAAGCGAAAGCAAAGATATATTAGAAATACTTCTGTAAATAGAAATAATTAGTGGGGACTACAGTAGTGACAGAGCCTGATATATTTAATATTGCGCGAGGCCAAGACGTGCTTACTGAGAGAGTTGATAATCTTAAAGATGATCTCAATAGCAAACATAAGCAAAATCGTGATAGTATTCATGGGATTAATAACAGAATAGAGACTTTAACATCTGAAATTTGGATGCTAAAGATTAAGATAGTCGGTTATGCCTCTGGTGCTGGAGTTTTAACTGCGGTTTTGGTTAAAGTTATAGACCACTTGTGGAAGTCATAACGATGATTAAAGCTAATTTTATTTCTGTTTTATGCTTGGTTCAGTCGTTTGCACTAGCGATTTTCTTATTTTCTTGGTCGCGGAATGATCCATCTCTTAGGATTGCAGCTTTTGTATCTGTTTCAGGACTCATTAATACACTAACAGCAGTAGCTTCTACGCTTCTAACAGGGAAAGATTTAACTTATATCGGTGGTAAGCAGTCCTCCACCGTAACAACTACTTCAACACCAGAGACAACTACCGAAACAATAGCCACAAAGGGAACAGAAAGCCCAAAAGACCCAAAAGAGTAGGTAAAAAGGAGAAGCAAATGAGTGTAAAGAGTATTCTTTCAGATATTGGTCATGCAATTGAGAAAGTATTCACAGGTGCAGTCAAGGTGGCTCAAGTCGCAGAGCCATTTATTGACGTAGCTTTTCCAGGAGTTGCCAGTCTCTACAATGCCACAGTGAATGAGGTGGCAAATGCTGAGGTTATTTCAATCGCTGCCAATGCGCAGACAGGATCGGGAGCACAGAAGTTGGCTATTGCGGTAGCGAATATCACTCCGACATTCTTGACTTATGCAAAACAGAATGGTATTAACGTAAGTCCGACTGTGGTTACTAATTGGGTAACTGCTGTGGTGGCTACGCTGAATAATATTCCTGTTCCTAACGCGCCAGTTGCTCCTGTTGCTGTTCCTACAGCAGCACCCGCTCCTGCTCCACAGGTTTAATATAGAGAAGGGTACTTCAACAAATAGATGTAATAGCCAAGTTCTTAGAACTGGCCACATCTCCAACAACTATTGAAGTACCCTTCCTCTAACTATAATAAGAAAGGAAATACATGGAAAAATGGAAAGACTTTTCTCATACTTTGAGAAAGTCAATCGTAAACTGTCAATGGTGCGGCATACATAAATTTGAGCATCCTTTAGGTTATCTTGAATGTCACCATCTAGGTTCCAGAGGATTTAAAAGAAGTAGAAATCCAGATTATGTTTTATGCCCACTTAATATTATCGTAGTATGCCAAGACTGTCATAAACTGCTCGAACCTTTCGCTAAGATTAAGGTACAACTAATCTTAACAGATGATTTTGGAAAAGAAATAAAAGAAGTAGAATGCTGCGGTAAAGGTTCAGCTTGTAGAAGAATGTTTAAGTAATGGAGCTTTAGGTGCCAAAAGCAATTATAAAGAAGGTCGAGTTCGGTTCCGACGCTGAGAAAGAGATGTGGACTTACGTCCGCAATAACGTCGAATACTGGCTCGCGCGCACTCGTAATTTTAGAGAAACAACTTTGAAGAAGTATGCACGTCTTTACAAAGGAACTCCTTTAAACGAGGTAAAGAATACTCCCTGGCCGAATGCAGCCAATAACGTAATTCAAGTAATTGCCACAGCCACAGATCAGCTTCTATCCCGCGTCATGGGCATTTACATGACTGACCCGCTTTGGGCATTTAAGATTTGTGGCGAACTTAAGGATCAAGATACAGAAGAACAGCGGCAAATACTAGAAGAATTCATGCAGGATCAAGCTATCTCAAGTGCAGAACTTGATCTTTACCGCGCCGAACAAGTTTGGTTCTCCTCTACAATTAGAAATGGCTCTGGCATTCTAGAATTCCCGTGGCAATACTTAGTAGAACAAGAGATGGTTTCTATGGAAGGAGTTGGTGGGAATAATATTTCCAACTTCAAAGACTTTATTCGTCGTGATGGGCCGAAGCCAGAAACAGTTCCGATGAATAAATTTGTAACTGATATGAATTTCAGCCGGCTTGAGGATTCAAATTTTAAATTCAAGATTGTATCTCTTTCTAAGTTCCAGCTTGAGGAACGGAAAGAACTTTCAGTTTATGATTCTGCTAAGATTGATAAGATTTTAGCTTCTACGCCGGATAGAACTGGCCCAGACATTCTGCAACAGCACATGCTGTCCACACAGGGAATTAATGAAGATGTTCCTGCCGCTGGACAATGTGGAGCACAGTGGGATTTGATTGAGTGTTGGTATCATTATTGGCATAATGGTAAAAAGTATTCTCTAGTAGCGCATTTGCATATTAAATCTCAAACTGATCTTCTTGCTTTTTATAATTACTACCCCGAAAACATAGTTCCATACGAGGATGCGCGTCTCGCTTATGACGACGATCAATGGCTCGGTTACGGATTTGCGGAAATGCTCTGTGGATACCAAGATGAAATCTCAGTCGGGCATAACCAACGCACAGATGCAGGCACACTTAATAACACGACGGCGTTTCGTATCAATAAAAACAGTAAACTTCATTCCACTCTCACATTCTATCCTGGGATACTCATACCGGCAGATGCTGACGAAATTGAGAGACTCGACACAGCCAATCAATACGCAGTAGATAGCTCACAGGAGCAACTTACTAATGCATACTGTAAAGAACGAAGTGGAATCGACCCTGCAATCGGAGGAACCGGAGGCGGTGTTGTTAATCCGAAACGAGGTATCTATTCTTCCCAAGGTACGTTTGCTGTGTTACAACAGCAAAATAATCGAAACTCTTTGCGTACCTCGGATATGCGTTCGGCACATACACGCGCAGGAGTAAAACTTCTAAAGATGTATACGCATTTTGGAATTGGTTCCAAACTTGGGCAGTATGGAGATAAAGCAGAACTTCTCAAGCAAGCATTCGAGAATGTAAAAAATAATAAACTCGGTATTATGATGCGTCCTGCTTCTGCTTCTGTGAATAAAGAGATGGAGAAGCAGAATGATATTTTGATGGCTGGTATTTTAGAGAAGTATTATCTTGGAAATGCACAGATTATTCAAGGTATGACCTCTGGTCAGATGCCACCTGATTTAGTTAAGTATTACACAGATGTTATGAAAGCTACTGCCTCATGGATGAAGCATACGCTTCGTAACTTTGGTTATGATGATATATCTCGGTTGATTCCCACACCAGATTTCTTACAACAAGGAGCTTCTAATGCCGGTGCTAATGGAGTACGACCCGCTCAAGCGAATACAGGAGTATCAACCGGCAGCAATGGAACTGGAGGGGCAGGAGGCGTTCAAACGCTTGCTGCGGAATCGGGGGGAAATGCAGCAACTCTTCCAGTCTCCCCAATGGAAAATTCTGGTGGAGTATCTGCTTAGTGAACGGAATGAAGCTGTAAATAATATGGTGTATCAGGATATGAAGATCGAAAATCATTTTGCTTATGGTCTTGAAGTGGGTAAAATTAGAATGATTGATGCTTTTATAGATATGCCTCAGTTTGTGCAGCAGAAGTTGAAAGAAGAACAAAAAGGAGAATAAACAATGCCAGTCGATTGGTTAACACGAAAAAAGGAGACAGGAGAGATTGAGCTTAATAACGATGCTGTGACTGGCATTGTTAAGCCTCAGCTTGATGCTGTTAAGACGGAGATAAATTCAAGTATGGATGCTAAGTTTAAACCTATGCTTGATTTTATTAACGAACAGAAAGAGGCTAAAGCGGAGGTAGCGCGACAAGCGGCTGCTAAAGCACGCAAAGATGATCTTGAAACTGATCCTACAGACTGGATTACCGATCCAGAATCCGCTGTAGATAAGAAAATTCGTCCTCTGCAAGAAACTATCCAAGCGCAGAATGCCATTATTATGCGTAAAGAAACGCTTGATAAGATGGATTATTACTCTTCTGATCCAGAGTTTAAGAATAGAGTAGATAAGCTTATTGATTCACAGCCTCTTCATCTGCGTTCTAATGCTGGAATTATCATGGCGGCGTATAAGAATACTCATTATGATATGCAGCAAGAGATTAAGGATGGTAAAGTTAAATCACAAGCTTCTCTTCTCTCTAATGCAGGTGGTGGAACTGGTGGTCATTCGGGTTCTAGTTCAGATAAGTTTACCGATAACGATACAATGAGCGAAGAAGAGAAGAACTATGCTCGTAAACTTGGCATTTCTGAGAAAGATTGGACTGCTACTAAAAAGGAGCTAGAGTATGTCTAATATAGAGATGCCGACTGAGATTCGAGATTTTGGAGTTGAGGAACAAGATCATTCGCTTGTTGATGCTAGTGCTGATCCTACAGATCAACAGCTTAAAGATGTAGAAACTGAGCAAAAGCAGGATGTTTCTCGTCCAGTTGGAAGACCTAGAATAAAGCCAATAGCTCCTAAAGTAATGACCGCTGCTGCATTTGTAGAAAAAGCTAAACAGACTGACGAAGCTCTATTCGATGCTATGAATGCTCAGAAATTCAATCCTCTTGCTGGAGCACAGGTACTTCCTAAAGGAAGAGTACCAGTTCGTACTGATGTTCGAGCAATTGATTGGTCGAAAGTAAAAGAAGAAGATATTTACAATGATTCTATTCCCATCGAGGCTCGGCCATTCTCTTCAGAGGATTCTCTCGGTATTGACTTAGTAGATAAGAACTATGCAGCACGATGGGTTAATAAGAATCCTATTATTCTTGGCAAAGCTTTAGCTGCTGGATTTACTTATATCACAGCAGAAGACCTTGCTTCTCCTCTTGATGTGGCGATTGTAGAGGATGTAAATGGTAGATTTCTTAACCTAGATGTTCTTGCTATGAAATGTCCGAAGAGCATTTACTTCGCTGCTAAGAAAGCCGCATTTTTGAGAGCTGTGAATACTGTAAATAGTCTTTCAAGCAAGAAAGCAGCTAGGAATCAAGCTATGTCTGAGCTAATGAAAAGCGGCGCAGGAGTTGCAGAAGAGTTTGAATCAGGTAAAGTAGCATTTTATGACGCATCGGGAATTGATATTTAAGCATTGAAAGGGTAAATACTATGGGCGCAGCGAATCTTACAGTACATGAACAGTGCGGGTCTGTTGGTACTGTTTCTGGAAATACTCCACTTACACAGGCGAACCCTGAAAAGGCTTCTCAGACTTTTCTACAGGGTGTACCTGTGCAGTTGAATGCTGGTTATGTGCAGAAGTGGGATGGTGCCACTTATAATGCTGGTATTCTTGGTTTTTCACTTATGCCGGGTTCTAACCTGAGTTCTAATGGCAAAGGGAGTCCGGGCAATTTCTCACAAGTTGGGCCTCCGGGTTCTTCTGTAGTTTATGGTTCTGTGCCATATCAGACAGCGGCTTATAACATTCCTATTGACGGGCCAATGACTGACGGGCGTACTCTTTACGAGGCTGCTATTTCTGATACTGTATTCGAGGCTCAGTTTGATAATAGCAATGGAACTGTAGCTTCTGATTATACTCCCACTGTTGCAGATATTGGTGTTCTCTATGGTCTTACTTTCGATGCATCTGGTTATATTTATGTGGATGCAAATAAGACCACAGTAGGGACTAACACCAGTGTTCAGATTGTGAGTATTAATCCCATTGATCTTGTACAAGCAGGAACTCCGAATACCTATATCGTGAATGCGCGTGTTCGTTTCGTAGTCGTCCCTGCTGCACAACAAATTGCAATTTAACTTGCTAACCTAAATTTAGATTCAGAATTACAAACTTATAGAAGTAAGAGGGCTAATATATGGCTGGCACACAAGTACGAGGTCAATTTTCAAAGCTCCTTGCACCGGGGCTGCGTAAGATTTATCTCGATTCGGTGGAACTAGAACAGCGTTCGGAAGAGCATTCTAAGTTTATGAATGTTGAAACATCCGAGCACGCATACGAGCAGGATACAAAGTTTGCAGGATTTGGGCCTCTCGTTGAGAAACCTGAAAATACTCCTATCTCCTACACTGGTATGATTCAAGGTGGGGACAAGCGGTATATTCATCTTACTTATGGTTTGGGAGTTCGTACATCGAAGGAGCTTTATGATGATGATAAGTACGGCATCATTAAGAAAGCTCCAGTAGCACTAGCGCGATCTGAAATGTATACTAAAGAGATCGTCGCTATGAATGTATTTAATCAGGGATTCTCCTCTAATGTAACTACTACAGATGGAGTCTCTCTGTTTAACGCCCAGCATCCACTTTTGGGTGGTCCTTCTGCTACTAACGTTGGTCCTGGACTTGCCAATGTTATTTATGCGGCAGGAACCTATCCCAATCGGCCTAGCACTGATATTGATTTGAGTATCACTGCTTTGCAGATTGCAACTAACCAGAGCGAGCGTCTTATCGACAGCATGGGTCTGCCGGTTAATTCTCGTTACAAGACTCTGCTGATTCCACCGGAGCTTAAGTTCATTGCTCGTGAAATTCTCGGCTCTGCTGGTAAGCCGGGGACTTCTGACAACGATATTAACTCCATGCTTGGTGAAGATTTGTCGTTTATGATCTCTCACTATACTACGTCTCAGGGCAGTTGGTGGCTTATTGCAGATAAGAAGAATCACTATTGCAAAGTCTACATGCGGCAGCAGCCGAAGATGACTTTCGATGATGATTTTGATACGGACGCGCTAAAGCAGAAGACCACTATGCGTATGAGCGCAGGTGCTACTGATTGGCCGGGCGTATGGGGTTCTGACGGGCCGTAGTTCTAATCCAACTAGACACGTCAGAAAGTGAGCTGGAATATGAGGATTGGGGCCAAAATAAAGGGAATCCAATATTTATTCTAAGTGCTCATATCTAGGTAAGGACGGGAGTTTATTCCTTTCTCCCGTCCACCTAGTTTAATTTGGAGGTTTTGTGACATTTCTACAAGCAGTAGCGAGACAAGAAGGTTTCTATGTCATCGGAACTCGCCCAGAGCGAAATAATAATCCCGGTGATATTGAATTTGGACAGTTCGCCAAAGCCCACGGAGCAACTCATGGAGATCCCCGATTCGCTATTTTTCCAGATGTACCAACAGGCTTCGCAGCGATGCGCTCCCTTTTCCAAGCTCCTGCATACAAAGGACATACCGTATCAGAGGCTTTGAATACATGGGCACCCCCTATAGAAAATGCCACTAACATATATATAGAGCATGTCTGTGAGTGGGTCGAATGCCAACCAACGGATATTATTGATGATCTAGTGGTGCTCTAA
>QGNH01000850.1_pt2 | contig 10282 bp, 11 predicted proteins | sample 1735481 | NCBI WGS metagenome assembly QGNH01 (sample SAMN09239004, study PRJNA386568) | Viral metagenome, whole genome shotgun sequencing project. | reverse complement strand
GCAGATAAAAAACGATGTTCTGTTGGAGAATAATGACTAACAATAACCATTGAGTTTGCTACAACTGCAACATCTCCTCTATTACCATGCTTAAACTCATTTTCTGGAGTGTTTTTATAATGTGAAAACCCAGCATTGTTTAACATGTGTTTTAGTTTACCAAAACTTTCTCGTGTAATAGGTTCAGAAGAATAGTGTTTATCATAATCAACTTTACCTCCTTCGGCAAATTGCTTAGTTGCATACTCTTTAGCTTTTTCAATTATTATTGCTCGTGCTTCTGGGAAAGATAAAAACCCTTTATTGGTTTCATAGTCAGAATATACTAGACCACCTTCAATTTCAAAATCTCGTGTATTATAACCACCACTATTTTCGATTTTTACAATCCAATTTCCACTTTCAATTAATTTCTTTTTATAAATTGGGTCTAAATTACGTGCAGATGGAAACCAACCTTTATATTTTTCTCCATCAATTTCAACTTCTAAAACATTATTTTTAGAATGTGATTTAATTTCTCCACCTTCGGCAAACTGTCCTTCCATTGGGTCTTTATCCTCAGCTAATAATTTTGCAACTTTCATTGCATCATCTTTATTTTCAAACCAATCATCCCATGCTTCTGTTGATGGAAAGCCTTTAACTTCTGCTATTACTATATAACCTTTACCCATAGGATTTTCAATTACATAATAGTATCTGTCTTTTTGTTCAACACTTTCATAAGCATCAACTTCTCCATATAACTCACTTTCGAAAGTCACGGCATCTACGTCAATACCCCCGCCTTCAGCAAATATCTTTGGTACAATTGCTCCTGTTGAATATAATGGTATCACATACCCAACTTGTAACTCTCCGTCCCATGCTCCATAATAAAGACCTTTTAGTTTAACAAGAATTAATTTTTTATTACTGTTAGGCACTGTATCAAAACTCGCTGAACTATCTGCAAATCGGTCATAAAAAGAATCAGGGTCAGTTTCGAGCATATGTTTATGATTACGTTTTATAGCTTGTACTACTGCAATAAAATGTAATCGGTCTTTTTCAATATCACCACCTTTAGCAAACATACGAGGTTGTGCATCTAAATGTTTTTTTGCAATAGCACGTAATAATTTTGCTATTTGTTTCCCTTTTTCATCTTGCTCTGATTCATCAGCCATTGCCATTTGTAAAAAATGTTGGCGCAATCCCATTACACCAATTTCAGATTCCCATTTATTTGCTGTCTCTTCGTAAAAATCAATATCAGATTGGTCAAGTAATGGATAATCTTTTAAATCAATGACTCCACCTTCGGCAAACTTTCCATCTCTTAAATATACAATTTTACCATCTTTACAGGAAGCTATATGTAGCCATTTATCCATATAAACAGCTGTTCCATCTTTATATTCTTTAGAAAATTTAACGGCAGCAGCTACGGCATTTTTTCTCGCTGTTTCTGGCTCATTTTCTGGAGCTGTTTCTTCAAATAGAATTATGTCATCTTGAGTGGTCAAAACTTTTACTGGTGGGACACGATAAGTTACTTCTTTATCGACTTTCCCTCCAGATGCAAACTTTCTTTTTTCTTCAACATTTAAATTTATGTTGTGGATATTAAATTCAAACTCCATTTCATCAGGTTCAAATTCAACTTTACCAACTTCTTCTTTTGTTGCTTCATTTACAATATTGAAAGTTGCTTTTTCGAAAAGTTTTCCTTTTTCTGTATCGGTTAATCTTCCAAGACCTTCAACTTTATAAATAGCTCCATTAAGTTCAAAACGGTTTTTTGTTAATCTTGTAGCTCCGTACTTATGTAGAAAGTCAATGATAAAATCAATAGACATATTTAATAAATCTTCAAGATTAAATTTAATCATGCCACCAGCTCCAAACTTCATTCCTTTTTGATGAAAGTAAACTTTTGCTGCAACCTTTCTTCCTACTGTCAAGGCATCATCATGGTCATATCTTTTACCATAATCTTCTTGATACTCTTTTGGTACTGGTTTGCCTTCGTATTGTTTGGCAACTTTTTTTGCAAGTTTATTAAATCCAATATTTCCTCCCTCAGCATATTTATGTTCGGTAATTTTAAATTCTTTACCTGCATCTTTTCTTTTATTTGCTAGAGAAAATGTTTCTACATTATTCCAATTTGGCACAACAAATCTTTCGCCAGAGCCTGAATAATTTTCATCTGGATATAAAGAAATACCTTTTACTGTTTTAGGTTGATAAGTTACCCTTGTGCCATATACATCTCTATATATTTCACTATTCATAACAACCTCTCCAGACTCTTCTCTTCTTCCATTAAATTTATTACTATGATAAATAACTGGGGTTCCTAATTCAAAAGATTCTTGTTTATCAAAATATTTTCTCCATCCTTCTTTTTCAACATTTCCACCTTCGGCATAACTTAGTTTTTTACCATGAGCATTAAACTGTTCTTCGGTAACAACACGTGTTTCACGGTCATTTTCAAAATTAGCCATTGTAGTAGCTTTTTCTTTTGTTGTTGGACGTGTAATTGGAATCCATATACCATCTTTAACTTCAATAGCCACATAAGAATCATCTTCGCCACCTTTAGCATATTTAATATGATACTTATCTAATATTTTTTTTGCTTCTTCATGATTCATTCCCCCTAACATCATTGCGCCAACTTCACTTAACTTCATCGTGGATTTTGCAATTTGTAATTGATGCCAATTTGGAGTCCCTTTTTCGGGTAAGGTAATTTTACCTCCTGCGGCAAACTCTCCAACTTCATATCCTCTTAAATACGGTGTTTCACTATCATCACTATTCGCCAATCCGTACATGTAATTATCTTGGAGCTCGGTTGCACTTTTAACTTCTTCAAGTCCTTTTTCATTAAACCAATAATAATTTTCTCCTTCATCACTATCATGTTCAAGTAAACCATCTTTCATCATTCTGTTTATGGCAATTACTGAAATTTGGTATTCATCTGTATTAGGAAAAATTGTATAACTATCATCCGTTAAATCGGTAAACATTTTTTCGGCTATTTCTTTTTCGGTTTCCATAACAGGAAATTCAGGTTCATCACTGCGTTCATATTTATTTATTTCAGCTTCAAGATGTGAAATTTCTTTACTCATTTCCATAAGTTTTTCTTGTGACGTACCATCTTCTGCTGCATCTTCATAAATTCCAGTTAGTTGGTTGTACTTATCACGTGCTGATTGATATTCTTCTTTTGAAGATATTTCTCCGCCTTCGGCATATTTAACTTCATAATTTCCTCCGCCATATTCTGACCTAACCACATGTTTTTTAAGTTCTTTAATTAATTTACCGTGCTCTTCAGTCAATTCTTCTTCTGGTATGTCCCAATTTTCTTTGGCAAGTATTTCATCAGAAAGTTTCATCAGTTTTGTTACACCGTTAACTGGTGCAGATGTAAAATTCGTTATCGGCAAACCTGATTTTTCGTGAATGATTTTAAGCCACTTATTTGAACCTACTTTTAAAACTTCGAAATAAAGTCCTTTTATTTTTGAGGGGTGTTTAACCGTTTCGATTGCCATAATATTTTATTTATTGAAATTATTAAATTCGTATTGATTTATTTCCCAAATAATACGATGCTGTATATCTCTCCACATGTAATAAGTATCTTCGTTTATTAACTTACCTGAGCTATCGTATAATTTTTGTAAATAGGTATCATTTGTTATTGCTTTACCGTCATCATTTAATATTGTGTGTGGTTCATGCGAAACTACCGCTTTATAATCGCCAACCTTTATTTCTTTTGGTGCGATATAATTTACTTTCTTACCATCAACAAAATTTCTTAATGTTTCAAAGTTGAAATTAAAATCGTAATTAGCATCAAACTTTGGATAAAAATCATTTTTATCTTTGTTTGATATTTTGTTTTTGTAATCGGGTAAAAATTTATTAAACCATTGCTTTGCAACATACACTCGAACCATTGTTCTATTTCCTTCATCTTCATATTCCAACTTAACCGAACCATCAGGTAAGTTTTTTACTTCAAGTTTTCCGTTTGTATATTTTTTAAAGGCATTGTTGATTTTTGCACGAATAGCTTTAGCTTCATTAAAATCATTATTGGTAGCAATAAACTCTAAGCTATCTTTTATTCCGCTTAAAGTTTCTGCACAATCCATTCCCACGTGATATTTATCACCATCTGTATTTTCTACAACAGCTACGTTTGCAATTAATTTACCACAATTATCGCAACTCATAGGATTCTCACTTATTCCACCAGTATAAAAAGAATCAATAATTTTATATTCGGTATTAATTGGCAAGTTTCTTCTAATAACTTTTTTAGTTTTCACTTCGCCCCCATCAGCAAATTTTTGTTCATTTAATAATTGATAGAATATGTTAAACATTTTTTGGTTGTTTTTAAATGCTAAAAGCCATGAGCTGATTTACAACTCACAGCTTATGTTTAAATGCAGAGAAGAAAGTTATTTTTTCTTGGCTGCTTTTTTCGCTTTACCTCTGTTTGCTAAACAAGCGTTTCCAGCACCATCAATGTAATAAATTTTGTTTGCTTCACGTTTTACAACGTTCTTTTTTACAATAGTTCCCATTGTTTTGTTGTTTAAATTATGAAATTAAATTATTTTTTTTGAGCATCATTTGTTGTATCATTATTATCGGCAGTATTTTCTTTTGATATAGTAGTTTCGGTACTAGTGGTAATACTTTCTTTTGACGTATCAGGTGTATCAGTTTCGGCATCTGTTGTATCTTCAATACTTCCTTTCGATGTAAATGTCTTGATTAAATTTCTCAGTAATGATTGATTTAAATAACCAGCAACAAATGATAAAAGTTCTATAAAAGAATCCTTTGCTTCTATTCCCATTAAATCACAAATATCTTTTGCCATTATGATAATAGAAAAAGTTGCAATAATAGAAATGATTAATGATAACATGTTTTCATCAATCCATGTCATTGTTGACCATTTGACTTTTTTATCACGACTTTGAACTTTCAGTAGGATATAAATTGTTATACCCAATAAACCTAATGCTACATTTGTTAAATTTAAGTTTTGCATAATTTATACGGTTATTATTGATTTACATTTAATTACTAAAGCACTGCGAGAATCAAGCCCATTATACCCTCCATTGATTATATGAGTAACAGACTTAACATCATCTGCATCTGCATAATGATTTAGATTATGTTTATTCCAAAACCATCCTGCTGTTGAAATACAATAAGGTAATTGAGCAACTAATTCTGGATGTGTTACAAAATCAACACCAGTATCATGTGTTACTTGAGCGTAATTATCTTTAAATGTTATTTCAATCGCTCCTTTACCAGAATACCTCGCTCCATCTCCGCTTGCTTCATCTCCATTGCCATATCTGTTTGCATAAACTCTGTTGGCTATTGCTTGTGGATGGTGGGCATATTGATTAGCTTCATCAGCAGTAAAATGAGAAGGAAAAGTTGCAAGTAATCCTTGAGCACTGTAATTTAAATTTTCGCTTTCACGATTAAACATTCCTGTTTCATGTAGTATCTGAGCTAAGAAATGACAAATACGTAATGAAGTATTGATTGAATATTTTGTTAGTGTATCGTTAATAGATTGCACATATAAATTGGCAAGTTTCGATTGAACACCAATTGAGATAAGTTGATTAGCTGAAATCATATAAAAAATGCCTTTAAATATCAATACAAATTTATCTATAAAAATGTATGAAATGCCTTTGTTTCCAATTTTTTCAAATTATTTTTGGTTTTGTGGAAAAAAGTAGAGTAAATTTATTTTACTTTTGTTTTTTTTAATGCAAAAAAAGTTTTCTTTTGAAAGAATATAAAAGAACTTCCATTTAATGGAAATAAAAATAAAAAATGTTTAGAACATATAAATATCGTTTGTATCCAACAAAGTCGCAACAGTGGCTAATAAATAAACATATTAATGCATGTCGTTGTGTGTACAATCTTGCGTTAGAAACGAAAATTTATGCTTACAAATCACATGGTAAAAATCTATCATATTTTGATTTAATCAATCAATTACCAGAATTAAAGAAAGAATGTGAATGGTTGAAAGAGGTTTATGGGCATTCATTACAACAAAAGATATTTGACCTTGATAAAGCGTATAAAAATTTCTTCAATGGAGATGCAGATTTTCCAAAATTCAAAAAGAAAACATCAGTACAAAAATTTCGTAATCCAGATGGGGAAGATGTGAAAATAAAAGGGCATAAAATTTGTTTTCCCAGATTTCAAGAAGGGATAAGATTCGTTGAAGACAGAAAACACGAAGGAGAAATTCGCAGTTCAACAATTAGTAGAACATCAACAGTAAAATATTTTATTTCGATACTTTGTGAAACAAAAACTGAATTCCTAAATAAGAAAAAAATAACATCAAAAACGGCAGTTGGAATTGATTTAGGATTGAAACATTTTTTGATTACGAGTGACGGCATCAAGATTGATAATCCACGATATTTGCGTGAATCGCTCGAACGTTTAAAAGTACTTAAGCATAGAAATCGCAACAAAAAACGAGGCAGCAATAACAGTAAAAAGGCGTTTAAAAAAATTGCAATTATTCATGAAAAAGTAGCGAATCAGCGATACGATTTTCTACAAAAACTTTCAAATGAGTTGGTCAATAACCACGACACAATTTGTTTGGAGGACTTGAATATACATGGCATGTCGGCACGATGCAAACCTAAAAAAGACGAGCAAGGAAATTACATTCCGAATGGTCAATCAGCAAAGTCAGGATTGAATAAATCCATTACTGATGCAGGTTGGGGAATGTTCGTTGAAATGATAAATTACAAGGCAGAATGGAAAGGTAAAAACGTTTTACAAATGCCAAGATTCCAAGCATCTACAAAGATTTGCAGCAAATGCGAGCACAAGCAAAATCTTACTTTAGCACAGCGAGAATGGGTTTGTGAACATTGTGGTACGTTGCATGACAGGGATGAAAACGCAGCAAAAGTCATCAAAGGTTTTTGCATAAAAAATTCAGGGAAGGTAATTCCCGCAGTGTCTGTGGAGATGCTGGCACAAGCCAAATCTATGAAGCAGAAAGTCAAAAAAGTAAGTAAATTAAAATACCCAAAATATGACATTACATAACAACGCAACAACTGATGAGAATTCTATTTCCAAAATTATAGAACTCGCAAAAAAATCCGAAGAGTACTTTATTTTCATTATCAATGGAGGCATTGGTAAAAACATTGCAGCAACAGCTGTTGTAAAAGGTATCCATAAAAAGTACCCGAACAAAAAAATTGTCATTGTTACTGGATGGACAGAAGTTTGGCAAAACAATCCATTAGTTCACAGGTTTTATCGTGCAGGAGGAATGCTACCTTACTTTTATAGTGATTATATCAAAGACCATCCAAACACAATTCCATTTGCAGAAGAGCCATATGCAAAAGCAGATTACATATTAAAAAAGAAACACCTTATTAATATATGGTTTGAAATGTTGGACATACCATACGAGGGTGAAACACCAGAGTTATATTTCAACCAAAGAGAAGTTCAGTTTGTTGAAAATCAATTTGTGAAAGGCGCAAATAATATCATGATTATTCAAACAAATGGTGGAGCTGAAAATAACATGCAAAAAATAAGTTGGATGCGTGATATGCCATTAGATTTAGCTCAAGCAATGGTTGATAATTTTTTGGGTGAATATTTAATTTATCATATCCGCAGACCAGACCAACCAGAATTACAAAATGTAACAGCGGTAAATTTACCGATACGTCAATTATTTATTTTAATTGCATTTTCAAAAAAACGTTTACTGATTGATTCTTTTTCACAACATGCAGCTGCTGCACTTAAATTACCATCAACAGTTATTTGGGTAAGAAATGCACCAGAAGTATTAGGTTATGACATGCATGATAATATTGTAACTCCTGTTCAAGATAACATTGATACATTATTTGCAAGTTATTTAGAGCCTTATGATATTATGGGTCAAATTGACCAATGTCCTTTTCCAATGGGTACTGCTTTATTTAACTTTGATGAAGTTTTAAAATCATTAAACAAACAAAAAAATAATATTGAATTACCTGCATCTGAAACATTAACTCCAGAACATCCTCCTGTTAACTTATCTGTTGCTAACGAAAACCCAAATTAAAAAATAAACTAAAAGCATGAACGCAAAAATTATTAATTTTTTCCTAAATGGAGAAACAGAAATTATTGGTGACGGATTCAATATTAAAGCACCAACAGAATCTTTATTATCTGCAAGTCTTGTTATTGCTGATGTATTAGCAAACAAACCTGCAACCTCTGCCGCTGATGATGGTAAATATAATTACATCTCTATNNATTAGAAATAATGAGCATGTAATTTATGAATCAAAAACACAAGCTCAAATGTATCATTTCACTATTGCCGAAAATGTTTTGAATCAAGATAACATTAGAGCATTACTTACTGAGGCGGATAGTTTTAATTCAAAAGCTAACAATTCTGAATCAGCTGGTCTTACTTGGGGAGTGACTACAAGTGAATCTGATGAAAAAGGAACTGAAGGCACAAATGAAGTACCTGCTGAAATTCCTGCCGAAGCTATTGTTGATGAAACAGCAACTGAAACAACTCTGAATTTAGATGCAAATACTGAATCAAACTTAACTGCTGGTACACCAACAGAAACAACTGAAGTACCTAATGAGATTCCTGCCGAAACAGAAACAGAAAACACTAATCCTCCTACCGAAACAGAAACTATTGTTGGTGATGAAACACCTTCAACTGATGCTGCAATAGTACCTGATGCAACAACTGATATTCCTGCTGTATCTGAAACACCAAAAGAAGAAGGTGGAATCTGACTGACAATTAAAAAAATATTTTCGTAAAATAAAAATTTAAATAAAATGAAAAACACAAATACAATTCACATCTTCGGTTACGGAGAAACACAAGTTATCGGAAATGAATTTAATATCAAAGTATCAACCTCTGAATTAAAAACAGTAGATGCCGTTATCAGTGATATTAATGCAAATAAACCAACAACAGCTACTGCTGATGATGGCAAATATCATGTGATTACTATTTATGCTGGTAACACTCAGTATGGCTCTGAAAAAGAAGGTAAAGAATTTAATTATTCTTTCGAAACCTCTTTATTAAATGCTGATAACATCAAGGCATTAGTAGAAGAAGTTGATGCTGTTTATGCAGCTAATGAAAAAGGCACAGCTTTAGGTATCACATTTGAAGCTCCTGTTGCAGAAGAAACACCTGCCGCAAATGAAAGTGCTGCTCCTTCTACTCCTGATGAACCGAAAGTTTAATTCAAAATTATTTTAAGGGGTAGGTAAATACAATTGCTTACCCCTTATTTTTAAAAAACTGATAACAACAAATGATAAAAGAAAAAAAAGTAATTTTCGTTACTGGGCTTCCAAGAGCTATGACGACATTAATGTGTAATGTTCTCACAAATAATCCTCGCATCGGTGGAGGAGAAACATCACCACTTCTTGAATATTTTTATGGTGCAAGATTAAATTATTCTTCAACACCAGAAGTAAAATCAATGCTCACAAAAGAGATAGTTGATAAGGCTTTCTTTTCTTTTTGTTATCAAGGTATGCAGGGTTACGCAAATTCTATCACTGATAAAGAAATCTATCTTGATAAATCAAGGGGACATCTTCATTTTTATCCCTTTCTTAAAAAGTTTTAGCCAGAAGCAAAAGTAATTGTAATGGTTCGTGATTTACGTTCTGTAATAAGTTCGTTCGAAAAAAAATGGAGACAATTTCCTGAAGTGATGGATAGCCGTGAAAATCATGAAAAAGTTGATTTCATTACTGTATCTCAAAGGGTAAATTACTATTTAAATCAAGCTCCATTATTACAAGCAGTAGCAAGAATAAATAACGCTATTGAAACTGGTACAATCAATAAAATGTGTGTTATAAAAGCAGAAGATTTCACACGTAACCCAGAGTTAATGATGCGTAAAGTTTACGACTATTTGGAAGAACCTTATTTCGAATTAGATTATGATAACGTTCAACAAACAACTATTGAAAATGACCGTATTGATGCCTTTGGAATTTATGGAGACCACTTAATAAAAAGTAAAATACAATCTGAAACAAAAGATTATCTTCAAACATTAGGGACACCAATGTGTAATAAAATTGCTCAGGATTTCAGTTGGTTTTACGACCACTTTAAATATCAAAAATAATGAAC
>QGNH01001614.1_pt1 | contig 10285 bp, 7 predicted proteins | sample 1735481 | NCBI WGS metagenome assembly QGNH01 (sample SAMN09239004, study PRJNA386568) | Viral metagenome, whole genome shotgun sequencing project. | reverse complement strand
TTGAGAACATCCAGTTCTTCTCCCCAATATTGCAAAGTAAATCCGCCCTTAGTTCTATCCTTTTGAATGAGTTTTTTGTGGTTGTAAGTAATGTTTTGTGGATTGATAAACATACGAACGGTTCCAAACTGAGGAACGAACCAGGTAATAATGTTTCTCTGAAGTTGAGCATTTAGCTGAGGAGCAATTTTAGTATAAGGTAGTCCATTACCATCAGCCGAAGGCGTAGAATTGACTAAGAAACCATTGGATTCATAAGAGGCAGTTTGCTGCTGAGTAAGAGTATTAGTACCATTTAGAGAGTTTTGAACTCCGCTAAGAGCGCCAAGTGATGAGTCAAGGGAGAATGTAGCCATAAAATATCCTTATTATCTGCTGGTGTTAGATGATTCGGCAGCAGCGTTGATGATCTGCCCTTGCTGAGTTGTATTGATGTCCCAATTACAATGTGGACACTTACCTGTAAAGTTGACTGTAATACCACTACCACCCACTAGAGTAACTGGTGTTGGCTGATTAGCATGAACTGGCCCGCCTGAACTACCAACTCCTTGAGTAGGTGAATGTAATCTTTTATTGGCAGATGCAGCCAATCCTACTTGTTTGTAGGCTGGAGTATATGGAGACATTCCCATACCAAAATTATGAGCTTGAGGCATTTGAGGCGAAACGATAGCTTTACTTGGAGTTGTCATTTCTGGAGTTACTTGTTTTTTATCAGTCAATTGATCCATGAAACTAGAAGCGGCACTTTCAGTTAGTTTGGGAGCAGTTTTCATTAGATCACTAAACATACCGAACATCTGTTTTTCAGGACCTTCATCTGATTTGATCATTCCTTTTTGTTGAGAGGCTCGTAGCATGTCTTGCCCGGTAGTATTAAGGCCACGACCATTACCGTCTGTACCACCCATGCCGCCCGTGCGAGCCGAAGCAGCATTTTGAATAGTACCTAGGTTGATGGCGCCGGCCTGTAATCTAACAGTTTCTGCTGTGATATTAGCTTCTTTGACTAAAGTGGAGGTAAGCTGTTCTTTAGCTGCACCCTTACCCATAGCATCGGCCATTGTTTTAGAAGCATCACCCTTAGTATCGAGACCTTTGCCTTGAATCATTTGCTCGATCATGGCCTCAGCTTCTTCTTTGGAGTTAGCCTTTACTCCTAAAGTTCCTTTTAGAAGCATTTGTCTTTGCTTCATGTACTGTTGTTGCATTTGCTCATCGCCTTCAGCAGCTTGGGACCTACTGATAAGACTTTGGGCCCCGCCCATTCTTTTCTTCATGGACTCCATCATTTTAGCACTGGCAGCAACTGGATCTTTAGACATTAACTCTTCAAACTTAAGAGCGCCTCCGATACCACCGCCCATACCAGTATCCATAGAGATAAGAGACTCTTGAGCTTCACTCAGGCCTTCCATAGCAGTAATCTGTCGTCCAGCTATCTCAAGTGCATTCTGAGCTGGCACTCCGGCTGTTTCTAATGCTCTAGCATAGTTTTTGACTGAATCAGCTAATCCTTGAGTTAGTTTGGCTCCATCTTCAGCACCTAAAGAGTATAATTTGAAAGCACTGGTAGTCTTGAACAAGGCCTCTCGTACGTCAGTTTGCTGAGCATGAAGATCGCCTGACAAATCTACCATTCTAGCAACGAACTTAGATGAATCATCAAATCCAGTTCCCATTTGAATAGTAGTCTTATGAACATCTTCCAATACTTTATCCATATCTAAACCAGCACCTTGAGCCATCTGCATTAAAGCCGTAAGTGTATCTGTATGCGTACCTGCCAAATCCATACCATTAGCCATAGCGGTAGTACCGCCAGGAATGGCGGCAATTGCGGCTATATATTTATACATAGATTCTTGACCAGCATCTGTATCAGTCTTGGTAGCTTCCATAACACGACTAAACATAGCTCCATAGTTTTGAGCCGTCTTATTGGCGTCTTCCATATTTTCACCTAGAAGAGCTAGAGTGCTTGCTGTACCCTTGTAGATAGCGTCGTAATCACCGCCCTTAGAAGCGCCTGTCACTAAGATACTTTCAAGACGTAGAGCATTATCAGCACTAGTCAAAACGTTTTTAGCAAAAGCTGCAAGTTCAGTTCCACCTAACTTGATCACGTTATTCATATCTTTACTAGAAACGCCCATTGAACCAAGTACATTAATTAGCTGTTTACCAGCTGCGGTAGCTGTACCTAAAACAGTACCTTGCTTACTAACGTTATCGGTTAGAGTTTTGACAGAGTCAGAAAAAGTACCTAAGTTGTTGCCTTCCATAGAGCCAGTAAAAGACTTCAAACGCTCCGTAGCTCCGGCAATACCAGTAGCCATTAGTCCAAATGTAGTGGCAGCAGAACCGCTTAGTTCACCCATGTTAGCTAGTTTAGTACTAGCATCAGCATAGTATCCCTGAATTTTTTGAAGAATATTTAGGGAGTTATCCTGTACCTGATTGTAATCACTAATGTTCTGAGTGACTCCCTGAACGGCCTGACCTTGAGCTTTTAGAGCCTCAGTGGCCGCTTGTATTTCGGCCGGAGTCATCTTTGCAATTTGTTCGGGGGTTAAGTCAGCCATTTATCATTCCTTCAAAATTGCACGCCTTCTTCTTGGTGCAGTGGGTTGTTGTCTAACAGCATCCGCTAAGCTTATACTGTTATCTTTCACCATTCGAAGAGACTCTTCGAATTCTTCATCTGTCGATTCGTGAACGTTTGGATTCATCATCTTTTGGACCGCTTCAGGATTACTAAAGGATCCTAATAGATATGCGTGATTTTTAGCAAGTTCTGCGTCATCTCGGTGATCGCCTATCCAATGCTCGTAAAGCCACATTTTGAGAACCGGATCCATCTCTGTGATAAATGGATCGTTAGGTAGTTTCTGGTACAATCTGCATAAATACCAAATGAAACGATGCTCCGGTTCATTTATTATTTTTTTAGATCTTCCAGTACCTCCTGTACTTCTGCTTGAGTCTTGATAGCGTATTTGTCTTGGGCTTCGTTAGATAGCAATACGTATTCATTATAGAGTCTTAGCAAAAGAGCATGATCCATCAATTCAATGAAATCGAGACGGACATCCAGTTCATCTGAGTAAAGGAATTGAGAGGTTTCTATTCCAGCAATGATGACTAGGGATCGAGCTAGGAGCTGCTTTCTAGTTTCGAATACTAACTGAATAGAGCCATCGTATTCTGCGGTAGCAGTTAATGCATCACGCAACTCTCTAGAAGATAGAGATTGCAACCTATACATATTGCCAGCTACTTCGACATCTCTCGTTAGTCTAGTCATTCCAACTAGCATTTCTACACGACGTTTAGCGCCTTCTGAGAGTCTTTCTTTACCTTCTCGTTTAGCTTTCTTAGCTGCTAGAAACTCTTGTTCGATTGAACTAACTTCTCGCATTTGAGGAGGCGGCCCTTGCATACGAGATTGAAAATCTCTCATTGCATTCTCATCAAACTGTGGCATCTCTTGTTGATGCTGATGTCTATGTTGTTGAGGTGCTGGAGGTGGAGTATATCCACTCTCATCAGGGACACTAAAGTCTCTCATTGGGGTACCTTGAATCTTTTTACTTCCGAGGGGACTCTCAAATTTTGGCATATCACAACTCCTACTAGATAATATAACAAAGCAAAAGCGCCTGATGCTGTTATCACCAAGCGCTTTACATATTTGCTATTATTCTAAGGGATTAGAAGATACCAGTAGTATCAACAGCACCGTAGTTAGAGGTACCAATATCGATAAGACCAGCGGCATCCAAAGAGCCTCTTCTACCATTAGATCCACTATCTGCGGCACGTTCAATCCAGTTAGTTCCATCGTTGATTCCGAATGGAGTGAGTCCAATTTGACCACCCACAGCAGCAGGGCCGTTGTTGACAGTACTAAAGATGGCCTCTGCTTCCCAAGTCATACTATCAGTAATAACCCAATCACTAACTTGATAAGTATAATCAATACCAGAAATCCATACGTTTTTGATAACAGTAGCAACTTGACTAGCTACTTGGTACTTTTGCTTATCATAAATAATAATATCAAAAGGATATACTTGAGAAGATACGTGCAAAAAGCTTCTATCAAAAGCTTCAGCTACTCGCAACTTATCAAATCTAACTCTTTGGCAAGTGCCAGTAATGTTAGTTGATTGATTTGGAACAGAGTCGATGTGTCCATCGGTTCCGACTTCATCAATCATCTTAATGGATCTCTTTTCAGAGATAGCCATTGATTGAACGGCCCCTACTGGAGTATATCCTGAAGGTGTTCTAACAGCAATAAGGATATTGGTAGAAATACCGGTACTAGTAATATTTTGACCAGATGGTAATGTAAGTGTTGAGTTGGTTTGTGGATATGCCATATTAAGTAAACTCCCTAGATAGTATTATATCAAGCTGTTGTTAAGTTGCCAACAGTCACCTTGATATAGATCCAGTTGATTGGGTAAGTTGGTTGAATGCTTACTGAGATATCCCACTGACGAGGATCAACTGAGTCTTGTACGACTGACAATCCCTGATAAGATGTAATCAAACCTTGTGTTATTAAGGAATTCAATAGAATGACTGCTTCTGTATTTAATACTGTAGCAGTATTACTATCTTGTGGCGTTCCAATGAATCCACTGAAGCCTGAACGTAGTACCTTGGCAACTCTATCTCTAATAAAAACAATAGAAATTTCCTGCTCTTCTGGGAAGCCAGATTGACTGGTTGTAATTCCCCATACTACGCTGCCTCCACCAGCAACAGGTTGAAGAGTAGTAACACCAGCAGCAGCTAATTGCTGAAGAATCGAAGTAGAATAAGCCTTGCTACTCAAAATAGTAAATCCACTCAAAACCTTGTTAGTCAAAGGATTGGCTAGATCAAGGTCTGCGTTTTCGTAACCAGCTGCGGCAGCAGCGAGATAGTATCCACTAACTAAAACATTACTTCCACCAGCGTTGACCACAATCTGGTCTGGATAGAAGTAAACGCATCTGTAAGTGAAACCATAAGCAGCGGCAACGGAGTAGTTGGCGATGTCTTGGATGTTACCAGCAAGAGTACTAGTGATATCATTGTTAGGAATTCCTTCCAAGATACCTAGGTCTTCTACAGCGGCTAGTTTAGTACCAATCAAGTTGGCTGGAGTCAAGCCGGCAATTGCGCCGATGAATAGAATTCTTTCTTTTCTATTCTGAATATTACTCATCGTGATACAATGACTGAGTGCATTTTGGAAGATAACCGTAATGGTCTGCATTGGTAGTGGCACTACGATATCACATTCGATAGTTTCCAAAGATGCAAGAGCATTGATCCATCCGGCATCGTAGAATGGAGCATCTCTTTGATCCACGATAGTTACTCTAAGTTGGTTGCCATTTGGAACTACGTTTTGGTTTAGAACCAAGTAAGTAGTGGTACCAGAGGCACTTGGGTCTAGCACTTCCCATCTCATATTACTTTCACTAACGAAAGCCATAGCAAGAGTGAGTGTATTAGTTAGAGAGTCATATCCAGTGATATCATAAAGACCATCATTACCTACGGTTGAACTGTTGATTTGAATTCTGTAGTCTTGAAGTAGTGATCCGAAACCAGAGAAATTAACAGTGGAGCTAGTCAAAGTAGCTGTAGCTGTATTCGAAAATGCCACTAGAGTTCCATCAAGCCCATCTCCGCCAGTAGCTGGAAGTCCAGTCGGGATATAGATCAATTCGAAAGCAGTAGAAGTTTGAGAAGTGAAATCTGGAAATCCACTTGAGCTACCAAATGGAATTGGATCACCTGGCTCACCAGTAGTGATAGTCTGAATGGAGAGTTGTCCATTAGAGACTGCGGTGATATTAAAAGTTCCTCTATTAGCAGCGTTGTTTGCATCAATGATGGTTAGAATTTGGCCAACATAGGTATTATCAAATTCATAAGAAGGTGCAGAGAATAAAGCTTTAGTTTGGAAAGCTGGAAGTCTTGCAATATAACCATCAGTTTGATTTGCAACCACTTCATATCCGTTTACTACGGAGTAACCGAATGAGTAACCAGAAGGTGGTTGGAGATTACTGAAAATGAATTCAGATTCAGATGGAGCGCCCTGAATTGGATTCTGTGGAGTGCTGATAGTAGTGTAGAATGGATACTTGTTTGGAAGTACCTGAGTCTCAACACCACTAGCTAGGTTAGTTACGAAAACATGGATATCAGAATTAATATCTGGGACTACTCCGAGTGGGAATGGGAAAATATAGTCGTTGACATTAGTAGAGTTGGAATCAACACTTGAATCTAAAACATAAGATGTTCTACGTGGTAATTCAGGTGCTGCCTGTAGAGCAATCAAAGAAGATGCTCCATTGGCATAGGCTAGCTGAGCGCCAAGAGACAAGTTATTGGTAGTGCTTGGAGTACCACAGAAATTGACAATATCTGTTAAGCCCTGAGTTAGGGTTGGGTTATTGATATTAGCTTGTGGAATTTCGTTAGTAGTTAGAGAGTCGCCACGAACTAGGACGCCACTCTGCACCTTGATAGTGAAGGCATCGCCTGGGACAAATGGAGAAACCGTGATACTAGAAACAATAGTCTCAGTAATAGAGAAGCTCAAAATTCCGTTGCTGATAACTTGACCGTTAGCAATCCATATAATTGGATTGCCATTGGCATCCAATGGAGAGCCAGAAATAGAACCAAAAGCTTCAAAAGAAGCGGTGCCACCAATTGGTTGGTTCATAGCATTTCTTTGAACACCAACACAACGAATAGTCCAAGTTTCTGGTGGAGCATCTTGATCAACTAAAGCTAAAGCGTTAAGTGAGCCGAGACCGACATTTGTGCTAAGAGGAACGTAGAAGGCACCGCCCTGGTTGAGAATATAAGCAGACTGTAGAAGCAAATGTCCAGTAGTTGGATCTAATTGAGCTTGATACAGATTGCTGAAAGTAGTAGTTGTTGTAATTGGCCCAAGCTCTAGAAGAGTTAGTGGAACACCATTTAGATAAATAGTCGTACGATTAGGAATCAATGGGAAGTTTGCAAGAGCAAAGTGTCTGCCATCAGAACCTGTGCCAGTTGAATATGTTGGATCTAGTCCGTCTTGTCCGCCACCGAGAGCTTGAGAGACTAGAACCTCATTGGTCGTGCCTTGACCGATCATAGCCACAACTCTCGCACCTCCAGGGATCGCAACACCACTAGACTGTGTTATTACGTCTGTAAAGACGCCGGGAAGGGCATTTGTAGCACCAGGGATGTTAGCCATTAGATTATCCTTTGAACGTTAAGTCTATTGTTATATGTTATTATACGCATATTTCATTCCCTTTGTGTCTGATTCTAGTCGCACCGTCTGACTGATTCTTCGAAGCTTCTAATGGCCTTAAATTATTTAGTGCCCAACACTCTATGAATGCGTTATTTTTCATAGATGCATATTTGAAAGTGCTATGAGGAATGATATGATCCACGTGCTAATAGCTTCTATTGTAATTTACATTTTTAGTAGCATATCTGTTACATTAACTTCTGTGTTGATGCTTAAGTTAGCAGCCACAGGACTTTCTGGTTTTTCCAAATCTGTAAAGTTAGCCGTAAATAGAATGGCGTCGATAGTGTCCACAATTGGAATTTCTCGTCTCCATTCTGTTCTTATATCTAATGTGAGAGTTTGCCTAAATAGCTTATCATTTCGGTCATCTGTCTCGGAAGTGCCGCTCACTGAGATAGGTTTGACAATTAAACCGATATCATGAAGTGTATTAAAATGCACTTCAGTGAAGCACATTCCTACTAATTCAACAAGATCGTCTCTGGCTCTTAGGCTTCTAGTCATCACATCTATTGCAATAGAACCTTCCCAAGCGCCTGCGGTAACAAAGGAAGTAGGTTTAGCAATGATAGTGCTATTACCATAACCATCTTCATAGAGTTGTTGTTCGTACCTGATTTCTCCTTGGTTACGATTGATAGAAATAGGAACATATCTTGTACCGCCACTTTTGACTAAAATAGCTGGATAGAAAATTCCATTATATCGATAGTTTTCTCCAATGAATACTCTAGTTGGTAGAACTGGATGTGGGCTCAATTGTGTATTTGAACCAGGTCCATATGGTAAATCGGCCCCTGGCGGAAGGTCAGTATGATCTGTGGTATTAGGAAATCCCCATTGATCTTTGGAGAAATGATAATAACTGTCATGCGAGAAAAAATCACGCAAGGTCGAAATGATAAGCTCTTTTGGATAAACAATCATCGAAGCTTGCACGATATTGTAGATGCCATAGAGATCTGATTTAAAGAAATTATTAGAAGACATTAAATATCGCTTGGATTTGATGAAATAATATTGGAAAAATTAAGCGTGATATTATACAAGTTAAAATCAACTGAGCCCGGATTATTTATAATAATCCAATAATTATTATCTGAATCATCAATAATTGACGCTGAACCAGTACAATTAACGGTTGCTGCTTGTGATCCTGATGCAGTTGCACCATTGACTGTTCCTAGCTGGGTGGCACCATCTCCACCGTTTACAGTAAAGACTGGTGGAGCAGTTAAATCCCCATCTTGATTATTATATGTAATAATAACACTATTGAGAGTAGCGTTATTAATTAATTTAGTAAACTTTACAAAAATATCTGTAGCACCATTGATATTTATAAAACTGCCATAAATATCATTAACAGTTCCTGCAATTATAGAATAAATTAATGGCTGACTTACTGATCTAGTAGTAGCACCTCCAGTAACTAAAATAGTATGAGTTCCATCAATAGTAGTAGAGTCAAAAAAATTATTATTAACAATTGAAGAAGAATTTGCCATTGCTAAATAAGCAGTAATAGAAGTAGAATTGCGATAAAAATAGTTATTAGTAACAATATTATTAGTGCCATCTGCTGATATCATTGGGTAAGTGGATCCAGTAATAAGACCATTAACGAAATTACTATTTATATTTCCATTATGACCATCTAAAATACATTGAGAATATGCATAAGTAGTGGTACTACCAGTAGAATTTAAATAATTCCCACTACATACTCTGTTATAAATAATATTAGAATTTAAATAGGTAGTATCAGTAAAAACACTACCTAACCATAAAGTAATTCCACTATTATAAAAACTAGTACCATTAATAATAGTGGATGGGAAAAAAGATGATAAGTAATTAGGGTTATAGGCTGATACATTATTTTTAGAAATAGTAATTCCATTAACTTGATCGTATGAGTTAATGCTAATTGGTGAGCCAGCAACAGATATCCAACTAGTAGTATTTCCATCTATTAATAAAGGAGCTGTAGCTGTAGTTGCAGCAATAGTAGAGTAAGCTATACCATCAACATAAACACCTAATCCATCTAAAGAGCCAATAAATTTGCATGTATTATTTGTTATGATAGCACTTGCTTGTTTACCAAAACCGAAACCATTAGTAAGTATTTCATAATTTCTAGTATAATTGCTTCCGACTGTAGCACTAATAGTGCCACAGGTATTATGATTAATAAGTAAATTAGAAACCATAATCAAACTATTAATTACAGAATTAACACTTAAAGATGATAAAGAAATCATTTGATTTTTATCACAAATATTATTGTCTATAACACAATCTATTAATTTTAAACCCTCTGCTGGTTGTGAAGAAGTTAATAAGCATGTAAAAGCAATAACTGCATAAATATCATCTTGAGAAGAAGTATTATAGAATTTATTATTAGTAATATTTATATTTTGGGCCACTGAATACCCATCATTATATTCAAAACTTATAAATGGGAAACGTCCAGAAAATTCAAGTGGTACAGATGAATTTGTTTGTACATTAGTAGTAAATTGACAACTATCAATAAGTATATTTTGAAGTGATAATACTGATGAATATATAAAACCATATCCACTATTTATTAAATTGCTAATATTATAACTTGTTGATGTTGTATTTGGAATGTAATTAATATTACATTCAGTAAATTGTATATTATAAGAAGATGAATTAATAGAAAACGCTGTTGGTAATCCGCCAGTTGCATTTATTATGCAATTATTGAATGTACAATTACTATTAACAGTTATCAATGCGTTTACTGTTATTGTACAATTATTAAATGTACAATTTTGTAATGTTACATTTGAAGATGTATTTAAAATATCTAAATTACAATTATTAAATGTAGTCGGCCCACTTATATTATCAATATTTAGAGTAGAATTAATAATAATTGTAATATTATTAAATGTAGTACCAGAT
>QGNH01001840.1_pt1 | contig 10295 bp, 9 predicted proteins | sample 1735481 | NCBI WGS metagenome assembly QGNH01 (sample SAMN09239004, study PRJNA386568) | Viral metagenome, whole genome shotgun sequencing project. | reverse complement strand
TGCCCAAGAAGTTGCGAGCCATCTGCTCATCGTGGTAATTGACGGATGCAAGGATGTCAGGCAGTGTACCACTTACACCTTCGATTTTGAAGTTCGCTCCTGAAGGCATGCCCACTCCAGATTGAGCATCACCACGAGCAGCACGAGCCATTGCGGCATACTGCATCACCGTCTCTCGTGTTGCTCCCATGGGTGCATTGGCTACCGGGATGCCCATGCCGAATCGTTCGTTCTTCATTGCATCGACACGGATGAGGCGGTCCTTCAAGAGCCAGTGCCGGTAACATGCACGAAGCATTGATCGTCCTGCCCAGTTGGCACCTTCCTTACCCCAGATGTAAGGAGCGAGTCGTTCCACAGGAATGGGTACACCTGAAGAAGGCTGCCCAGGTCGTGGGTACTGACTTATCGACTCAAGTCCACCGTTCTGGTCAACCTGAATCTTGAAGATGCTCTGCGGCATGCGAGGAGCAAGTTTCTGTAGTTGCCACTGCAGTTTGCCGCTAGGGCCAGGAATGACATCTCCGACCTGCTCAAAGAAGATGTAACCGTAGATGAGAGGAAGCAGTGCATGAACTAGATGCTCATCGTGATTGAATCGAACACGGCCACGTTGCGCAGGCTCATCTTGACCGCGGATCGGAAGGCCTAAGCAATTTGCAACAAGTTCAGTGGCTTCATCTCCTGCACCATTCGGGTCGATGACCCAGCGTGATTGACGAATGGGAAGTGTGACTGCCGAAAGGAGCGCGTAGATTTGAGCATCAGTTCGCATCTGATGATAGATCTTGATGCTGTTCGGCCAACGTAAGTCACCCGAGTATTCCTCCATGTCACTGGCCCACATCGACCATGTGACCGGAAAGGCCATGTCATAACCGATTTCATTGGTCGGTCCTTCACTGGTGCCAGTTCGCATCGTCATATGATTAACAATACAACCGCTACCACTGTTTGCCTATGATATCGCCAGTGACCATCTTGTCAAGAAGTGGGAATTGTTCAGTGTTGCGAGTTGACACTAACGAATAGACAAGTGCATCACCACGGTCAGGACTTGAGAGTCCGCGATGACGCATATCATCTTTCGACTCGACCTGAATCTGCCCGTGACTATTGATGCGATACCTAACGGAAACGATTTGTCCGATGAGGTCTTCGTCGAGAGGGTCGATGTCTAAACGACCATCCGCGCCAGTGCCGCTTATTCCTGCAAGCCACTCACGTAATCTCCACCACCATTCACTCCTTGCATTCGCAAACTTCGGTTTCCCATTGGGTAAGATCTCATCAGGACTACATGCTGCACTTGAGATAAGAGCACGACACGGGTACCCTTCTTGTTCGAGGATGTCGACAACTCCACCACCAACTCCAGTGTCGTCAATGTTAGCCGTCGGTGTGGTTCGTGGTTGTTCATTGCCGTGCATCTGAATCAATCCGGCCAGTTCCGTAACAGGTCCATATGCAATGTCTTCTACGACACGTACATGACCGCCCTGACGATGAACAATGATCGAGTGGTCGGAACCATACCTCGCAACGTCAACACCAAATGACTGATCCGTCTCCACAGGTCGAAGTTCTCGTGCACACGCAAGTGTCACCCAGTGAGGATGGATGAGTGTGTTGTTCGTGATCTTCGGAAATCGACCGCGCACACGCGACTCAAACATCGGAGATCCGACACCCCATCGCTTCATTCGTTCACTTACCCAAAGAGGAGACACCAACAAGTCACGAATCTCAGATGGGACTTCTTCCGTCGATGGTGCAATCCCTTCCTTGATCATCAGTGCCCGTACATTGGGATACTTGTTGACTTCCTCCGCTGTGAAGTTAGGACTTTCAAAAGCGTCTACACGGATGCTGTGCCATCCGCTTCCAGGCATGCATGCCTTCGCAAAGAAACTCGCAGGATCGTCAGGGTTACCCACTGCGACAATGCGCGCATGTTCGTTAGTGGCTAACGACTCGGAAGCATCGTAAATCGTTTGTGGGACTCCACATCCTTCGTCAATGATGACAAGGACATACCTTTGGTGAATGCCCAAGAATCCAGCAGGATCATGATCCGCGGGCTTACGTCCGTAAGCGACAAGTTCATCGGGCCCGGAACCCATGTCCAATTTCCATTCACACATAGACGTGATGCGCCCTTTAAGTTTTCCTTTTCTGTGCGCTCTTGCAAGTTCCCTCCAAAGAATCGATGACACCTGTGACCATGTTGGTGCAGTTGAGATTACGAATGCTTCTCCTGGTGCGTGTTCTTCAATCCACCACGCTGCAAGTCGTGCCATAGAGAATGACTTCCCAACGTCGTTGCACGAGTGAACCGCAACGTGACGATGCTCCACCACAGCATTCTGAATCTCAACTTGCTTTGACCAAAGATGCTCACCTAGTCTGTCCTTCACCCAGCCTGCGGGATCAAACATGTACCGCGACTCAGGCGGGTCAAGTTTATCAGCAAAGAGACTAAGCGGGTTGGACGATGGCATCGTACCCCATCTGCGGTGTCACAGTGTAGATGTTAACCCACTCATGATGCCAACCTGAATATCGCATGGCCTCATTTGTTACCGCGGCACACTCCCAAGTGCGCTTGTACGAATTCATCAGAGACGGAACCCAGTTCCATGTGATCATGTCAATGGCGATGGCAACATCACTCAAGATTGAGTACTTAGCGCCAAGTTCACCGTAAGCGAACTCGAGGATCTTTGCACGATCACATTCGGGAGGTGGTGCCATCGTGATGTAATGACCACCCTTACCGGGAGCCACACTCTCAAGCGGCGATTCGATTACACCTTTCATCGTCGCTTGGATAATCCACCACTGATCATCTTCGAACTTACTTACAATGAACTGGTGATTCCACTCACTTCCGTAAACACCCTTAAGATGTTCACCGAATCGAATTGCCTTGCCCATCACTCCATTGTTATGAGAGAACCCGATGTCGCCGGCTTGGATCTTATAGGGCTCCATGAGTGTACGCCTTCAGTGCGTCGGCAACTAATGCCTCGATGACTTTGACAGATTCTTTTTCCATTGCAGCATCGATGACCTTGTGCATGCACTTCATGAATTCTTTGATGTCGCTCGGGACAGTGTCAAGTGCTGCCTTAAATCGATCCTCAATCTCGTGCATGAATCCTTCGGCACTTGATATGATGCCACCATCATCGTCGTCGTCATGTGCAGCCTTCGCAGCATTCTCTGCTTCAGGGACAGGGTTGACTTGGTCAAGGAAGTTCGGAAGCGATGAAGCAACTTTCTCCCATGCATCGAAGTCGTAGCCGGCGGCCACGGCATCTTGCTTAGTTCCAAACACCCAAGCGGATGTAAGACATTGCTGAATGAACTCAAACGTTGCCCATACAACTTTGCCCCACGTTGCAATCTTGACTTGCTGCTTGCCGAAGTCAAAATCAGAAAGCCAAATCCCGTGACCTTCTTCAGGATCAGGTTCATTGCCCGGGCCAACAGTAAGGACTTCACCATTGTCGAATTGCTGTTGCATTTGTGTTGGGCAATTGATGGTGAGTGCTACGCCACGGAAGTTGATGGCTGCTTGAAAGAGTGTGTTGAGATCAACGACTTGGGATTCACCAGATTGTGTGATGACATCAAGTTCAGCAGAGAACTCTGCATGCTTGGTCTTGATGGCATATGCAGCCCATGATCCCGGGTCGCTTCCTTGGTCAGGTCGAAGACCAGGTTCACCAAGTGAGCGGCCGTAGGCGAAGTAGATGCTCTCAACGAATCGGGTCGATGCAGGTTTGAATCCGACTTCATACGTCGGTACTCTATCATTGACAGAGATGAGTGCCTTGAACATCTCACCGTGAAAGTAGTCGGCCTCGACACAAAGTCCGAACTCATCATTGCCCAACATCCCGCAATTAACAAGTCCTTGTGAAATGCTCCATGAAGTGGGAAGACTGGTTGTGGCTGACGATGTTGCGAACTTGTGAAGATGAAGTTCCGGATGGTGCGTGACCTTCGATACACCAGTCTTATATGGCTTATACACTGTGGTCATTCATCTTCTCCTCGTGATAGCGCACGAATTGTTCATGCGTCAGTTTCGTTGTTACTACAGGATGATGCTTCCTACACAACTTGTATTGTACACCATTCATCTCATACTCATGCCGTGCGAGTCGTGGGCATCCTTTGACATGGCAGTTGTGATGACGGTATGCAGCAAAGAGTCCGAAGATAATTCCAAACTCTGCAATGTCAGATCCGAAGCCTGACCAGAAACCGTAATAAGGTCCGGGTTCATTCAATGTACCGGTGTGAATGGCAAGCCAATGCTGAAGCACATGCCACCAAGTCATACCCGACGATCACCCTTACTCTTAATGAACGAGACTATGAATGAAGTTTCTGCAAACCCTGTGATGGCGGTGTGATTCCCATAAGTGTTCCATGGCCCACCAATGATGGACACGATTGTTGCAATGAAGAACACTACCGCAGCAATGATCCTAAGCCTTCGACGCCATTGATCCCAGGTAGTCATGCGGTTCGTTTGTCACCATTTGCACGATCCTCATCTTCGCCTCGCTTGTCAATACGGTCAATTGCATCACGTGTTGAACCACCGCAGTCTGGCTTGGCATCCTTCATAAGAAACTCGAGTTGTTTCCCGTGCTCAATAAGTTGGTCGTTGTTTGCTTTGAGTAAAAGACCTTGCGCATTTTGAACCTCGATGAGTCCACCTTTGCCCATGACTGCATCTACGAGTCCAATTACCGGGCGAGGATCAAGAGCAGATGGTGCTTTAGTTGTAAGCACTGCAACGAGTGTCTCAACTCGGTCACCAATTGTTTCAAGAGCCTTGTCAGTGCTCTCCTTGAGATTCACAATTGCCTGACCGTTGTGTGCAGCATCTTTATGGATGTTTGCAAGACTTGTCTGAAATCGCTTCACAAAGAATCCGACGACTGAGATGATGAATGCTGTTATGATGCCTGCGACAACAATGCCAGTGATTGAGACCGTGAGACCGTTCCCGTACGGAACTTGAGATGCAATGAACATGAACTCACTCCTAACCCAACATCACTTCAACACCGTAAGATATGGTTCCTGACACTGTGCATACGACCTGCACATCAGTAGGCACCATATCGTTAGCGGCAAGGTTGTTTACCGGTGTGAATCCGGTTCCTATGCGGAGTGGTGTAATACCCGCACCGCTTAGTGCAGTGCTTGTAAGAATCGGGTACGTCTCTCCATCTGATGTCTTCCCGTTTACCTGAACGGTTACCGAACCAGAACCAGAAGCGATCTTGACTAACAAGATCAATTGCGTCTCAAACGAAATGTCTGTAAAGACGTCCGCTGTAGTAGTTGCAGTAGTTCCCGCAGGAATGATCGGACCATTCACGGAATATGATTTCATTCCGTCGCTGGCAAGTTGTTGTGTAGCAGTCACTCCATTCGGCCACGTGAATGCCGGCTGCACCGGTGTGTTGGTTTCTACCGGATATGTCATGATGCCTCCAATTGCATAACGGGTCTTGTGACTGCTTCACGAACTTCACGAGCCATTGCTTGCTTAACCGCTTGCAATTGAACCTCACTCAGATTCACAGTCTTAAGCGCTCGGTCGAATGCAGTCAAGAAGACATTGCTTGTCGACTCAGCATTGCGGACAAGACGTTCGTCGATTCCAGCATCAAGAGCCATCTTGCATGAACGCATGAAACGGTCAGTCCACGTGTTAAGAAGTTCCAACAAGATGTGCTGTGACTGGTCCATATTGTGATCATGTCCCCAGAGACCAGGCTTCTCCATATCGACAGGCTCACTGGTCAAAGGATCAAGCACAGTCTCAATGTACGGGCCTTCATTGAGTTCTCCGACAAGAACCTGAAACATTCTCATCATCGTGCCTGATAATCGAACTGCCTCGAGGAGTCCATCCATGGGATGTTGATCTGGAATGTCAAGCGATGACATCAATGCTGCAACATCCACATGATGATTCTTTAGATAGTTCGCTTGCTTTCGCTTTTGACGCTCAAGAGGCGTGCAGTGCGTTAAACACCTAGGAGGATTTGTTCCGGGGAGAGCATGTGCACGACATTCACGCATGATTGGTTGCCCAGTGATGAGGTCACGAATCTTTTCTCCCGTGACCTGGTCACGGGCAACCGCGTCTCCGGTGCAACGTATTGCCATAAGTACACTATACCAATGTGCTAATGCGAAACGATGCTTTTGTTTTCCTTGAGTCTTTTGTCAGGTGGTGTTCCTGGCTTGGGTGAACCACCCGCATCCACCGTCACAGCACCTGGTTTCTTTCCACCATTCGATTCACGGATGGAAGTTGAGTCGCTGCCAACCTTTGGCTTAGTGGCCATTACTTTCCTTTCCCTGCACCGAGTGCACCCTTCTTCACCGGAGCGGTGGGGTTGCCATCAGGCTTCTTACCGTCGGGTGCGACGTTCTTCTTGAGTTTGCTTGAAGGCTTTATGCCCTTCTTAGCAGCACTCTTCTTGGGCTTATCGGTACTTACTTTTGCTTTAGCCACGGTGGCTCCTTTTCTTAACTTGCTTGCACAAGAACATAATCGTTGGCGGCTGCTTGACCAGCACCGGTGGACTTCCACTTACCGATGCCCATCCCGTAATCACCAACGATCGTGAGAGGTGTCGTGTCGATTCGACAACGATAACAGTACAAACCATCTTCATTTTGAATTCTGCAGATCGTGTTCACCGCAGGAGATGTTGCATTGGAGTAAGTGATGACTGATCCGTATGCAGTGGCTGGAGTCACAGAGTCCTGTGAATACCAAAATTGAAATGTCACCACAGCAGGATCGACTGGGATGTCATTGTTGTCCGGGTCGACAAAGACGATCTCAAACTCGATCACATTGTCTTGAAGATAACGAATCACTGTACTCTCACATTCGTTCCAACTGCCGGACGACTCTCAATCATTGTATCATTCGCTTGTCGAACTTCCGTGTCAGTGCTTGATGCACTTCGACTTATTGTGCGTGTGCCGGTTGCTTGTCGACTTGTGATCAATGTCCCAGTGGCTTGACGACTGGTGACGAACGTCTTTGATGTTGGGGGTATGATGTATGTTGTTAGCGATGCAGTGTCAGTCGTGACTGAGTAGTCAAGACCATGCATCAGAATATGTGTGGTCACATACACTGAACTCGACATGATGCTCATGTCGTTCGAGGTGTTGACATGATGTACGAATCGTTGCGCACTGTCGAGTGTCACGGTGTAATCATGCGACGATGCTCCCTGGGTGAGCACATGAGTTACGACGTCGCTACTCTCACTGTTGTCACTGCCCGTTCGACCATGTGCTCCAGTTCGTGCAGCACTGTCGCTTGACATACTTGAGTCAGAGGTAAGAACAATCCGAGCAATGATCCGTGCAAGATCTGAAAGCATTGATGAGTCAGCACCAGATCGAGTAAGTATCACGATACGTGACACGACATCACTTGACATCGAGTTCCCGGTGACGGTTCTTGTGATCGCAAGCATGTGAGTTACACTGTCACTTGTCATTGAGTTGCCTGTGGCAGTTCTTGAGAGCACAATGAGATGAGTCACCACATCACTACTTAGACTTGAATCAGCCGATATACGGGTCTTACTTTCAGATCCTCGAGTTGCAGCATCACTCGATTCAGAGTTGTCGCTTGTGGTTCGTGTCTTCGTTGTCTTCTGCGATGCTGCATCTGATGATTCGGAGTTGTCTGATCCTGTTCGAGTGTCTGTCAGTTGGTGCGTAGATGCATCTGAAGACATCGAGTTGCCAGTACTGGTTCGACTAACCACTAGCAATCTGGTGACACTGTCGGAGGATTCAGAGTTATCTGCGCCGCTACGAACCAAGATCAGTGTATGTGTTGCAGCATCCGAGGATTCTGAGTTGCCGCTTGCAGTCCTTGCGAGTACCGATGTGTGAGTCGACGTGTCAGAACTTAGAGAGTTGTCGCTCGATGTTGCGAAGTGCTGATGCAAACTTGACCCTGTGGCTGTGTCGCTAGACTCAGAATTATCACTTGCAGTTTTAAGTAACGACACAAGACGTGCAGCAAGATCAGAACTCTCAGATGAGTCACTTCCAGTTCGTGCATCTGTCAATTGATGTGAAGTCGAGTCACTCGACATCGAGTTACCAGAAGCAGTCCGTGCAAGGACAAGTAAGTGAACCACAAGATCAGATGATTCAGAATTGTCCGCACCTGTCCTACTCAGGGCAAGTGCACTTCGTGCGGCTGCATCACTTGATTCTGAGTTGTCAGTACCTGTACGACTTAGAGTCGACTGGCGTGTTACTGCATCTGATGATTCACTGTTACCCGATGCAGTCCGTGACACAATGAGAAGATGAGTAGCAGCATCGCTTGACTCTGAGTTATCACTTCCCGAACGACTAAGAACAAGTTGGCGTGTCGATGCATCAGATGATTCACTGTTGTCAGTGCTTGTGCGAGATGCAACAAAGAGATGTGTCGCAGCATCAGATGATTCAGAGTTACCAGATGCAGTACGTGATATGACAATGAGCCGTGATGCTGCATCTGATGATTCGGAGTTATCAATTCCAGATCGACTTAAGATCAATCCATGTGTCGATGCATCTGACAATTCAGAGTTATCAGTCCCAGATCGTGCAAGTATGAGTCCGTGAACTGATGCATCGCTACTTAGTGAGTTGTCAGACGATGTTGAGTTGAAGTAGTTAGCACCCGTTTCAATTGCAGCATCACTTGCTTCTGAGTTATCGCTTCCAGTTCGTGAAAGGATGAGTACTCTCGTGGCTGCATCTGAACTTTCAGAGTTGCCACTTGCAGTTCGCGCGAATACACTGGTATGAACTGTCGCATCAGAAGACTCCGAGTTATCACCACCAGTTCTTAACAAAGAGAGTGCACTGCGTGCTGCAGCGTCAGAACTTTCAGAGTTATCAGAGCCCGAACGACTAAGAACTAAGAAACGTGCTGCCGCATCACTACTTTCGGAGTTGTCACTTCCAGTTCTTGTCTTACTCTGTGATCCACGTGTCGCTGCATCAGAAGATTCTGAATTGTCACTTCCCGATCTTGAGAGTATGAGTGCATGAACTGCAGCATCCAATGATTCAGAGTTATCGGACGACATACGGGTAAGAGTCAACAAGTGCGCTGCAGCATCAGACGATTCAGAGTTATCGCTTCCTGTCTTCAACAATGATATGATTCGTGTTGCAAGATCAGAAGACTCAGAGTTGTCAGACGATGCATGTGTGAGTGCAATCAATCTTGCCGCTGCATCGGTCGATTCAGAGTTATCAGCGCCTGTGCGACTAATGCCGTATGTACGTGTTGCGGTATCACCAACTTGTTGGGCAGCAGCGACTCCCGTTGCGATTTGCGTGGATGTAAGCGCTATGGGCATCACGAAAAGTCGACCTAAGAGACCGCCGTTAATCCATTGGTATCCTGAAATGGTCCAACCGGATGCAACAGAAAATGTTCCACCACTAAGTGTAGTGTTCACAGAGTTTGTGACGCCTGATGTAAGGTCGCACTGATAGAAGGTTAAGGTGGTCCCATCCCATGTAATGATGAACAAATACTTGTGCCCTGCGACAATAGGAACTGACTGCAAAAGATATGGAGCACTTGATCCGTTTCCGAATTGTATTTGCGCAATCTCTGTCGACCCATTGATATTGATCTCCACGCCTGTGTCACCACTCATAGATGAGAATGAATATGGAAACTGTCCGCTTGTGGGAAGGACAGGAAATTCCATAATGGAACCGATAGTGACAGAAGTTAACGAAGGGGCGTAGGTGCTATTTGTTGCATTACTTATGCCATCACCTAGTTGCGCACTTGTAAGTGTGTCTGATGGAACAACACCAGAAGAACCAAACGTGAAGCCGTTAGTTGCGAGGACATGACCGTTGCCCGAAGCATCAGCAGCATTGGTAGTTCCGTTTGCATCCTCAAGTGGCCAGTATACACCACCGGTACCCGTGAACTCTTCAACCCATGCATCAAATGCTGACATAGATGTTGGTGCCTGCAACGACATCGATGAGTCAGATGCAGTTCGTATCGTTGCAGTTCCTGCAAGACCAAACATCGTTGTGACTTGCGCTGATGTCATTGCAACAGGTGCAATGAAAATGAGACTTAGATATGCAGTGTAGACATAGTCCACTAAGTTAAAGTGTTGCGAGAAGTAGCACGCTCCACCAGACAATGCGGCAGTGGTCGGAGTGGCCGTCGTGTTTGTTGA
>QGNH01001316.1_pt4 | contig 10295 bp, 13 predicted proteins | sample 1735481 | NCBI WGS metagenome assembly QGNH01 (sample SAMN09239004, study PRJNA386568) | Viral metagenome, whole genome shotgun sequencing project. | reverse complement strand
TGGCTTGCTAAAATAGAAGATCCCAAAGAACGAGCAATGCTGCATAAAGAAACTAATCTTGGCGCATCTTATGAAGATGAGCAACAGCGTGGATATGAGGCTCAAGGATTACCACCATGGTTAGATAGTCTTCCCGAACAAGAGAGAGCTAAATTCATAGAAGAATTTCAAAAATTATCTGATGAAGATAAACAAAAAGTATCGAAGGCATTGAACAACATTGGTGCCGAACAATATGGTTCAGATGATCCAGAAGACGAGAATGGAGAACTTTCAGAAGAAGAACAAATGGCTCAACAACCAAACGGAATGCAAGCACCCAATGGCGCTGAAGCTCCTGCTGAAGATCGTGGAGATCAAAAGTTATCAGGATTAAATTCATTAATGCAGGCAGGTAAAGGATTCATTCCAAATTATGGTCAATCTAATGAAGTACAATCATTTCCTGCTATTTCTCACGGAACTAAGGGAGCGGCACCAAGTGCTGCATCGGCTCAACCTTATGCTAATGATGCTGGATTGAACAGATCGCGAGGATTACAGAAAAATCCAGGTAAAACTGGTTCTACTCCTGAAGATGCATTACTTAAAAATCAACCTAAGATACAGAACTTGAATGCTTCCTTTACTAAGCAATTAGATAAAGAAATACCAATTACGGAACAAGTAGTTAATTTATCTAAGGAACTATTATCGATGGAAGAGGCCGGCGAGACACCGGAGAATTTTGTTACCCGTGGTTATGCATCTTATGCACCACAATTTTTGAATGCATATAATAAATATAATGCAACGGCTAATAAAATAGCTGCTTTAGAATCTATTGGTACAGGTAAACCTTCAGTATTCATGACTCAATTAATGCAGAGTACTAAACCTAATACTGGTCAAGATAAAAAAGAAAGAATATCGCTTATTAATAATTTAATAGATAAAGGTGAGCCAATATTAGAATTGGGATTGGCAAGAGATGAAGTCATTGCCGAACATGGCGGATTGCAACCATTAAATTTAAAACATCTGGCAAAAGATAGAGCTATAGAAAACAAATTAGCTACAATTGATCCATCTGATTATAAGGATAAAACGGTTATCGAATTATTCGATAAGAAATTCATAAAGAGAAATGGAGAATTCGCTCCTCTTGGAAGGAAGTAATATGGTTAAAATACTTCAAGGTGGATTGATAGATAAGAAATCTAAACAAAAACAGACAAATGAAAATGAAACGCCAAGTTGGGTTCGTAGAACTGCTGGACCAATTACTGCTGCTTTGGGTTTTCCTGGAAATGTTGTTCAAGGCGCCCAAAATGTATTTTCTGGTGCCGCTGAATTAGTTAATAAACATTATCCAGATGAGCCAATGACTGGGAAAAGACTGCCATGGGATAAACGAGAAGTTCAACCTAAACGAGAAATGACTGAAAATCCATTTACCACTAATGAGTTACGAAATAAAGTTTCTGAAAAGACGGGATATGAACGAGAGTCACTTCAGCCCAAAGGATTTGGTGAAGAAGTAATAGATCTAACTGCGGGAAATCTACCGTTAGCATTCATGACAGGTGGATTATCGGCCGCAACAGTTGGTAGAGATTTATTGGGTAGTGCAGGACAATTAACGGCAAGAAAGGCCGGATTAGGCACACCCGGAGAAATAGGGGGAGCTATTATTGGAGCAAATTTACCTGAATTAGCAAAATGGGGTGGTACAAAAATCTTAAATGCGTTCGGTAAATCAGCATCTAAGCAGAAACCACAAAATGTTTTATCTCACGTTAAAGATGTAACGAGGGAGAACTTTAATAATTCTACTGAGGCGCTTAAAGGAAAAAGTGGTCCAGCCGCAGAGTTGGTCGATTCATTTGAGAAATATTATGATGATATATCAGTTGGATTTGAAAATGCTGAAAATAAACAAGCCTTAAAAGATTTCTCGCATGCCATGAATCAGATATCAGAAGGCAAACTTGATATAAATAAAGCCAAATTATTAAAACAATCTTTTTCTAATGAAGCATATAATAAAAATCATTCATCTGGGATCAGGGAAAAGTATAGACAGGCAGCCGATACCATTAAGGGATGGATATACGGACAAGAGGAAACACTCGGTCAAGGTATATCTGATTATAAACGAGCAAATGAACTTCACACATTAGTGAAGGATCAGGAAAAGCTTGAACGTATTATAGATAGTAATGCCACTTTATCATCTCTTTTGAGTAAAAGTTTTCTCAAGTCTATATTTTCAACTGGTGTCAAAGTTGGGGGCATTAAACCAATATCCAGAGCAGCAAGATTTTTTGGAACTCCTGAAGCCCAAAAATATTGGGGACAAGCAACAAAGGCATTAGCGATTGATAATAAAGATGCTGTAGTGTCATCATTAACTAAACTTGGACGTGGAGCCATTGAGTTCAGCGCAAAAAATGTATCAAATATTCCTAGAGGGATTAAAGTTTTGAGCGGTGGATTATTATAATATATTGCTTAATACCATTCCCAAGAATATGGCAATCAATACAAATTCCCAAAGTTGGGCGGCTATACCAATTATCATTGCGATAACAAATATAGTCGCCGCACCATTCAATAACATCATGAACATTCTTCGTCCTCACAATCACAGCATTCATTAAAATCATCGGGCCCACTTGGTTGTCCGTATGAGCATCCATTCTTTATGTGTTCTTTCATTTCTTCATAATTCATAATGTATCCTTGGGGCATCTAATTGGGTGCCCTATTTTATTTATTCATTTATAAAAGATGAAACCACTAATTCTTCATACTTATCGCCAATCATTTCCTCTATTGCTTGCGCCACATCTCTATTGACCGGAAAGTATATATTAAGATCCTTTTCGGTATTCTTTCTTAGTGGATACGTGATTCTATAACCACCTTGAGGGCGCGTATATAGCCCCATAGAACCAAGGAATATATTGCCATCATATACAAAGCTTACGAATGCAACCAATCCGTCTCTTGGCTTAATTGGAGCGATTTGTATTTCAGTTATTTTTGATTTCATTTTTTCACTTTCTAGTTACATTTTTATAAATATTTATCTTCTTCAGCCATCCACATTGCCAAAGCTATGAGAACATAGTCGGTTATGGAAATGTTTCTTACGCTCGCTCGTTTCTTAATTTCACAATGAATATTAATATCTAAATCTACTGCAAGTCGCTTCTTTTTATTTTCTTCTGTTTTCATCTTTCTCCTTGGTTATATGTACAATTGTACAGACATTCGTATAGATTGCAAGTTTTATTTTATTGTCCTTCAATAAGGGAAAATATCAATACCCTTCTAAGGAGAGACTCATGTCTAAAATCCAACTTCCCAATAACCTTTATGGTTTCACTTCCCCGCTAACTCCTTCCCCATTTGTTCCTATTGTGGCAAAAAGGGCACCCTTAACTACTGATTATGCCCCGCTTGGTGCTCTATGGATTGAACCAAGTGCTTCTTCTGCATGGATATTGGTTTCCATTATAAGCAATGTGGCTGACTGGATATCATTTACTGGTGGAGCGGGCGCATTTAGCTCTCTTGTGGTGACAGGAAATTCTACTTTAGGTGGAGTTACTGGCAGTCTAACTACCTTGGGAAATTCTAACGGCACAACAACAGTTGATATCAACGTTGGTTCTGGTGGCTTCAATATTTCTGGCAACACCACTTCTACTGGAACAATAACCGCAACCACATTCTATGCTACTGGCGATGCTGGCGGAGTTGCTGCTGAAACTGCGCTTACTAATGTATCAGTTCCGGTTGCTGGTGGTACGGGTGCGTTCACCATTACAAGCGCTACAACCTCTGGAGCTGCTACCAATGCTGGATTCTTGAAGTTGTACCTCGGAACTGTCGCCGTTTTTGTGCCTTATTACACAACTACTGCTTAATTAAGATCCTCATGGACAATACGCACAATCTATCCTATAAAGTTGTGCGTATTGTTTAACACTTTAATCATCAAAGGATGAATATGGACCAAAGAGGATTTGTCGAAATTAATCATTTCAAGAACGAGCAATTATATAGAGCATATCTACCAATGGGTGTTCAATGGCGCGAAGTATATGAGGCTCTTTGTGAACTCAATGCCGAAGTATTAAAACATACTGAAGCTATGGAAAAGCAAGCTGCCGATGCACAAGCTGCTGCTGATGCTCAAGAGGCAGCTACACCTATTGATGTAGCGCCGGAACCAGTTTCTGAATAAAAATTAAAAAAGGGGAGTAGAATGGCTCAAAGAAAATCACGATCAGCCCAACTTAATGGATTAACTTCCTTAAGTTATGTGGGTGTCCTTCCTAGCTCACCAACAAATTTCATAATCGAGCAGCATCCGCCATCATCCATAGACTGGAGAAACGTCTACATAGGCGACACTTGGCTAGACAATAGCTCGCAATATGCCAGTCCACCATCAGCTCCAACTGGGGCCAATTTATGGGTGCTGGTATCGATTGCGGGAAACAGTGCGACATGGATTAACTTCACTTCTGGTGCTGTTGCTTCTGTGGGTGCGGGAAATCTTATTTCTATATCTGGATCGCCAAGTAGCCCTATTGTTAATGTGGTTCCCGGTGTGGCTGCTGGATTCTTGACTGATGATACTCTAACGGCTGTCCCTGCCTTAAATATTTTGACCGTTCATGGAGCGGGGGGAATATCAACTTCTTCAAGTGGATCAACAGTTACTATATCGGGTCCAGGAACTCCGGGAGTTACGTGGTCAGTTATTACCGCTAGCCAGTCGGCAGTTGCTAATAATGGTTACTTCATAAATGGCGCGGGAATAGTTACCGTCACTTTGCCTGCTTCATCAGCGGTTGGAGATATTATTGAAGTGAGTGGAATGAATTCGGGTGATGGATGGATCATTGCTCAAAATGCATTACAACAAATATATTTTGGTGTTACGGCTACAACTGTCGGAACAGGTGGTTCTCTAGCTTCTACATTGAGCTGCGATACCGTAAAAATTGTATGTAATGTAGCCGGCTCATCTAGTAACTGGAATGTCATTTCTTCAATTGGAAATATTACCGTCACTTAAAGGGATTATCATGGCAAATTCATCATTAGCGGTAAGAATATTACCCGAAATAGAACGAACTTTGGCTTTTGGATCTATATTGGCAGAACCGGTTTACACACCAGTTGGTACACCATTGCTCTATGCTTCAGTTCAACTAATATTCCAGAATCTTACAAGCGGCATCATTTCATTTTCATGGGATGGTATTAATTCAGCATTCACTCTTAATGCGACTACTTCATTCATTATGGATGTTCAATCAAATAAGGGAAGAGGTGATGCATTAATGGCTGGACAGGGAACTCAATTCTGGGTTGCTTATGTAACAGCCCCTGCTTCGGGATCAGTATACATATCTTCTCTTTATAGTGCTGAATTTACCAATAAATAAGGAGATGGTATGAGCCAAATATTAAATACGCCCATTTCTATTCCCGGTGAAGGAACAGTTACTGATGTTACTGGTGGTAATAATATTACCATTACGGGAGTAAGTACCGTTGATCCAATAGTTAATGTATCGGGAACTGAAAATAATTCTCTCTTAGTGGGAAATTCTACCGGATCGATAAGTAATTTAGGATTGGCTACCAATGGACAAATCCCAATTGGTTCAACGGGCGCTGCTCCTGTTCTAGCAACAATAACTGCCGGTTCAAATATTACGGTAACCAATGGCGCTGGAACTATAACCATAGCAGCATCAAATTCTACGCCAGATTCATTTATAACCGATGATGGAACTGCTACAGCTTCGTCTAATGAATTGTTCTTCATAACTGGTGTTGATTTTTATCATTGCGGATCATCAGTTGAGTTTACCGGTTCTACAAATGTAGTTACTCTTAATGTCACCGATTTAAATGCCAATACAATTATTGGTTCACTTTCGGGGAATGCAACTATAGCTGGTGAGCATTCATCAGGTGTGGGAGCAGATTCTTTAGGAGCATTAACTGCCGGTTCCAACAATAGTTTCTGCGGGTTCAATTCTATGAATTTGTTGACCAGCGGGGCAGGAAACTCAACCCTGGGATCTAACGTTTTAGAAAATTTATTGACGGGAAATAACAACATCGTTCTTGGCGATGGCGCTGGCTCAAATTACACTTCAAGTGAGTCAAATAATATACTTATTGATAATGCCGGTGGAGTTGGTGATAGTGAGACAATCAGAATAGGATTCAATCAAACCTCTTGTTACATCAAAGGGATAGATGCAGTTAATGTTGGATCAGTTGCTACTGTGGTGACCGAAGCGTCTAATCAATTGGGAACAGCAGTAATAACCGCTGGATCTGGAATAACCGTAACTCCTTCTGCTAATGCTATTACTATTGCAGCTAGTGGATCTTCTATTGTATCTACATTGACGGGTAATTCCGGTGACGCCGTAAGTCCTACAGTAGGAAATACTAATTTTGTGGGCGATGGTTCGTTTGTTACAATCGTGGGAAATCCTGGAACTCATACATTGACTGCTTCTTTAGTTCACAGTTCAGTAACGCTATCTAATGGTAATAATATAACCGTTACGGGCTCACCTTTATCTCTTGGTGGTACTGCTTCTTTTAATTTGACTGGAACTACTAATAATAGTCTCCAGATTGGAAATGCTGGTGGCTCATTAACATCTCTTGGTGTAGCGACTAATGGTCAAATACCAATTGGATCAACTGGCACTACTCCCGTACTTTCAACAATTACGGCTGGCGCCAATATTACCGTAACAAACGGAGCGGGAGTAATTACTATCGCTTCAGCGGCAAGCACCGGTACCGTTACTTCATTGACTGCTGGAACTGGTATAACATTGACTCCAAGTCCTATAACTACGACTGGATCTATTGCATTAACCATTCCTGTAACTGTTCCTGATGGTGGAACCGGACAAATAACTAATACTAACCATGGTGTTCTTCTGGGACAAGGTGCTTCAGCAATTATTGCAACTTCCGTTGGAGCAACTAATACTGTTCTTTTGGGCAATACGGGAGCCGATCCATCGTTCGGAACAGTACCAAATGCAGCACTTACCAATGATTCAGTTACTCTATCAAGTGGGAATAATATAACCGTAACTGGGGGCGGACCACTGGTTCTTGGCGGAACTGCTTCATTCAATCTTACGGGAACTACTCAATTTGCACTTCAAGTAGGTAATGCCGGTGGTTCACTGACTTCGTTACCTGTGGGTGCAACTAATACGGTTCTACTTGGAAATACGGGTGCCAATCCATCTTTTGGAACCGTTTCCAATGCGGCACTTACCAATAGTTCCATAACATTGGCCAATGGCAACAATATAACGGTTACCGGATCACCTGTATCTCTTGGTGGAACTGCTACTATAGCTGTAACCGGGACAACTAATAATAGCTTATTGATTGGAAATGCAACTGGGTCAATTACTTCTTTGGGTGTGGCTACTAATGGTCAAATACCAATTGGATCTACGGGAGCAACTCCTGTTTTGGCAACTATTACTGCTGGCGCCAATATTACCGTAACAAACGGAGCGGGAGTGATTACTATCGCTTCATCTCCTGGTGGTTCGGGTACAGTAACTTCAATAACTGCCGGAACAGGAATTACCCTTTCTCCCAGCCCCATTACTACTACGGGATCTGTATCGTTAACTGTTCCTGTTGTGGTTAGTTCTGGTGGGACTGGAGCGATTACCTTGACTGGTGTATTAATTGGAAATGGGACTTCTGCTGTAACGGGAAATGCCATTACTCAATATGATGTTCTTGTTGGTGGCGCTTCTAATGCAATAGCTTCGGTTTCTCCCTCAACTGCTGGATTTGTATTAACCAGCAATGGAACCTCAGCTGATCCAAGCTTTCAGGCTATTTCTTCAAGCACGAGTGCATTGCATCTTATACAAACTCAAACAGCATCGGCTGTTTCTTCATTAGTATTTAGCACGGGAATAACGACTACATATAATAATTATCTATTTCTATGTAGAAATCTACTTACAACTTCTTCTGGAACACCATTCTTTGGACTTCAATTATCGAGCAATGGCGGGTCTACCTATATAACAAGTGGTTATAGTGGAGTATTTTCTTCTATGTATTTTGCCACCCCACTCACTACGGGGACAAATGGTGCCTATGCTCAAATATTTAATTTCACATCTGGGGTTGGATCATTATTGATTATGGGGCAATCTTTTAATTCGAGTAATACTACATCATCTCTGAGTACGTATTACGCAACACCAACAGTTGTTAATGCATTTAAGGTAGTTGATTCAGCCGGAGGTAATATAACGGGAGTATTCTCTTTATATGGTTATAATTTTTAATTAATAAGGAGATGATATGGCTACAAATAATTCATGGAATTCACAAGATCCAGCTCAAGTTGCTCTTGGTGGAACTGGCGATAGTTCATTAACGGCTTATGCCGTACTGTGCGGCGGAACAACTTCAACGGGTCCAGTTCAATCAATTTCTTCGGTGGGCACAAGTGGGCAAATTTTGACAAGTTCTGGCGCAGCCGCGTTGCCAACATTCACTTCGGCGTCAGCTGTTGGATCTATGGTATTATTGCAAACATTAACTGCTTCCAACTCAGCAAGTTTGGTGTTTACTGATACATATATTACAACTTCATATGCTTACTATTTTATTCAAATAAATGAGATATTTCCCGTTAGTAATGGTGTCCAATTGGTTTTGAACTTATCTACTAATAATGGATCTACGTATGTATCAACCGGATTTGCTGCTTCATTGCTATCTAATCCATATAATTCAGCAACTCTAACCAATACTAATTCTACTGCCAATATGCCATTAAGTTTGGCTGCGGGATTAAGTAGTACGATAGGTATAAGTGGATATTTAAATCTATATGGTTTGGCAGTTTCTAGTACGGGTGTATTTGTGCCTGGACAATTATATTCAGGTACCACTAATTACATTGTTGGAGGAGCCTATATTCCAATAATTGCAACAACTGTCAATGCTCTTCAATTTATTATGAGTAGTGGAAATATAGCATCAGGAACAATATCTCTTTATGGTATTACTCAATAAAAGGAGATCCAATGTCTACGAATAATAATTGGAATTCTCAAAATCCGGCTCAAGTTGCTCTTGGTGGAACTGGCGATAGCAGCCTGACTGCTTATTCAGTATTGTGCGGTGGAACCACCTCAACAGGTGTGGTTCAGTCGGTTGCTTCTTTAGGAACCGTAGGGCAATATCTAGTATCTAATGGATCCGCATTACCAACATGGCAAACCGTTTCTCCTAGTGGTTTCGGTGCATTAAAACTATTGCAGACTATAGTTTGTTCCGGACAGTCGAATATTGTCTTTACCAATACTTATATTACGTCTGCATATAGTATTTATCTTGTTAAATTTAACTTGGTTCATAATGCGACGTATGCATGTGTATGCGATATGTCTTTTTCAACTAATAATGGATCGACATATTTGACATCTAGTAATTTGGGTGGCGCACTGGAATATGATTACAATGGAAATATAACGGAAGAGGGATCAGCTCTTGGATTTCTTCCTATAGCTCCCGGTGGGGGTATTACCAACAATAAAGGTTCGGGATACGGAGGACTATGGTTATATGGACTAGGTGTATCAGGATATCCAAGATATACCGGCAATATGCATTATGCCAATAGTTCAGGAATTGTAGTTCCGGCAATAATATATGGTTATAATTCTGCTTCAGCAATCACAGTGAATAATATTAAATTTACTTTATATAATGCAACTTTAGCGGCTTATCAACCATTTACTAATGGCAGTATATCTCTATATGGGTTATCACAATAAAAGGATAAAATCATGTCAAGCTCATCATCCGCAATAGTATACACCCCCGAAACAGAGAGAACTCTGGCATTCGGGAGCATTTCGGGAACATATGCACCAGTTGGCTTGCCGCTAGCTTTTGCATCAGTTCAATTGATATTACAGAATCAAACTAATGCAGCAATATCATTTTCATTCAATGGATCTACATCTGCTATTACATTAGCTGCCGGATCTATTTTTTTTTCTGATGTGCAAGCAAATAGAGATGGCCAGAATCCATTCCGTGTTCCCCAGGGAACACAGTTTTATGTTTCTGGAGCTCCAACAAGTGGTGCTGTATATATATCATCTTTCTATGCCAACAGTCGTAACGAACTATAAGGGGACCTTGGAAATTCATCTTTCTTTGGTTATTTGGTTGCTTAAATCGCAAAGGGG
>QGNH01000378.1_pt1 | contig 10298 bp, 10 predicted proteins | sample 1735481 | NCBI WGS metagenome assembly QGNH01 (sample SAMN09239004, study PRJNA386568) | Viral metagenome, whole genome shotgun sequencing project. | reverse complement strand
GATCCATACCCTTTCCAGTGCCGCTTCCATGCTTCGGCAGCACCATACGGGTTCATGGGCGGCGCGGCTGGCCCCGGCAAAACGATGGGGATGCTCATGGAGCAGTTCCAGGCGTGCAACGAGTTCAGCAACGAGGACGGGCAAAAAGTTCACACGATCCTGTTCCGGCGCACATTCCCCATGCTCGAAGCCACGGTTATTACCAGGTTCCGCGAGTCGTTTCCCAAAGAGCTTTACCGGCAGTACAACGAGGGAAAGAACCAGGTCACATGGCTCAATGGCGCTACGACCAAGTTTGGGTCAATGCAGTATGAGCATGATGTATGGGGTTGGCAGGGGCAATGGTTCCACATGGGTTACGATGAGCTTTGCGAGTTCACTTTCATGCAATGGAGCAGTGTTGCGGCATGGAATCGTTGCCCAGTGAGCGATAAGCCTCGCAAGTATGGGGCAGGGAATCCCATCGGTATCGGCGCGATGTGGGTAGAGGATTTGTTCGTCAAGGGTATTCCCTGCGGGGGGATGGACGACAGCCAAAAGGCAGCGTTTGACCCCGACGATTACGACTATTTCCCGGCAACGTACCTAGACAACCCGATCTTCGCCAACGATCCGATGTTCCTCAAGAATCTTGAGGCGTACCCGGCAGATGTGCGCGATGCGCTCAAGTTTGGCATTTGGGGAGCGGCTGGCGGATACTTCCGGGGAGTATGGGATGAGAATATCCACGTTTTCAAGGATGGCAGTGTGCGGTTTCCAGACTGGTATCGACGCTGGATTTCAGGCAACTGGGGGTATGAGCACCCGGCCAGCTACTACAAGCACTGCATGGGTCCGAACGGGGAAGTCTACACATACGATGAGCTTTACACCCAACACGAGCAGCCGGAAGACTTGGCGGAGCACATTGCGGAGTGGGCGATTGAAGAGAATGAACACGGCAAGATGGAGATTCCGCAATTCATCAACTTCACACATTCTTTCGATGCGGAATACAGTAAGGCAACAGCGACCATGGGCGCGGACATGCGGTCTGTGAATCAGCGCATGACGCCGATTCTACGGCGCGAGGGCATCCCAATACCGCTGCCGAGCACAAGAGATAAGCTGGGACGCGATACGCTGATGCGGGAATTGCTTGCCAAGCGGATCAGGTACGGAGAGGATGCAAGTGGGCACCCGTTGGAGTATCCAGGCTGGATGGTGAGCGACAAGTGCAAGCAGTTGCGCCGGGTAATTCCGCTGGTGAAGTCAGATCCGGTGAAGGTGGAACAGATCGAAGGTTCGAGCGACGGCTCGGATTCTCCGCTGCAAGGTTCCGGGTATGGGCTGTATGCAATCTTTGGCCGGCCGGCCTCCAAACCGTTGCAAGTGAGGCAGCAGGAGTATTATCAGAGCTTGAGTCCCAAGGCGGACATGACGGCAAAGAGTGTGCTTATGGCAAAATGGAAGCAGGACAACAATCCGAGGAAGGGGTCAGCATGGGCAGCGCGGCAGTGATATTCGTTCTTTTGGTGGTGGTTGCGATTCTGGTCATTTGCGTACAGGACGATAAACGCAAGATTAAGGCACTGAAAGAAGCACGTGATTTTGCGCTTAAAACTCTGAGTGAAGAAACCTCCTGTAATTCCACGCTTGAGGCCGAAATCCAGCGTCTCCGCAAGATTCCTTTGACACAACCCCCAGAAAAGATAGACAATTCAACCATCAAGGCCAAGTCTTCGGCGGATGTGCGCCGGTTGACAGAGGCGGCGTTTGGGTTGCAACCTGAGATTGGAGCACAGAATGACATCGAGCAAATTCGCACAACTCTTGCAGGATGAGTTGATTCTGCCCCGTGACCCGCACTTGGTGGCCCGGTTTGAGGCGCTTCTCGCCGAGAATTACGAACCGGTAGCGCCGAAAGAGCCAACCCCGGCAGACGGAGTGAACGTGGAATCATTACCGGAATCGACCGAAAGTGAGGCAAAATAATGGCGCGAGACGGCTTTGACGGACTCGGCAAGATGCGCGGCGGGGAGCGGAATAGCTCTTACATTCCCAAGCCGCATAGCGAAACCAAACCGCACGAATCGACTGAAGAGCAAGAGAAGAGCGACGGCGGCAGCGAACAGATTCACAACGTCCATGACCACGGCGATGGGACTTTCCACACGGAACATCCCGACGGAACTCGCGAAGAGCATCCTGACCATCTGCATATGCTTGCCCACCTTGGCCACAAGGTAACGGACGGCGACAAGCACCACATCTTCCACCACGATGGCATTTCGGCCCACTCCCACTCGATTGACGAGGCGGGGAAACACGAGGATCATGGCGAACACAATACCGCCGAGGAAGCCAAAGGCGCTTTGGATAAATTCTTTGGCGAAGAGTCCGAAGAACCGCAGCACCAGCACGGTGAATCAGAGAACGAGGAAGGCTCAGCACTGGGCGGAATGTAATGGATTTTTCACAGGATGAACTTATGACGATCAAGGATATGTTCCTGCATTATTGGGAATCGTATCGTCCTGAAGGTGATCAGGTGGCTATCTATGATCGAATTCTTGACAAATTGAATCCTGAAAAATCCCCGCATGAATCTACAGGGAAAATGTAACCGGGCATACCGCCCAAGGAGAATGACGTGAAAAAGACACTTTGCATTATCGGCGCGTTGCTTCTGGCTTCATTGCCCGTCGCAGCGCAAAGTCCTGTTGGACCCACAAGTTTTGGTGGCCGTGTCGACGCACTGAGCTTCGCTTATGGCGCACAGGGCCAGGGAGCCGCGCTGGTAGTTGGGGCGGGCGGCGGAACTGGCGGAACATCGTACGCCGTCACACTGGATTTCGGTAAGGCATCAAGCGCGGGTCAGGGTTATGTGTTCTACCCGTTCTCATATGCTCTTCTTCCATCGATTGCCATCGGCTCCGGCGCGACCTATGAGGTTGTCACTCCGAGTTCGGCATCTTGCACAACTGGGCAGGCGAACAGCTACCAGCAATGCTCAATTACCGCGTCCTTCAGTTATTCGCATGGGGCGGGTGATATTGTCCGGTCAGGCGATCAAGGGCTAGTAGAGGCATTGAATTTCGCTGAATACACTCCCAGCATGGGTAATGTGATCGAGCTTGGGGAAAAGTGGTATGCGGCTGGCGGCACACTGGCGGAAATTCAAGGCATCACCACTCCGTATCCCAATGTTTTTATTGAAGATACGTCCGGCACGAGCGGCTTTCGATATTTCTCCGCACAGCCGAGCGCAACAACGGCGCTGGCTACTCCCGCCACACTGATTGCCGCGAACATCACTCAGCCCGCCGTTTGCACTGCCGGATACGGCGGATCAACCTGCACCTGGACTGCTTCTCAACCGTACTTCTCAATTGCATATGTTGACATTCTGGGCAATATCAGTGTTGGTGGAACCGGCTATCAGGTTGGAAGCAATCTCACGGTCTCCATGCCTGTCACCATTGCTCAACCCGCCGCGTCTGCCGGCGCTGTAGGCTGGCTGGTTTTTGCAGGGACCACAGCTAATCTGCTGCAATACGAACTTCCAGTCACCACTACTGCGACTGGAGCGGCAAATGGTGTTTGCACGTTGACCACGATTGAGACGGTAACACCGGCCTGCGCCCTTCCCAACGCGAATTACGGCCAGGCGGGTTCGGGAGCGGCCACATTCAACACGATCTATGCTGCAACCAATATGCTGATTCCGGTTTCGTCAGAAGCCACGGCAAACGTCTGGAACCCGGTATTTAACGCGCACAGTTTGTTTACCTATCAGCCCACGGCGACCGCCCTTTCTTTCGAGACAAACTACACGCCATTCTCGGCTAATGCAGCCACAACCGCCTCCGGAAATCGTGCAGTTCTGGCGACTGTTCCTCTGCCGCCGGGTTACTTGAATGTATTGGGTAGGACAATCAGGGTGAAGGGCAAGTACACTTCCACTGTGACTTCAGGAGTGACACCTGAAATCCTCGTCAATTTAGGTTCACAGGGCTCTAATTATGGCGCGGCGGGTATCCCGGCCACCCTCTGCACTATGCTTTCCGTCGGCACAACTCTGGCTGTCACCACGGTCAACGGCACCTTTGAGTGCGTGCTGACTACCAACGCAGCCTCGGCCACAGCAGCCGGAACGCTTATGCCGGATGGATGGGCCGGATGGTGGGGTACGGGCATTACCGGCGTGTTCCAACCTGATTCTGGAACGGCTGCGGTTGGCTCCCTTGGGCTATTTGAGCCAGTTCAGTTGTTCGTAACGTATCTCAGCACGGCTCAGGCAAGTTCGGCGGCAAACGTAACCGATCTGCATATTGAAACCTTGCAGTAAGGCGGTGAGCGATGCCGTCAGTATCGAAGGCGCAANNGCGCAACAAACCGCCATGCAAATCGCGGAGCACGCCCCCGGCAAACTCTATTCAAGGAACCGGGGGCTGCTCAAGCTCTCTAAAAATCAGCTTCACGACTTTGCAACCGGCTCCGAGAAGGGCAAGCCTGAGCGGAAGGGGAAACTGTATGAAGCTGTACGCGGCTGACCGCAAGAAAATGCCGAAGAGTTCCTTTGCCGGACCTGGGCGCAGCTTCCCAGTCAACGACGCCACACACGCTCGTCTAGCAATCAGCGGCGCTACGCGGTCGGAACGGGCCGGAAACATCAGCGAATCAGAAGCCGAGCGCATCAAGGCCAAGGCGCGGGGAAAGTTGTATCCGCGATGAACCGCAACGGCGCATACTGTGTTCGGCATATGTGGAACCCGCTCACGCAAGGGCCGTGTTGCCAGTGCCTGACCGGACAGCAAAAGCTCGATTACGTGTGGAAGCAGATGCGGGAAGCGCGGTTGTCTCCCAAGGACTGCCTGATTCAATGCCCGTACTGCCTGAGCATGATTACCGATGGCAAGCCGTGCTGTGACGTGGTTGCAAGGGCAATGGCGGCGATTCTGGCGCGTGAGGATGTGGTGAACTTGGCAATGGAGGCCGCACAGCGGAATTGATGGCAACTAACGTCCTACTCCCGGATGGACTTGAAGCGGACGAAACCGGCCTGGACTCGGTTCCGCAGCCCGATGATCCGCCAACCTACGGCGAGAATAACCGGGATATGCCTCAAGACTTGACTGACAAGCTAGAAGGCATTGTAAAGAAACTCCAAGATCAAGAGATGTATGACCGGCGCATTGAAGTGCTGCTCGACCGCATCATGCGCTTCTACTACGACGGAATCCAGCACGTCTACCCCAACTGGTCAACAGGTGTTTACCAGGTTGGTACGGCTGGAGGATATGTTGACATCGGCAATGGACAGAATGTTCAATGCCCAATGTTCATGGGCGATTACAACATTTTCCGTGCGCGTTGGCGTCCGCTCGATGCAGTGCTCACGCAGAATCCTCCCGGCATTGGGTTCGCGGCGGATAAGCAGGATTCCGAGTCCATTGAAGCATCTGAGACCGCCGAAGGGTTCTGGGAGATATTCGACCAGTCGGAAAAAGGCGGCGCGGTAAAGAGGATTCAAAAGCGCGTCTCTTACATGATGGGAATGTCGGGCCGGACAATCGCATGGACGCACACGCTGAAATCCAAGGCGCGGTTTGGCTTGAATGATGAGGATGAGCCGCGCTCAATGGAGACGGCAGACATTTACGGAACAATGGAGTCCAAGGTTCCCATCGTCTGCAAGTGCTGGTCCGACGCGCCGTACTGCTTCCTATTTGACGATAAGAATGTTCTTACACTCAAAGCACAGAATGAGTGGATTCGCTCGAAGATTACGGCCGGAGAGCCGTCCATTGGCGAATCGGACTGGAATCGCTTTGCGCGAATCGGAGTCAAGCAAGCGAAAAAGGGATTTTTCCTTACCGGTCTGGCGCTGAATTACATTACGACCGAGTTGAATGGTTTCCTTCGCCCCGAAGTGTTCCAAGACAAGACGTTCGACTCTGCTTATCCTGGCGCTGATGAAAAAGACGTGCGCGATGATGGCAAGGAGTTCACTTACCGCGACAAGTTCCTGCAACTGTTCCCCGATGGTTGCCATGTCAAGTATGTAGGAAAGTCATACTCAGAGAGCTGGAATGAGTGTCCTGACGATGCGATTGATATTGTGTTCCCGATGGAGCGCGATGGCATGACTGGCGGGGCGCTGATGGAGCCGATGAAGGTTGTCCAAGACGCCTACAACGACTACATGAATGCCAAAAGGGAGAATTACGAAACCGGCTGGAGTGTAACGTATTTCCGGGGCAGCGACGAAGATTATCAGGCTATCTCAAATCAGCGATCACGGCCAAATGACTACATTCTTTTAAAAGAGGGACCGCCAGACCAGGAGATCGGGAAGCAGATAGTTTACCGCGAACCTCCCGCGGCGCCTCCAGAGGGATTCGATGAGGCGATTGAAGAGCTTCGTGGGCCAGTATCGCAGGATATTTCAGGATCGATGCCTGTCCTTCAAGGGGAATCTAAGTCTGGCGACCCAGCAGCAAAGACAGCAATGGAGCGTTCTCAGGCAATGGGGATGCTCGGCCCATCGTGGGGATATTTGCAGATTCTATTCGCGGGGATTGCAGAAAAGGCGGCGCGACTGGCATCCAAGAATCCTGACCATGGAACGGAGATAGCAGTCGTTGGTAAGGATGGGGCGAAGATCACCGTGAAGATGGAGCGGCTGAAAAAGGGCAAGTTCCATTCCCATGTGTCCGATTCATCTTTCCCAGAGACTACGGCGGCGAAGCGGGCGAATCTTACCGACCTCGTCAAGATGGCCGCTGCTTCTCCGGTTGGGCAAGCTCTTTTCGAGTCACCGGACAACTGGGAGGAGTTCATCGAACTCAATGGCAATCAGGACTTGGTGTTCATCCCGGCAATCGCGTACAAGAAGCAGGCGAGAGAGCTTGAACTGCTTTTGCAGGAACCGCCAAACATTCCGGCGCCAGAGGAAATTGCTCAATATGCGGTTCAACACGCGGAGCAGGCGTTACAGGCTGAGCAGCAGGGTTTACCAGCCCCGCCGTATGCTCCTCCACAGCCGCAGCCGTCAATAATGCCAGAGCAAGACGATTATCACAAGTGGGAGTCAGCAAAGTGCCAAGAATACCTATCGAGCGAGGATTGCTGGTTGAGGATGAATGTAGCTCAACCGGAAGATGGGGAAGCACCCGAAGAAGCCTTGAAACGCGCCGCACTCGGTATCCAAAACGTGAGGATGCACAAAGCGGTCCACGATCAGATGATGGCGGCCCAGGCGCAGGCAGCGGCCCAGGCTCAACAGCAGATGAAACCTCCGAGCGAGCAAATCTCATTCAAGGACGAGGATAGCTCTGGCAAGCAGCAGATGAACGCGCAGGCGGGAATCAAGGAAGCGGCACCAGAGGCGCAGAGTTCAGTACAAAAGAACGCGGCAGCACCAGGAACGCGGGGAACGGCAACAGTCTAAAAGGAGAGAGCAAATGGCAGATGAAGCGGTACTTGACATAGGCGCGGAACTCGAATCTGAGGGTGCGGAAGAAGTTGAACAGGGAGCCGAAGCGGAAGTTGAAGGTGCGGAACAGGCGGAGTCGGTTGACGGCGAACCAGCGTCGGCGGCAAGTACCTGGAAGCAACTCAAGGACAAGCTGAAAGATTCTCCAGATTTGCACCGCGACGTCAAAAAGGCGCTGCATCATTGGAAGGAAACCCGGAAACTGCTTCCTGACGGCGTTGCAAAAACCGTTGAGCGGCTAAAGCTGATGGAGCAGCTTGACGACAATACCGACGATGCCGAGTATGTACCCGGCTCAACGCCGATTGAGCAGGTAATCTCGAATACTCTTGCCGAGCGGTCATTCTGGCGCGATTATGACAACGCATTCCAGGCCAGCGACCCTAAACTTATCAACCAAATGGTCGAAGCCAACCCTGAGAGCTTCCAAAAGCTGGCTCCCTTGGCAATGGACCGCTTAGCCGATGTGAATCCAGAGGATTTTTCAACTTATATCTGCAAATCAGTGTCCGGGTATCTGGTTAATGCGGGGATTCCGCGTCAACTGGATATTTTAGAGCTTGTTTTACCGCAACAGTCCGATGACCCCAGCTTACAGAGGGTTGTTGAGGCGTTCAAGGCAATCAAAGGCGTTGTGGAGCAGATCAATACGACTGCCAAGCGTCCGATGGCGCCAAAATCCATTCAAGGCCAGCAACCGGACACGAAAACCGGAACAGAAAGCGGCAATCTTGAGCGGCGGGAGATGAACGTCCTGCATGATGAGTGGTTACGCGAGATTCGTCCCCGTTCGGAGTCTTTTACTGTGAACGAGATCAAAAAGATTGTCCCAAGCGTGAAATTCACACCGGCAGAGGCAAATACGATTCGCAATGCGGTGCGAGAAGAGATCAATGCCCGTGTGACCGCGAACACAGCCTATCAGGGAAAGATTAAGAGCTTACTCAAGGCCAAAAACAAGACTTCGTACAGCATGACGGTTGAATCCGAGCATAAGAAGATCATCCCTGGCGCCGTCAAGCGGGCTGTAGATGACGTTCTGGCGAAGCGCAAGGCTGGGCAGGGTAGGAAGGCCGCACCGGGGGCTTCCAGGACGCAACAAAGGGCATCGCAGGCCCAGCAGCAGACGGATAACAACAAGTTTGAGTGGATTTCCGATTCTCCTACCCGGTTGGGCCTCAAAGTGGACTTCCGGCGCGGGGGAATCCAAGCCGACAACACCGCCTACATCGTGGGGCGGGCAAAGCCGGTGAAGTGGAAGAGGAAGTAGTACGTGTGATATGCTTTTTGGTAGATGAAGTACCCCAATCCGAAGAAGGCAACGGGAAGCCATAAACCGATATTGGAAGATTGGGCGTAGTACATCGGAACACGCGAAAGCTACAGCGGCACTCGTGCTGGCTCTCCCATACGGGAAGCGAAGAGGGCGTGGTGATGATCTCAAACAGAGGTTATTTTCATGGCTATCGCAGATGCGGCACAAGCACTTGCTTCTGAGCAGGAATACGTCAGGCCGGAACTTGAGAACTACGTTCTCTCGCAATCCGTCTTGTTGAAGGAAATCCAGAAATCCAAAATCAAGGCGGTTAGTGACCGGCCTTCGAGGATTCCCACCATGCCGTCTCTTGGCGGCAAGCCCCGTGTCGGCAACATGAACGGTGTTGACATGGGCATTGGCTCCGGGCCTACTCAGGTTCCCGGCCAGATCACCCCGGTTTGCTACATTCACGCCTTCAGCTATACCAAACAGGCGGAATACGCGACCGACACCGACGAAAAGGCAATCGAGAACTTCGCTACCCTCACGCGCACTCTTGCGCCGGAGCGGTTTGCCGACTTCCTCGAAACCGTCCTTCAGGGCGATGCTTCCAACACCATTGACACCGTTACCAGTGTCGTGACCTCTGGCGGCAACATCATAGCCCTTGGTGTCAACTCCGCCAATCTGTTCCTTGACGATGAGGACCTTGACGTTTGGACAGCGGTCGGCGGGGCGTTTGTGACAACCATCACAGTGCAGGATTCCGATATTTCTCTGAACCAAATCCTGTTGCTGAATCCGGTTCCTACGGGAACAATCACTGTCGGCATGAAGCTCATGGTCAATGGAGCTTCTGGGCAGGCCAACACCGGCTTGAACGGCCTTCGCTACTATCAGGTGGCCACTGATACCGGCAATTGGCTGACCGTACAGCGTGCGGCATGGTCTGGCAAGTACATTGCCCAGAACATTCCCGTCAACGGCGCCTTGACCCCTCAGATCGTCCGCGCCATCCATTCCCAGATTCAGTTGGCAATGGGCAAGAAGAAAGCGGATGCAGATGAGCTTGTAGCCCATGCAACCGTCAACGAGCAGAACGCATGGGAGATGAACGCGCTCCTCGTCCAGCACATCAATATGGCTGAGATGAAGGGTTCCGAATCCGAGGATATGCTCAAGCGGGAAGCCTCGACAACCATCGCAGGCCGACGCTGGCTCATCAACGAACGCGCTGTGCCAGGGTACATCGACTTCCTGGCGCTTAAAAACGCTTCCATGGTCGAAACCAAGTCCATCGACTTCTACGATGTCGGCGGTCAGACGCTCTTCGGCCTCATCGGGCAGTCGGGCGGTCAGGCTTCCGGGCTGGTTTTCTACATGATTGCCGAGCTTAACGTCGTATGGGTACAGACGAGGATGAACGCTTTTCTCAATGGGATTGCTATTGAGCATGGCCTTTATGGTCAATAACTTGCGGTAACAGAGAGGTTCAAACTTGTCTGAATTGATTCAAACCTGCGGGGAGATTCCCAAGCCTACTCACTACCCCATGATGTC
>QGNH01000930.1_pt2 | contig 10301 bp, 9 predicted proteins | sample 1735481 | NCBI WGS metagenome assembly QGNH01 (sample SAMN09239004, study PRJNA386568) | Viral metagenome, whole genome shotgun sequencing project. | reverse complement strand
AAACTTGGCGAGTCCCTTCGGGTTCTTGCACATGAGCACGCCCACGCAGTGGACGAACCCGCGCTTGCCGCCGCCCTGGTCGGGCAGCTCGACGGACTCCATGCCGATCAGGTAGCCGAAGCCGACCAGTTCGGGGTTGATGCAGTAGCCGCGGACGCGGGACTGCGTTGTGATGAACCCGCTGGCGAGCGTCGCGTCCGTGATGATGCCGTTGAAGGCGTCGAGATGGACCGTGATCGACCCGAAGTCGGATTCGTACATGTCAACCCGAAGGTCGATCTGGTGCTCCGTCGCGTCCTGCATGACCTCGTAGCTCTTGGCGGTGGTCGTTCCCTCCTGCCGCTGGAACTTTGAGATCGTGCGCTTGAGCGTCGGCCCGACGAACATGTCGAGGTTCCGGCGATTGCCGACCGCCTCCCACTGCGACTGGAAGACCTGGTTCGTCAGATCCTCGGTCAGTGACGCCGTCGCGGTCGTGTTGACCGAGTTGGCGGGCGTGCGGAAGGCCGCATTGACATCGGCCGGCCCGGACGAGCTGATCCACGTTCCCAGCCCGCGGGTCAGGTAGGGCACCGTGCCGTTGTCGGCCTGCCGGTCCTGATCGGAGCCGATCGTGGCCTCGACGGAACGCTTGAGTTCCCTCATGCACTTCTCCTTGGCGTTGGCGACCTCGTTGGCGACGCCTGCGATCTCGACCGCCTCCGTGATGCGGGAAACCATCCAAGGCTGCCTCCACCATTGGACGTAGTTGCCGATCCTCTGGCGGTTGGCGGCCTTGTTGTTGAACACCGTCACGTCCGAGCCGTCCAAGACGCCGGGGAATGAGGGGGTTGCCAAGTTATCGATCTGCCATTCCTGATAGGTCTGCGTCGGGCGAACCGACTTGGTGAACGAGGAGAGTTTCGGTGTCTCCTCGGGCTCGAGTATCGTCAGGAAGTCCGTGAGGTCTTCCCTGATACCGGCGATATTATAGGTTGTTGCTTCGGCCATGTTAACGAGAGTTTCTAATTTGATCGGTGGCGAGTAGGTATTTCTTCATGTCCCTGCCTGAAACGCCTTTTTTTCCGTTCAACTTAGCTCTCTCGTCTGCCAAAGCCTCCTTCCTGAATGTGCCGTCCGGGGCGCGGCTGGCCGCCCGTCCTACGCCTGAGAATGCCGTCTGGTCGGATGGGGGGCTCGCTTGGCTTCGGGCCGGGGCCTTCTTGCCCTGCGCCTGCCTGGCCTCTGTCGCCTTGAGTCCCTCCACTATGACGCCTATCAGGTTTTCCGAGTTGGGCAGGTTGCGAAGGAACGGCATTGCGTTCGCCACAGCCTGCGCCCTCTGGAAATNNCCAAGGGAAGGCGGCCTCCGCCTGCGCCCGGTTCTGCTGGCGCAGCTTGAGATCCTCCATCCTTGCCGGGATGCCGACTTGGAACGCCTCCCTGGCATTCCTTCGGATGTTCATCACCTGCTCCTTGGTGTATTCGGCACCCTCAATTGAGTAGAGATCGACCCGCTTGCCTGTGTCGTCCACGCGTGCCCCGCTTGGGCCGGCCACTATCGCGTCATCCGCCAGTGAGTGAAAGAGGCGCGCCTGCTGGGCCTCGCGCTGCAATGCACCCGGGTCGCTGATGTTGGAGAACGGGACGGCCGCCGGGAAGGGAACCTGTGAAACCTGCTGGGGCTGCTGCGCCTGCTGCTGCGGCGCATCGAGCGGGGACCTCTGCCCCCGGACTGCGGCCAATTCACCCTCAAGCGCCTTCCTCTTTCCAACCTCGCGGTTGATGCGCTCCTGGATGTTCTTCTGGTTCGACTCCTTGTACCTCTTAAGCTCGGCCTCTACCAATTCCTTCTGCTTTGAATCGAGATGGGTTAAGTTGAAAGGAACGTCGGGCGCCTCGACCTCCGGCTCGGCTTGCGCCGGGACTTTGGTTTCGGCCGGGAGACTCTGAGTCCCCTCGGGAGCTGCGGTTTGATCCCCGCTAAGGGCGGCAATGCTGCTGCTCCGGTCATCGGGCTTTTTGGCGGCTGCATCTGCCTCGGCCTTCTTGATGAAGTTTGCGGCGAGATACTTGGCTGCCTGTGAACCCGACACATTGCCCTTTGGCATCGCATCGTTTGTTTGGCTTGGCGCCTGTGGGGGCGTTTCAACCGGGGGCGAAGTCACCCCTTCTGCTGTCGCGTTATTTTCGGCCATGGTTGGAAACCAAGAACTTTTGCTGGACCCAGAGGCGGAATTGCCTCAGTGGCGGGAGCAACAACGGAAAAGAAAAATCCTGTCAACTACCTAATTCACCCCATCCCTACTCCGCCGCCTCGTCGCCGCGCTTCGCTATCCCCTGCGCCCCGGCGAGTGAAAGCAGTTCCGTGTAGGAGCGAATTTCGCCGATTGTCGTGCAGATTTTCCCCAGGTCCGAAACCACCGCATCATTGCACAGGTCGAAGATTGCCGCCTCGCGTGCGTCGAATATGCGGTCGAAGAGCATCTGAAACTTGGAATCGCCCGCCATCTGCGCCATGAGCGCCTTGACCTGATCGGAGTTGAGATGGAGGGCGCTCGGCTGGCGCTTGAGCTTTGTCATGGTCCGCCCATCGGGGCTGGAGGGGCTCCCAATTTTCCGGTTATAGCATTGGTCTGCTGCTGCTGCGCGAAAGTCACCATCTTGATGTAGTTCTGGGCGCGGGCCTCAAACGCCGGGTCACTTTGCATCCTCTGGGCAACGTCCTGCTGCTGAACCCACGCCTGAATGACCTGAAGGGCGAGCTGCGGCGGCGTCCCGGGCGTGAAGTTCTTCTGAATACCCGCCGAAATCTGCGTGAGGTCGTCCTGTACCTTGGAGATGATTTGCTGGGTGGCCTGGGGCTTCGGTTCGATGATCGCCTCCGCAATATATGGATCCTCGGCCTCAAGTTCGATCTGCAGGAGCGCCGACCAGTTGACAACCCCGTCCTTGTCGGCCGTCTGGCAAAGGTTGTTTATCCGCTCCATCTTGGCCGCCCGGGCGTCGGGGTCAAAATTGATGGCGTCATAGGTGAGGATGAAGTCGAAGTCCTCCGACGGGTCGCCCTTCTGCATCACCGCCGGATCCTGCTGCTTGAGTCCGGCAATGCGGAAGAACACCTCGTCCTCGCCGTACTGCTGATAGAGTTTCCAGCATTGCCAGAGGGACGCCGACCAGCCGGAGAGATATTTGTCCGTCTCGAACTGATTGAGGATGGCGGCAACCTGGTTGTCCTCCTCGCCGGTGTTGATCCCGTTGTATTCGCGGAATCCGGCCATCATTATCTCCTCCGATTTCTCCGTGTTGGCGTCGCCCCCCATGGAGGGCCGGTCAATGAAGTGATACTCCCCGGCGCGGCGCTCGGGCAGCCGCGCCCCGGGTCCCCATGCGCCCGGCGGCCGTCCCTGCGGGAACCCCACGGGCGGGATGATGCCGATCGACGCGGCGTCCATCCGCGCATCCCTGTGGGCCTTGATGTTGTCCTGAAACTGCTTCCCGACCTCGGGGATGCCGCGGGAGTCGTGGATGCGCCGGGAAAGGTACTCGGCCCGGTACAGCACGAAGGGATACTGCCCGTGCCTGTAGGGGAGAAGGCCGTGCTTCGCATAGCCGTCCTGATCCGCGCCCGGCGCCAAATCCGGGTTGAAGATCGTGAGATAAATCCCGGGAACATTGTCCACGTCCGACAGGCGCCGGTAGCCGTAAACGACGCCCACCAGCTCGTTGAACCTCTGGTAGCGGAAGATGAAGTTCCTCGAGATGGGCGTCGTCCCGTTGTCCGGGACAATCGTCATCATCCTGCCCTTGCAGGTCTTGATGGCCTCCTCGACCCAGTTCTCGTCCCAGTTGTCCGTCACGATGAAGGCCCGAAGCTGCTCCGGCGTATAATACTGCACGCGGAAGATGTAGGGCGCGGTCTCCAAGTCCGTCGCATAGGGCGGAATGAAGATGTCCTCGTCCAAGTTGAAGGCCCGCAAAACCGGCCGGCTGACCTCGCGCCCGTTTATGGCGATGGAGGTTTCGCCGGTGCTCTTTAGTTCCGCCATCATCTGCTTCGCCTTTCTTCGGCCGACCTCATAGAACTGCATGAGGCCGTTCTCGAACGACTCCTGCGTGTCCTCGTGCGAGAGGATCTCCTGAGCCCTTGGCAGGCGCCTCGGGTCCTCGCCGCGCTTCTTCGCCTCGGAATCGATGATCCCCTGGATGTCCTGCATTCGGATCACGTCCAGGACCTTCTCCTGCTTCTTCTCCCAGAACTGCCCCATGACGGCGATTCCCTTCTCCTTTAGATACTGGGCGAGCAGCTCGTCCTCCCTGTCCACCTGCGGGACCTGCGTATTGATGAGCCAGCGCATGAAATTGCTGACCACCTTGGCGCGCTCGATCTTCCCGGAATTGACCGGGATGGCTATGAGATTGGCCTTGCGCCGGGCCATGGAGTAGAGCGCCACCTTGAAATTGATCGCGTGGTCAACCTCATAGACCCGCATGTCGGAGGCGCCCTCCCAAGGCGTCGGCTCCGTGTCGTCACCCTCCCGTGAATGCTTCTTGTTGTCGGCCGACTGCCCGCTCCAGATCGCAAAGCGCGTCTGGAAGTTCATGCGGCATTGGGAATTGTAGGCCGCGCAGTCCCGCGCCGTGTCCTGAAACGCCTTGATGAGAACCGAGATGTCAACCTGCCCGTCGGGGGGAGCTAGTTGAAGCGACGGATCGGACTCGCCGCCCGGGTTCTCCGCCGTCTGGACTCCGGGGCTCTCTTCGCTCATCGGGATTGAAGGATCGCCAAGTCCCGCGTCACGAAGTCAACCATGTGGTAGCCGTTCGCCAGCTCCCTCTCGGCCCCCTGGACGAGCGCCCTCGCTCCGCAGTGGGGGCATTGCATGTGAATCCGGATCGCCCTCACGGTGCCATCCGGCCGGAACCCCTGCGGCCCCGAGAACCCGACCGGCGATGGGTGCCAGTTGGAAACGGGCGTGTGCGCCACCGCTATGAAAGCGTGGGAGCAGCGCCGTTCTCGCAGCCATGTGAAGAATCGCCGGAACATCGGGTTGTTTGAAGCTACAAAGGCGCTGCGGTGCAAAGTCAACCAACATGCAGGGGTCGAAGCCCTGCCGGGAAGCCCGCGTGACGCTGATCGGTACGTCCCCCGTCCCCAGAAGCGGCGGATTGCAGCTCAGTTTGCCGCCTACTTTGCGTGCCAGCGCATCTGGCCAGATGTTGGTTGTCGTGTTTCACCCCCGGGGCGACTGAGAAGCCAAGAGGCGAGGAAAGTCAATAGGCGCCGCGACTGCCCCGGGCGCCGGAATTTGTCGAGGAGACGAAATCGGCGCCGTTCTCCAGGAGATAGCGCAGGCAGTCGATGAAATCCTTGGCGGCCTCGTCCTTGCCGCCCTTGCCGGTGTATTCCTTGAGCGCATAAATCACGTTCACGCAGGCGTCCGAAATGAACAGGTGCGGGTGATTCGTGGAACTTACAGGGAGCGAGTCATCATATCCAAGGCGGTCGTTTATGAGCTGGATTCCGTGCTCGATCTGAAGGCCGGGAGCCGGGATCGTCGTTATCCCCGCATCGTCCAGCTCGGATATGATTGAAACGCTCCCCTCCTTCGTCTGCGTTGTCGCGGCGCCAAGCCTCGGGTCGATCACGCGCTCGAATATCTGGTCGGCGCCCTCGGCGTAGGCAATCTGCTCCTGATAATCCTTGATGCCGAAACCGTTCGCCTTCTGCGCCGGTCCCTTCTTGCCCTCGATCGTGTTGCCGGCCTCGGCCCATGCCCCGTATCCCTCGTCGGGCCANNGGGCCATTCCTTATAGACGTAAATATTATCATTGGCGGAGACGGCTGCCCATATCATCGCCCACGGTTTGGAGCCCGACGGGTCGATCACATGATAGCGGGTGAACTCCGGTTCCGGCCTGTGGGCCGGCGGTTCCTTAAGCCAGGGCATCGTCGCCGCCGGCAGAACATGAACCGCCTCGTCAAACTTCGGGAACGGGGTCGTCGCGCTCTTGGAGGGAATGCCGTGGGCTACGGCCTTGATCTCGTCGGCGGGGCGCCCCTTCATCAATTCAAATATCCAGCCGGGCGGGATGAACGGGTTGTCCTGCGTCCAAAAATAATAGATGCGGCATGAGTTCCTGCTGATGGATTCCTGCGCCACCTGGATTTCCTTTTTCAGCATATCCGAAAAACGCTTCCTCAGGGTTTTCACGCGGCTAAGGATTTCCGAAACAAGGGGCGACCATCCTTGAATCGTCGTGAAGGTGAGGATGATGCGTCCCTTCGCGTCGCCGAGCCTCGTCAGCAGCCGCTCAAACATCTTCTGCGGGCATTCCTCGTCGCACCAGATGAGGTGCGCCCACCAGCCCTCGACCACCTGAGGGTCGTTCTTATATTGCTGGTAATTCCCGAAGAGGATTTCCCCGCCGCGCTTGTAGCCGGGGAGCGGCGGAATGATGAGCTTGCCCCCCGTGAATCCGTTCGCCTGCGTGTACTGGACGGTATAGGTCTGCCCTTTTCGCCTCCCCATCGTCTTGAATCTCTGGGGAAGCGCCTCCCAGATGAACGCCTGCTGCTCCGTGATGCTTTTCTCCTCGTTCACCTGATAGCAGCGGCATCGAAACTCGGGGATGTGAAGCGCGCAATAAACGACGATGCGGGCGACGAGCGATGATTTCGTGTTATGGTGAATGGTTCCGGCGTGCCAATAATTGCCATAGGAGGGAACAGCCATATCCCACTTGACCTCTATTCCCGCCGATTCAATATGCTCTACAAATGCCGCATCATGACAAGATAGCCTATCCGGTTGATTTGATCCGGGAGCTGATTTCCCGCGGGGAAACTCAGCAAATGATTGCCGATAAGATGAAGGCGGAAGTTGACGAGCGTGTAACCGCGAAATCCATTTATAAAGTGTGCCGGAAACATGGTATAAAATGCCAGCGCACAGGACCGAGAGAAGGCGCGGGGCATCCTGAATGGAAAGGCGGAAGGACGCTGGGGAACAGGGGCTACGTGAAAATTTGGAGCCCTGAACATCCATCCTGCATTCAGCGAACCGAGCGTAATGCCGCCAAAGCCAACGGCGGATATTTCCGTAAGGAGAAGTACGTTTGGGAGCACCGCCTTGTGATGGAAAAGGTTCTTGGCAGATTTCTTCTTCCTCAAGAAGTGGTGCACCACATAAATGGCGTGACGGATGACAACCGACCAGAAAATCTGATTGTATTCGGTTCCAACGGCGAACATCTGGCGCATGACTTGAAGGGCAAATGCCCGAAGTGGAGCCCGGAAGGTAAAGCGAAGATCCTCGCCGCAGTTCGCCGCAAGGCTTCCAAGAAAAGTCTGCCATCATAACCCAATGGTCCTCGGCAGCGACGAACCTGTATCCTGTCGATAGAATAACCGTTACCATTTTCCCTTCGGGTTTCGTGAAAGGTTGTTCGGCCTTGGCCACGACTAGTGAGCATCCGTCCCATGCCAGAACATGATGCGGACCCTTGATCTCATCTATCCTCCGGCTTTTTTCCATCACCGGATCATAAATCATTGAATCGGCCCGCAGGCATCCCCTGTTCCCTCCGAATATGCAGTGAATTATGTATTTCTGAAACTCCTCCATCACCTCCCTCCAGCTCTCCAGGGTCCACCCCCAGTCGATGGGGTCGGTTTCGGCATTCTTGGCGGCGATGTAGCGGAGCGAAAGCGGGCGCGCTGCATCCGAGAGCTTCGCAAGCTCGCAGTCCAGCGCCTCCTTGGTTATTCCCTGCGTCCCCTCGAACCATGCCTTGAAGTCCAGAAGCGCGAACACCTCGGGGTCCGACAGCCCTTGCAGCTTCGCCTCAAACTCGCGGTCCCACGGGATTCCGAAATCCGGCCTGAAGTCGGAGGTGTATGCGGCGACGCCTGCCACGGCGTTACTTCCTGAGCCTCAGCTTCCGAAACAGCCCCTTCTTTTTGGGTTTCTGCGGCTGCCTCCACTCCTCCGCCATCCAGGACGCAAGCTGCGCCGTCGGAATCGGCGTCCTGACAACCTCCTCGTGCGGCACGATGAACTGGGTGTCCAGGAACATCTGCACGCCTGAGGTCCGGGCCAGTTCGCAAAACTGATAGTCCTCGCCGACGTAATGGGTTTCGGAAATGTCCATGTCCTCGATGACCCTTTTTATGTCGGATAAAAGATTTGCCGTTAGGAACGGATTTACCGAGGTAAGGTACTGCGTATCGAACAACTTGGCGATGCGCTCAATCTTTCCCTGCGGCGTGTTTGGCCCGATTAAGCCGTCAGGGAAGAAATCATAAAGCCCGTCCCTGCGTTCGCCCCCGCTCTCGGCGACCGAGTAATAGCGCATCGGGTATTTCCTCATGATCTTCTTGAGCACCGAAACCCTGATCTTGGCGAAACCGATCGGCATCTGAACCATGGGGAGGAGCCCCCGGTCGTCCACTTCCTCGCCCTTGACCCGGCACCCGTGGAAATAGGTGGCCTTCGTGTGGGCGCAGTATTGGCCGGCCACGAAGTCAACGTCGTGCATCAGCATCCGGTTGAACATCGAGAGAAGCACCTGCGGGTCCTCGGTGTGGAGGTCCTTGTCCCAGAAAAACAGGTCGTCGAATCCGTGGGTGAGGGCGTAGCTGGCCGCGATGTTGCGGGCCGTGGCGACGGATCCGCCCGTGGGAAGAAGCGGCTCAATCTTGAATCGGCCGTCCCAGTTTGCGGTAAGGATGGTCGTGAATGCCGCAAGATAGGGTCCCGAAATGCCCCCACGGATCGGCGTCGCCAGAAGAACCTTGCGCGGGCCGACCGCCTTGAAATCCTTTGGCAGGAGGTCGCTCCTCACATAGCAGAGTTCGCAGCGGTTGGCGTGCCACTGGTTCTTCTTCGTCACCGTGAAACCCGCCTCCTTCATCTTCGCCATGATGAAGTCCTGATCCGCCGGGCCGTGCGTCTCCATCATCACGGCGCTGAATTTCCCGAGCCTCCCCGATTCCGAGAGGGCCCTGACGATCAGCGCCTCGCAGCCCTCCGTGTCCATTTTCAGGATGTCGGCCTCGGGGAGGTCGTTGGCGCCCATGACATCAATCGTGAACTGCTTCGTCCCCTTGTGCTGCATGACGATTGACGATTCCCCGATGTTGTTCGGCCCGCTGTAAATCTTCACGCGCTGGGCCACATCGGAGACGCCCTGCCTGTGAAGCCCGACATCCACCTCATGGCCCGGGAAGGTTCTCTCAAGTAATTTGAACGTTCCGGGGTGCGGCTCGTAGCAGTCAATCATGCAACCCGGCCAACGCTTGCGAGCCCAGAGGGCGAACGCCCCCACGTTAGCCCCGACATCCAGAACCCTGAAAGGGAAACCGGGTTCTTGCTCCAGCGGCACATCGTAGCTTCCCCGCAGCACGTCGCCGCAATGGTCGGGGGCTACGCCGTAGTCGGCAGGCCAGAGGGGTTCGCTCACGGCTTTGCCTTCCTCAAGACCCAGAATTGCCCGTCAACCGAATCGAGCAGCTGGTTTGATTCCGTCGAATACCGGATGAGCGCCGCGAACGTGCCGCGTATGTTGATGTCGTCCCCGAACATTATCCCCGCTGGCGACAGCAGGCGGTCATAGGAGCAAACGTCAAGATACGCCTCCTGGTATTCGTGGGAGCCGTCGATGTATATGAGATCGGCCCTGAAGCCCTTCCCTGCGAATATCTGTGCCGTCGCAAAGCCCGTGTTCCTGATCGGGTAAATTCGCTTCGCGGCCTCGGTGCCTACAAAATTCCTGATGAACTGGTTATAGACCGTGGGTGTCCCAAGGTGGTCCCTGCCGCCGTCGTCGCCCTTCTCGTCACCCAAGACGAGCAGCCACGGATCCACGCAATAGATCTTGCTCCCGTATTTCTCGGAAGCCGCGGCAAGGTGCGCGGCGGAAGCGCCCTTCCATGAGCCCACCTCGATGATAACCTTCGGTTTCGTCTCCTCGACCAGATCGTCGAATATATGATTTTCCGCGTGCCATCCCTGCAGGTCCACGGCTTCGGGAAGGTGCGCCCAGCGCAGCGACCCGGCGCTCGTCCCGTCAACGCCCGCCGTCAGGTCCGCGATTGTGGGGAGGTTCACGGCTTAGATTTCCTCCAAAGCTCCGTGAGCCCTATCGGGTTCACGAGGACCGGGATGTTAGCCTCGGCGTAACCCCTGATCGACCTTGCGACCAGCTCTATATTTCGCAGCTCGGCGTCTATCCATTTCTTCTCCTCGGAATCCGAAAGGTTGTAAACGGCGAGGATCGCCCCGCGGAACTGCGCGTCCTTCGGCATCGAGCCGCAGCAG
>QGNH01001094.1_pt1 | contig 10309 bp, 13 predicted proteins | sample 1735481 | NCBI WGS metagenome assembly QGNH01 (sample SAMN09239004, study PRJNA386568) | Viral metagenome, whole genome shotgun sequencing project. | reverse complement strand
GCAATCCTTCGTCGCTGCGTTGAACGCGCTCGTGATCGTTCCAACCACTGGGAACGTGTCGTCCTCTTTCGTAGCGGCTCTATTTCCAACGGTGATTGTGAACGCGACTGCAAACGTAGCAATCTCGTTCGTCGCGTCATTCTCGGGTCTCGTCATCGTGCCGGCGATCGGCAACGTCGCGTCTTCAATGGTCATCTCTGGCACTGGTCTGGTGACAATGTCGACCAGCGGAAACGTGCCAGGGACGTTCGTCGCGGCTCTGAATGGAGTTGTTATTGTCCCGACGACGGGGAACGTTTCTCAATCGTTCACTGCGTCACTGTCAGCGACAGTTGTCGTCTCAACTGCGGCGAGTTGTCCAGGAACGTTCGTCGCCTCAATTAGCGCGACGACCATCGTTCCCATATCAGGGAATGTTGCGTCGAACTTCGTATGTGCCTTCACCCCGTTGGTACTCGTTCTCGCGACCGGAGACGTTCCATCTTCTCTCGTGATCGCAATGCTGTCCACGACAATCATCAACGCGAGCGGCGACACGCCCTCGTCGTTCGTGGCAACGTCGACCTTTGTGGTGACAGTGCCGTCGAGTGGCGACGTTCCCTCGTTCTTTGAAGCAGACGCGACGATCTCCACGGGGAGTCAGATGAACGGCGACGTTCCGTCAAGTTTCACGGCCGCAGCACTGTCGGTCGTCGAAATCGACACGACGGGAGTTGTGGTCTCAAACTTTACGGCAAGCGGTTCCGGTTCGGTAATTATCCCGACATCGGCGAATGTTCCGATGTCGCTCGTCTCAAACCTCTCCGTCGCGTTCGGTGTCACGATGGATGTACCGATGTACATGGACGCAGCCGCGCCTTCCATGACGTACTACTGCCCGGAGTGCCCGCCGCCACCATCAGGAACAGGCGTTCTACCAGGGACGTTGTACCAACAGACTCCACGGAAATCGACCGGACACACAAGACGAAGCAACGGACGAGGCTCACCTTCACGTCGACGCTGAGGTAGTCTTTCTTCGTCTCCTTGCAAGCCCTTGCGAAGAACGCGAGCGTGTGTCTAACCGCTTCCTCTAGAAACGATCTGGACCCCTCGCGTAAAAACTTCTCAGAAATACTCTGTCTTACAGGATTCGGTTGCTACTATCAACTTTCAGTAAAGCGAAGTCTCGATGAATTCGAGGTGACTCGCCTGCCGATGAATTCGGTTTCCTTAAGACGCAACAACGCGTCGCAAAGAAATAGGAGCCGAATTTCTAATGTCACTTCTCGCAACCATCCGAAATGAGAAGGATGAGGCCGCACGCGCCACTCTCATCAACGAACTCACGTCCGACGAACTCGCGACCCTTCAGGCTGAGATCCTCGAAGTCGATTCAGGCATCGACGACAACGACGACTCAGTCGCCACGCTCGAGACCATCGTTGAGTTGGCCGACATCGCTGATGCGGTGACCACGCGAAAGACCACCCTCGAAACCGAGAAGGCCGCCGCCGCCGAAGCCCGCAACGCTGCGCGCGCGCGCATCAAGGCCGCGACCGGTGGCGAAGAGGAAGAGGACGAGACCGAGAAGCCCGTCGTCACCGACGAGACCGCTGAAGAGACCGAGAGTGCTGAGGGCGGCGAGAAGACCCCCGCGCTGGCCGCTGCCGGACTTCGCTCGAACCCCGCCAAGATGAACCGCGTCTTGAAGGGCGTGACGCTCTCCCCCGAACTGAAGCCCGAGACGCACAAGCGCGCCTCACTTGTCGCAGTTGGACAACTCGAGCGCCACTCCAATGGAGATGAATTCGCAACCGGCAACGAAGGTCGCTACGACCTCGCTGAAGAGATGTCCTTCACCCTTGAAGGACTGGACCCAACCGCCGCAAACGGCAAGGTCAAGATCGCGCGCGCACGTTGGGCCGATCAGTACGACGCCTCTCGCAGGTTGACGGGTCAGTCAACCCCCGACGACTTCAAGAAGTTGGACGCGGTAACTACCCCTTCGGCCATTGCGGCTTCCGGTGGCGTGTGTCTGCCGACGAACGTCGACTACTCCCTTGACGTTTGGGCTAGTCAGGCGCGACCTGTCCGCGATGGTTTGGCCGCATTCCAGGTCAACCGTGGTGGTCTGGTCTATCGCCAGCCGAACACCATTGGTGCGCTCTCGGGTTCATTCACCGAATGGAGCGAAGCCACTGACGCCTCTCCTGGCGAGTCGGTCAAGAACGTCCTCGCGATTACGTGTGAAAGCCCCGTGCAGGTCAACATCAATGCCATGGTCACCCGTTTGGGCTTCGGAAACCTCATGGGTCAGTTCGACCCCGAGACGATTGCTTCGAACACCGACCTCGCAATGGCCTACGCTGCGCGCGCCGCTGACGCTGCCTTGTGGACGCAGATTCAGACCTTCGCGACGAACACGATCACCTCGGTCAGTCAGCTTGGTGCCTCGCGCGACCTGTTCACGACCATCATCCAGACGGCGGCGAACTACCGAGTGACGAACCGCCTCAACCGTGATCAGACGCTGACGTGCATCTTCCCTATCTGGGGCCTTGACATCATCAAGCAGGACCGCGCGATGGAACTGGCGCACTCTTCCGATGGTCCCTACGACGTCTTCTCGATCACGGACGAGCAGATCAACTCGTGGTTCGCGGGCTACGACGTCAAGGTCATTTGGTCCTTGGACCCCCTGACCGCCAACGCCGGCGCGGGCACGTACGTGAACCAGAACTTCGGAGCGTTCACCGCTTCTGCCGAAGTTCCGGCCTACCCGACCCAGGTCATGTGGAACCTCTTCATCGAAGGTTCGATTCAGTTCCTCGACGGTGGACGTTTGGACCTGGGAGTCGTGCGAGACGCCACATTGGACTCGACCAACGATTACGAGACCTTCGTGGAAACCTTCGAGAACGTCGCGAACCGTGGATTCTCCGGTGGCGTCCTTCAGATCGTCTCGACCACGCACCCTCGCGGTGGATCGTCCGCTACGGTCGCAATCGCGTAAGGCGCCATGCCGAACGAACCAGGGCTCTACCAGCCGGTACCACCGATACCTCCGAAGCCGCCGCAGGTCACCCTGCTCGGCTCGTCGATATCGCCGCCGAGTAACGACGTCATTGAGAACGACCAAGGAGTCCTCGACGCCAAGCTCACGCTGAAGAACGCCAACGATCAGTTCGCGAAGGCCGATTCCTTAGAGGACAAGCAGGCGGCTACTGACTCGGTGGATTCGGCGTATCAAGGTGTCTTGGACGCCACGGCAATGGCTCAGGCGAACCTCGCGAAACAACTGGGTCTTCTACCCGTGGAACTTCGCGCTGAACTCGACCTCGACCAGAGTGAGAAGTGGGTTCGGGGCTTTGCGTACCTGCCGGAAAATGGCAGTGCCGCAATCAACCGCGCGCCGGGAGACGTAACCACAGTCGACGACCCCACCCAACCACCGAACCTCCCCAAGGTCGAAGTACAGCCATGGGACATCGGAGTGAAGATGTCCGCATCATCCTTGAACGGTGAAGAGCAGATCGACTACATCGGAAGAGTCCAACGTCAGTCAGACGCGGCTGCGCCCTACGGCATTGAATACGAATTCTGGACTGGAGAATTGGCGCAAGCCAACTCGTGGCCGAACAAATACCTCGCAAGTTCGAACTCTGAGGACATAACCCCGACCCCCGGTACGCCGGTTTCGATGGCCGAAGGACTTGGACTTATCCAGGCGTACCTCTCGAATACGGGCTTTGGTGGACAAGGGATGATTCACCTCGTCCCCGAGGCCGCGCCGAACTTGCTGAACTCACGTCGGGTCGGAAAGTTCCTACTTGACCAGTTCGACAACATCATCGTTCCAGGGGTTGGGTATCAGGGCACAGGTCCAACCGGTGACGCACCGCCAACTGGTCAGACGTGGATCTACGGAACGGACCTTGTTGCCGTTCGCTTGCAGAAGAATCCGACCGTCTTCCCGAAGTATCTCTCTGAGGCTCTTGATCGAGGTGAGGGCGGAAATCCCAACTTGATCACCATCAGAGCCACGAGATTCGCAGCGGCGTATTGGGACAACCTTCGAGCCGCGGGCGTACTTGTGTACCTGCCTGGTTACCCGTAAATCGATAAAGGAGAATAATGACCGAAACAACTCTTCCACCGGGCGGTATCGTCTTCGCCAAGTGCACGCGCATCACGCAACTCGACGAGTCGGGCAACATCATCCCCGGAACTTCAGTGTTCGTGACTGACCAGTTGATGAAGGCCACCTTGACCCAGGTCAACGAGGCCGGTGACACCGGAGCGATCAAGAACGCGGCTGGGAACCTCGGCGTGTGGTATCTGCGCGGAGACATCCAGAAGTGGTACACGGTCGACATCGAGATGGTCTACCCCGACCCTCAGATCGAAGCGTTGCTCACGGGTGGGACGTTGTTCTCCGACGCCGCCGTTGCCCTTGGTGCCCCAAGTGGTGCGCCGACCGTCACGCTCGAAGCGGCCGGTGGGACACTTCCGGCCGGGAAGTACGACTACGCCTACGCGAACTACTCGGTCTTCGGCCGTACCCCAATCGGCCCCGACCAGACCGTCGTCGTTGCTTCGGGGACCACGAACCAGAACGTCGTCAGCGGCTTCACCTTCGCTGCCGGTGGTCTAGGTGTCGTCGTCTACGGTCGCTACCTCGGAACTCTGCAGAAGGTTGGCACGGTGCCGAACATCGGCTCACAGGCCACCTCTGCCGCATCAGGGACCGGAACGGTGACTTCACTCACCGTCACGGCGCTGACGGACTTGGTGCCCGCGGGAACGACCTTCCAGATCACCGGCGACACGAACACGGCCAAGATCGTCTTCACAGTCACCGAGACGGGAGCGATTGGCGCCGTCAGCCTCGCGGTCTCGGCCCCATCAGTCACCACGACCATTGCGGCCGCTGCGTTGATTCCCGTCTTCGTCGACACGGGTGCGGTGAAGCCCGCCGGTGTGCCGAACGAGACAGACCTCTCAGCCGGTCCCGGCATCGGTGTCGGTCAGCAAACCCCGACCCCTGGCGTTGTTGGTAACCCCAACGGTGTTTCCTTGGAGTTCTTCATGGAGCGATTCACCGAAGGTCACCAGGACCCAGTCAATCCCTACACCTGGTTCGCGCTGCCGCTGTGCACGTACTTCGTCGTGGGTGCGAGGGATGTAACGAACGCGGAACTTCAGGCTCTCTACAACGGTGTGGCGTTCCCGAACCCGAACTGGGGTGGTGGCCCAAGCGGTCAGTTCCCGTTCGACTCGACGGAGATTCTTCAGTGGACTGCGTGCGGCGAAGATGTCGTGCCGACTCCGAGCTACGTGGCGCAAGCCGCCGGCTAAGGCGGTGAGCCATTCCGAGAAATTCTGCTTGTAGCCCCTGGATTAACGGAACGGACGTACTGAACTCGCTCGCGATTCAGTCCGCCATCGCCTCGATCAACAACACCAACACCCAGGCGATTCCACCGCTCGACCCGATCAGTGACGAACTCGTCGCGGTCATTTGCGCTGACGCCGCCCAAGCCGCCACGGAGATCCTCTACGAACGAACGGCACATCGGTTCACTGGCGCCTGCGGTCCGGTGACGATCCGGCCAGTCTCGAGACCTGTAAATGCCGATGTGCGCGCGTGGACGTCGGCCGGTTGGGGTTCGTGGGGCTATGGCTGGGGCGCTTCGTTGGTGAACAACCTCGGCGAGCCACCGGTCATGTCCCTCTACGCAGAGGACACTGCCCCGTACATTGAGCTCTATGACTTCCCCGTGACCGAGATAGTCGAAGTCAAGATCGACGGGACTGTCATCCCACCCGACGAGTACGAACTGCGCGAGAACAAGTGGCTGATTCGGATGCTCCCCTACCAAGGCGCGAAGGCAACTGCAAGGTGGGGCTGGCCCGTTTCACAGACCCAGTACTTCCCCGACACCCAAGAAGGAACGTTCTCCGTCACGTACATGTTCGGTCAGGACTGTGGAAGCGGCGGACGGATGGCGTGTAAGTCCCTAGCGGAGAACCTCGCACTTCCGTTCCTAGGCGACGAGAACGGCTACCCCGACCGTGTGACGACCATCACTCGTCAAGGGGTCACCGCACAGATCGCCTCAGTCATCGACGTCATGAGCAAGGGCGGTCCTACGGGTCTTCGAACGGTCGACATGTGGCTTCGTAGCGTGAATCCCAGTGGTCTGATGAAGAAGCCCCTAGTCTTTTCACCAGATACGGCGCGCAATCAGCGTCAGCAGTTCCCATCCTCAACGAGTTAAGGAGAATCATGGTTATCAAGACACCATTTGGGAAGTACGAGCCGGCTCGCAAGGCCATTCGACAACTCGTGCCAACGAAGTTTGCCACCTGTTATGGCGCCCATTCCCATTCAGAAGAGCGCGTTATCCCGACTTTCTGCTCATGGTGGATGTGGCTGGGCAAGTCGTTCAACGTCAAGACAACGGAGGTACCATCTTCATGAGTGACACAGATCCCTTTGCAGCCCCCGAAGAAGTCAAAACCGAAGCACCGAAAGCGGTGGTGGCCGATACTCCGGACGAAGCGCCGGTGGTAAGTACGGCCCCGGACTTCTTGAAGGAGTCGAGCAATGGCTGAATTGTTTCCCGTGAAACGTTTCACGACGGCCGGAGCGACCAAGGCCGAGAAGGACCAACTCAAGCGCGAGTTCGAACGCAGTGACCTAGGCGTGCAACAGGGCATGATCGAGCACTTCAAGGGCCAGTCGACCTCGGGCATCCGTGAGTACCTCGAAAACCTGCGTTCTGGTGGTCATTTCACGGACGCCCCTAAGAAGGCCCCAGAAGCCGATTCTGAGGACTTTGACTCCGAGCCGTCCGAAGCGCCGACGGAGGCAGGAAAGTCCTCGCTACCCCCCAAATCCGACGAGGACGAGCCGTCTGACGGCAAGTAGCCATGAAACTCAGCGATCTGGGTTCGTCGGCCAATGACCTGCTGGAATCCTTCGGGACTGAGTTAGCCCTCATCCCTGGTTTCACTTTGCCGGGAAACCGTTATGTGGGCGCTGGCGAGATCCCCTGGGACAAGCCCGGGCTCTATCTGTATGTCGGCGATGGCTCGACGGGTCAACCTGGCGCGCCGCAGGGCCAGAACATCCAATCCGCGCAGGGCGTCATCTTTCGCGTCAGTTTCTTCGTCATGATCCTTCGCACGGTCGCGACGTTCGGCTACTGGAATGACGGAGGAATCAACCCCGCCTCAGATGCAGTGCTCAATGCCAACGGAACCCAGGCCGTCCGTGATGCGGGGGCGTTGCTTTCGTGCGCGGCGAAAATAAAGAAACAGGACTTGGCCGTCAAGAGTCAGTCCGCAGGTTTCGTCATTGGTCAGGTTCTCCCACTGGGCCCGCAGGGTGGCATGGCCGCAATGAGGTTGCAACTCGACGTCTCCATTGACGAGCCGTAGATGGCGTACAAACTCATTATTGATGGGGCTTCAGTCGAGAACATGCTTCACGGTCCTGACGGCATCGTCGGTCGCTACATGATCGGCAAATCTCAGGTCGTCCAGAACGCGGCCATCGTCGCGTGCCCGAAGCGAACGGGCAGACTCTCACAGTCAATCGTGAAGCGTTTCTACGACTCGCCCGAGGGTTTCACTGTCGTCATTGCAGCATTGCAGCCCTACGCGGTATTCGTCCATGAGGGCACGAAGCCCCATGACATTCGACCAGTGAAGGCGAAGTCACTCAGGTGGTTCGGTACGGACGGGAATCCCATCTTCGCGAAGGTCGTCCACCATCCTGGTACGCCAGCACGGAGATTTCTCACCGACCAGATGTATCTCTTCTATGAGCCGTTCCCGTTCTAATCTGTATTTCAAACCCACGCTATGAAAGGAATTGAATGCCAACACTCGAACCTGTAGGGAAGGTGACCGACGTTAAGTTACGAAAGGCCGAACCGGCCTCCGTGCCAATCGTCGGCTACTCGAAGAAGGGCGTCGAAGTCGAAACGATAATTCGTTTCGCGGGCAAGTTGCCAGCGGGCGTTGCCTTGGACATGATCAAAGTCACTGACATAAACGGGAACGTCGACTACAACGAGGCGCTGAAGTACGTCGACAGCTGTGTCCTAGACGATGACCGCGAGAAGTGGGACAAACTCGTCCACGACACTGACGTCATCATCGACCAGACGAAAGTTCTCGAGGTCTACGTCGCGCTCGGGGAGTTCTACACGGGCCGTTTTACCAAGCGGCGGTCCGCCTCGCGCACTGGGGAGCCTTCTACGAAGCCGACCTCTCGGCCCGCTGCACGCTCGCGCAAGCCGACCCCAACGACCTCAACCTAAAGGAGTGGCTCGATCTCGTGTACGTCTTTCTCTTAGATGAGTTGAGCGGTGGACTGAACACGCGCTCAGAGGTACGCGGTGATCTCAACGCTCAGTTGAACGCCCCCTTCATCGTGAGTGACGAAGACGACATCGTTCCTGGCGCAATCACGAAAGAGCAGGACCGCAAGGCCAAGGAAGCCGCCATCCTCGCTCAAGGTCGTGACGAAGAGATACAGAGTAAGTGGCGATGAACGAGCACGATGGATGCGGAGAGTGTTTTTATTGTTTGACGCCTCTTGCGCCACGCCACGAACACGATCACTTCCCCATTCCAAAACGATTAGGAGGAACCGAGATAGTTCCGGTTTGTCTCGGTTGTCACGAACTAGTTGATAGAACACCCTTGGCTAATTGGCCCGCTCAGAGAACCGTTACTGCTTTCAATTCACTGATGGACATTGCTCCCGGAGCCAGAATTCTTTTCGCAAAGTTAATCAAGATAACGATTGATGTTGAAAGCGTTGCGGAATGATTACCACTGTCGGCGAAGCCCAGATCATTGTCCGAGCGAATACCGCCCAGGTCAAAGAGGACTTGGCTGCAACTGATATTGATTCAAGTGGCGCACTAGCGAGCAAGGCGGGTGCCGCTGGCGAGGACGCGGGTGCTGCGCTCTCGAGTGGTTTCGGACGCGGCGCAAAAGACATTGGTGAGGACGCCGCCAAAGACGCCGAGAAGCAGACGGGGAAGATCAAAGGTCTGTGGGATGACGTCGGGAAGAAAGCCTCGAGTTCACTCTCTAACTTCGGTGTACCCGCATCATTGTTGTCGACGAACAAAATCGCTGCGTTAGGCATCGCCGCAATCGGAGTCGCTGCGATCAAGCTCGGTTCCGATATGCAAACGGCCAACGCCTCTGTCGCCACAAGTGAGGGCGTGTCCGTCAAAGCCGCGACCGCAGTCGGCAATGCGTTCTTGGACACCGGTGGAAAGGTCGAGTTCTCGGGTATCAAGCAAGCTCAGGCGTTCGCTCAGGTCGCGGGTGAACTGAAATCAACGCAAGGCCAAGCGTTAACGACTGCTCAGTCGATGACGTTCATGAAGAGTTCGATGGACCTGGCTTCAGCGAGCGGTCAGGACTTGAATTCAACGACGTCCACGCTTGCCGGCGTCATGCAAGCCTTCCAACTCCCCGTGTCACAGGCCGCGAGCGCGGCGCAGACTCTGTTCAACGCGAGCCGTGTGACTGGCGTTGGCATGGACACACTCGCGTCGAGTGTGGAGCGAGTGAAGGGACGCTTAGGGACTCTCTCGCCGCCACTAAAAGACTTGAGCGCATTGATGGTCGACCTCACGCACAACGGGATCACTGGACGTGGCGCTCTGACCGCATTGCAAGGTTCGTACAGCGCATTGGCGGGCGCAGCCACTGGAACGACCAAGACGAATATCACGGCCAAGGACACGCTCAAAGAGTACGGAATCCAAGTCGTGAACGCGCGGGGTCAGTTGACCCCGATGTCGACGATCATCGACAAACTCGGCCCGAAGTTCAAGACGATGACTCAACAGCAGCAACTCCAGACCGCGACGGCGATCTTCGGAGCGTCAGCAGCCAAGCAGATGACGGCAGTCCTCGACGCTGGAACAGGTTCGTACACCAAAGCAACAACGGCAGTGAATCAGAACAACACGGTCACGAAGGCCGCTGCAGTTCAGCAGGACACGCTCTCGGGGAAGATAAAGGTTCTTGGTTCAACGGTCAGTGACGATGGGACAAAACTCGGCAGTGTTCTTGTTCCTGCGCTGACCAAAGTCGCAGGCGCGATTCTCCCCGTCATCAGTGCTCTGGTGAGCGTCGTGGGTTGGTTCGCGAAAGGTGGAACAGCCGCACACGTTCTAGAGGGAGTTCTTGTCGCCATCTTGATTCCCAAATTCATTGAGATGGGTGAAACCGCCGTGAAACAGGCGGCTCGATCGGTGACGGCGTTCTTGACGGTAGGCACCAACGC
>QGNH01001092.1_pt1 | contig 10324 bp, 15 predicted proteins | sample 1735481 | NCBI WGS metagenome assembly QGNH01 (sample SAMN09239004, study PRJNA386568) | Viral metagenome, whole genome shotgun sequencing project. | reverse complement strand
TTAATATAAAAGACAATGTTCAGTCTTTTACTTCTACAAGAAGGTATAATTATAATATCATGGAAATTAAAAAGAATATAAATCCAGATGCTATGATAACAATAGAAATAGAACAAATAAATCATTTTAGCGCTATGTTATCCCTTTCTAATAAAATTAAACTTGAGAAAGAATTAGATGAACAGAAGAAATATCCCGTTCAACATATAAAAGAAGAAGCTCAGGAACTTATCAGCATACTTAATGAAAAAATGCATAAACACGCTGAAGCAGATGAGTATGAAAAAGCTGCAGATTACAAAAAAAATGTAATGTCTCTTAATAGTAAACTAAAGGCTATAAACAAAATTAGGAGAGAAGAAATCACTATAAAAGAATACAATAAAATCTTTAGTATTTCATAATTTTTGATATCTCTTCAAAAATTATTTTTTTCATAATGATTTTTATATATATTTGCTGAAGTTCAAACCTAAAACGAAACTTATGCAAGTAGAAGAATACCTCAAAGCCAGCGAGAAAACACTTTCCGCTAACTATCATTATGATGTAAACGACAACAGAGAAGCAGAAATGCACTTTTTTGCTAAAAAATTCATAGAAGCATCTTGTGAACTAGATGTAATGAAAAAAATAAAATTCTATGGTAAAAATGTACCTGTTCCTGCTAGAGGTATGAATGAATTTCTACCTAACGATGAATTTAAACGTGATGCTGACGGGGCTGAAAAACTGCTTCATGGAGCAATTGGTCTGGCTACAGAAACTGGAGAATTGATGCAAGCTGTATTAGCTGCTAAATGTGAAGGTAAAGAATTAGATGTAGTCAATGTTAAAGAAGAACTTGGAGACCTTATGTGGTACTTGGCTATTTTCCTTAGAGAATTAAATCTTGATTTGCATGATGTGATGCAAGTTAATATTGATAAACTTAAAGCAAGATACGGTGATAAATTTTCTGAAGAAAAAGCAAACAACAGAGACTTAAATAAAGAGCGAGACATTTTATCAAAATAAAATATATGGCAAATAACCGCAGGAAAAGAGCAGAAACTAAGGATTCGGTTGAAGAATTATATGATTTTGTTATGGGAGAAGATGGTGATTCTGACGAGGAAAAAGATAAGAATGATTATACAGACTGGGTCTGTGGACCAAATAAAACATTCTTTCCATATACAGAAGAGAAGAAAATAAAAGAACTTCAGCCGGGACTTTACAAGATTGAATTTAGTCAAAAAGAAGGATACTTTGTTACAAAACAATCTATATATACTGATGAATTGCTTACACTTCCAATAAAGGAAGTAGATTCAATTTTACATGATATAAAGAATTTTTGGTCCAGAGAAGAAAAGTTTAAAGAATATAACCTCATTTATAAAAGAGGTATTCTTCTTTATGGACCTCCAGGTTGCGGAAAGTCTTGTTGTATTCAAAGAATCATTAAGCATCTTATTGAAGAGAAAAATGGTCTAGTATTCTCTGTATCGAATCATTATGATTTAGAAAGGTATATTGACTTTATGCCTAACATCCTTCGTGTAATAGAGCCTAATAGACCAATAGTGACCATTTTAGAGGACTTGGATGGATTAGTTGCTCATCATGAGACTGAAACTATGGTTCTTAACGTACTTGATGGAATGAGGCAGTCTGAAAAGATTGTTTATGTAGCTACTACAAATTATCCTGAGAAATTAAAGGAGAGAATTCTTAACAGACCTTCTAGGTTTGATAAAAGATATAAAATAGGATATCCAACACCTGCAGTTAGAGAATTTTATTTTAAGAATAAACTCAAAAAAGAAGACCTCAAGAAAGTTGATATGAAGGCTTGGGTAAAAAAATCAGACGGTTTTAGCCTTGCTCATCTTAGAGAGATGATTACTTCAATTATAATTCTTGGAAATGAATTTGAATACACTATTAATTATCTAAAAGAATTGGAAGAAATTCCAACTTCTGAAGAAGATAGAAAGCTAACTTTAGGATTTAACAAAGACTCTAACAAAGACTCTAACAAAGACCAACCAGAATAATTATGATAAAATCTGAAATAATTGCAGACTCAATTGACAATAAAGGAAAACGTATAACTTCTTTTATAGTAACAATACCGAGAATAATTCTTGCAGAATTAAATACCCATAGAGTCCTTTCAAGAAACTCAGCTAGTAGTAGAGCTATTCCATTTGTAAAAATGTTAGATGCTGTTAAAACTAATCCATTCATTCCAATTGCATGGATGAAAGACCATTCCGGAATGCAGGGGAATGAATTTTTTACTGAAGAAGGCCAAATAAAGGCGTTAGAAGAAGCTTATCTTGCTGGAAGAGATAATGCTGTAAAGACTGCAGAATCATTATCTAATCTTGGACTTACAAAACAAATTGTAAACAGAGGCCTTGAAGCTTACATGTGGCATACAGTAATTCTTACCTCAACCGAACTTGAAAATTTCTTTGCACTTCGTGCGCATGAAGCTGCAGAAATTCATATTCAAAAATTAGCATATCTCATGCTTGAGGAAATGAATAACACAATTCCTAAATTGTTACAAAATGGAGAATGGCATATCCCGTTTGGAGACAAGATGAATGAAACAGAATTAGAAAAATTAATGCCAGTAGTTCAACCAGATTCTCTAAATTGGCATGAAGAACATATTCAACTGCTTAAAGTTAAAGTAGCAGTTGCTCGTTGTGCTAGGGTTTCCTATACAATTGTTGGTGAAGAAGGAAAACCTGATAATTATGGAAATGATATAAAACTTCATGACCGTCTTATGTCAATGGGACACCTAAGTCCATTTGAACATTGCGCACAAGCAACAGAAGATACAGGATGGTCAGGAAATTTCCAGGGATGGACACAATATCGTAAAACACTTCCTAACGAAAATAGGAATGATAATAGATTATCTAAAATAATAGCCACAGTAAACAAAACATCATGAGCAAAAAGATAGAAATTTATGGATTTTCCGGAAAATTAGGAACGGGGAAAAATTTTATTGCAGAGAAAATATTTCTTCCTATGATGCCTCAAAAACAAACTTTAGTCATGGCATTTGCTGATGAACTTAAGATAGAAGGAATTGTAAAAGATAACTTAGACCGTACAAAAGTATTCGGAGAAAAGGATGAATTTACAAGAAAAGCTCTTCAGACTAGAGGTACAGAATTAGGTCGTATGAAGTATGGAGAACAAATATGGGTCAACTTTTTGAGAGAATGGATTTTGGCTTATAGTGCAAGAGGAGTTGAAAGATTTATTATAACTGATTTAAGATTTCCTAATGAATTTCAATTTATTAAGGATATGGGAGGAGTTACTTTTAAAGTAAACGCTCCTAAGAGAAATTTAGCTAGGCTTCAAAAAGAAGCTAATACTGCAGGGGTTAAAATTGAAACTATTTCAAGTCATTCTTCTGAAACAGCTCTCGACAATCAAAATGGATTTGATTATATCATTAATAATGACCCGGAAGACAATGCCTTTGTTCAGATTAGAAATATTGTATTCGATACTTTGAAAGAACATGAGGAAGAATTGGTTATTTTTTCTGACCTTGATGATACAATATGCGAATGTCATATATACTATCAAAATATTATAGACCTAACAAAGACTATCATTAAGAAAAATTTAAATACGACTATGAGAGATGAAGAACTCAATGTCATGTTTGATGAATCTTTTGAAAAACACAATGGAGATTATTTTAGAGTTCCATTTTATAGAGAAAAATTTGCCGATTCATTAATATCTGTTCTTGAAGATTTTTCTTCTTTATTTAAAACAGACACAGTGTTGAGTGATTTAGAACATCAGGTATTTAAACTTGGCATGGATGTATTTGATTATGATTATAAAGCATTATCCGGTTCAATAGATGCTTTGAGATACATGCAAACATTTTCAAAGGTTGTTATCTTCACCATTGGAGATAGAGCTGAGCAGGTAAAGAAAATTTCCAGCCTTGGATTAGTTGACCTTAGTTTTGAAATTTTTGACCATAAAGATGAAACTCTTTTTAGAAATCTAAAAAAGAAATACAAGGCTAAAAGACATGTAATGATTGGAGATTCATATCACAGAGATATTCTTCCTTCTATGAATGTAGGTTTTGACCTAGTAGTTAAAATAGATAAAACTATTGTAGGTAGAGATACAAAAGAGAATTTCTATGGAGCAAAAAGTTTAAAAGATGCTTCCGTATTTGTAGAAAATTTTTTTAAAATAGAAGAACCTATTCATGCATAAACATGGGAAATCAATTGTCCATAGAAGTAGAGAAATCTACAGTTAAAGAAAAGGTAGAAGAAATTCACAGAATTGATTTTGATGTGAATTTAAATGGGAAATTACATAACATTATTTTTAGTACTATACGTCCTAAAAATGATGTTTATTTTTTAATGAAAAAATATGCGGTGTATTTAAATGGAAGATTTTTCTTTTATGCCTATCCAATATTATGTTCCGAAATGTCGTTAAAAGCAATTATAGAATCTAAAATTCATCTATTGGATTCTGGATTACATGATTTAGAATTTATGGCTTTAATGACAGAAAAATATTCAAAAAAAGCATGGTGGTCCGGAGATAAAACTATAGTTCAAAATGTATTTTTTGAAAGAATAAAACAACTTAATTTATTCTAATTTAATAATTATTTTGGACTGTTTGCAGGGGTGTTGTTATTTAATGTTGGAGCCCCTTCAATTTGTCTTGGACCAGTAGTTCTATCAAGAATTACTTTCACATTTCCCTTAATCTCATCTATGTCTTTTTGCATCTCTTCAGACCTGTCCCTGTTTTTATCCTGGGCTTGATTTATCTTATCTTCAATTTTTTGAAAGAATTCAATTTTGTCTTTATCAGCCTGAGATTTATTTTTTTCTATCTCAGCCTTCATATCAAAGTATACTAATGAAAAGGCCGTAGAAAATAACACGACAACACCGCTAATAATCCAAATGGCAGTCTTTACTGAGAGAGAAATTTTTGTATTTTCTCCTATTACCTTACCTGCGATTTCTATTTCTCTATCTTCAGCCATGTTAATAAGACATAATCTGTCCCCAAGTTATGTGAATAATTTGTTTAGGGTCTGTACTGTATAATATTGCTACAACACTATATCCATCAAATCCTACTTTCTTTGGAGTGGCAATTTTATAAAAAGGTCCTAAAATATGAGATTGCCTGCCAGACATATCTAAATAATAAATATTTATATCTGAAATATATGAGTTAGCAGCCAGTCCTGTTCCAAAATAACTATTACTCCAAGCATATACATAAAAAGTATAGTATCCATTTACACCCACTTGCGGGTCATCCCAAACACTTACATAAAAAGAACCGCAACCATAGCAAGGAGCATTTGAAAGATTCCATCCATAATTTGTTCCTATATTATCTTGATGAACCTTTAGTTGAGCATAACTACTACAAACAAGGCTTAATATTATTGAAACAGTTAGAAATAATTTTTTAAGTGCTTTCATATTACATATCATAAATATTGTCGTATCCGTAATTTATAGCAAAATCTTTTATGAATACTCCGGCTACAGAATTAGCCTGGTCTTCTATCTTACCACCAATGTTTTGGACTTCCTGGCCAGGTTGAATTATTCCGGCTTCCCTTTGTTTATTATGAACCATTTCATGAGCAATAGACCTTAAAATATCTACAAGAGCTCTTCCTCCGGCACGTATGTGATTTTCATTTCTCTCAGGCAAATAAGATGCTGTGGTTTGTATATATTCATTTCTCCCTGCATGTAGATATACCACAACAGGCTCATTTATCTCTAATTTATCTTGAACAAAATTTATAAAATTTTCTATTATTTTTACTTTTTTTGCATCAAAATTCAAATTTTTTGCTACCCCTAGAGTGTTTTTCATTGTATTCTTTTTGATTTCATCAATCATTTCTGTACCCTCAATAGACAACATATTATCTTCAGCCTTAGATTTTATCTCTTTTAGCTTATCAATATATCCACTGTTTCTAATTATTTTAAATGCTAAATTTTCTGTAGAAAATTCTCCAGATTTATCAAGACCAGCTTGTCTGAATTTTCTTATTTTTTCTTTAATCTTATCGCTAAGTTTGTACTTTCTTTCTTCATCTTTAATATTATCTAATTCATCAATAGAACTCATTAATTCAGCAGCCTTGGATTTTATCAAGTCAACATCTAAATGTAACTTCTCTTTTTTAGGTATCTTTTCCCACTTATTATTAGTTAGGTTAAATACTCCTATTGAATTTACTACCGCACTTACATCCTGGGCATATAATTCCACAGAAAATTCATGAATTGTGATGTGACGCTTTTCTTCCCATAAATTTCTTTTTGTAAGCATATACTCTTCTACGAATTCTTTATTTTCATCAATCTCTGAAAAATCGAATACTAAATGCACATCCAAATCACTTTGCTCGGTCCAATTATAATTGACCATACTTCCAAGAAAAAGAATTTGTTTTACTTTTACCCCAATTTTTAAAAAATCATAAAACTCTCTTGCTATATTTAACATAGCTTTTCTTACTTCTGGTCTAAGAGTATCACCATCCCAAATTTTTTGATTGAGAGTTTCTTTAATAACATCACGCCCTGAAAAATCTATATCTTCAGGCTTTACTTCCTCTTCTACTTTTGGAGTAAAATTATGTATGTTTTTATCCTTATACATTGATTATAAATAGGGTAAAAAATGAATCAAAATAAAAAACCAGCTACTTTAGCGCTGGTTTTTATTAGCTTTATTTGAAATTCTTTCGTTCGTCATCGGAAGGAATTTTGTATTCTAAAAGATTTTTCCATTTACTTTTATGGTCTACAAAAATTGATTTTTCCTTTGGAGCCTCAATCTTGGCCTCTTTACTTTCACTTATTACAGTATCTACACTAACTCCTTCTGAAAGAGTAGCTGGATTTCTGAAGTCAAAAGACATGTTAAATTTCTTTATCTCTTCAGCTAATTTAGCTATTTGAGCAGGAGTAATTTCTTCTTCCTTATTTACAGACTCGTTTACCTTAGCCTTTGGCTTAGCAATTTCAGCTGCAGGAGCTGCTTCTTTAGCCTTAGTTTCTTTAAGATACTTTTTGGCTTCTGCTAAAACGAATTTTCTAAATTCTTCTTTTGTCATGTTATGGAGGATATTTTCCTAAATATAAATATTAGGAAATTTTCAAAAATTCATTCGACATAATAATAATTAGTGATTTATGTAACATTATCATCCTTTTTATCGTAAAAGAATTAGAAATCATAGCTAATTGGTTCCAACTATTTAACATGGTTTCTATTCCCTGGCCGTTCCTGGCCGGGGTTTTTTATTCAAAAATTTTTCTTTTACCTGGATTTTTTTCTTATAATTGCTGGAAATACAATAACATGGCAAAGAAAAATAAGAAAAAATTAAATGAAAGACGCGAATTTGTTTCCGAATGTAATCCTGAAGCCCTATTTGCTGATNNATTATAGGATATGTAGAAAGAATAGGCCAGCCTATTATAGCTCTTTATAATAAAGAAAAAATAATAGATATATTGGTAAATACAAATGGAATGGAAAGAGAAGATGCTGAAGAGCACTATGAATTTAATATCCTTTGGTTCTTATGTAGGGGAAACTACTCCGGCATTTGCATACTTATTTGATGATTTAAATGCTAAATAAGCCATCTTTATAATATCGGGAACCTTTGTTGTGAATAACCTTTGAGAGTGAACCTCTTCGATTATATTGCCATTAATATAGACAATTCCATATGCAGGGTTTATATTCCTTACGAAATCTATAACATCTCCATTCTCTAATTCTATTTTGAATCTACTTTCTTCCTCCCCTAGATTACCAGTAATTCTTGTAGGATTCAATTCTTTAAGGCCTTCTCTATACATCTTTCCAAGATGCTTTACGAAGTCCCTTTTCTTGGGGTCATTCATTTTTACAACGACCTCGCAGATAAAAACTTCATTATTGAGAACTTCCTGAATTATTTTTCTTATGGCATCCATAACCATAAATATGGATTAAATACCTAAAATCGTCTTAAATTTTTCAGTTTCTTGTCTTTCCATTTCTCGACCCACATCTGCTCCTTTTAATCCAAGAGCCATTACGTCCTGTCCGGTCACTGAAAGTGTAAATTTAATGAAAGCATCAATAAGTTTTATATCCTTATGATTAAGCATAAAAAACTTCTTCATTTCTTCATGAGATACTTTTGCATTTACTTCTGTTCTCTTCATTTGAAAAGCATTCTCTACTGACAAATGCAAGAGTTTTAGGAGAAAAATAATTTTTCCAACCTCATCACTAGTATATGTAAGATTATGAAGTCTATTCTTTACTTGAGTTGGGTCACTATCTCTGAACATAAATGCAATCAATATAGTAGGATTCCTTTCTTCAATGAAATCTTTCTTAATTGAAATTCCTTTGAAAATCCAATCAAATAATTTGTATTTTCCTAATAAATTTAAAAAATGAATTACACTTCTAGCACTTTTTATTCCTTTGAGAAACACTTCTCTAATGCGCTCCGGAGATATTCCTTCAAGACTTGCATCTTTTTTTAAGGCGGCATCCGTCTGTGCATCCAATTCAGAGCCAAAACGTCCAGCAAAACGAATTGCTCTGAGGATACGTAATCTATCCTCATCAAAACGTTCTTCAGGAGAGCCTACAGTCTTTACTATGCCGTTTTTAAGGTCTTCTATACCACCAATAAGGTCAACAACCTCATGAGCGTCTATATCGTAAAACAGGGCATTAATTGTTAGGTCCCTTCTCAGAACATCTTGGTCAATTGTTGTAAATTTTACAGCATCAGGTCTACGACCCTTACCCAAATCCTTTCGAAAAGTAGCAACTTCATATTCTCCGGTTGGAGTAAGAACATTTATTACACCAAATGCTTTCCCGGTCTCCAGAGTCTTATATGAATTACGAAGCAATTCTTGAACTTTATCAGGAACCGCATCCGTGGCCAAGTCAAAATCTTTTGGTTCTTTTCCAAGAATAGCATCTCGGACAGCTCCTCCAACTACATATAATTTAAATCCCGCCCCTTTTAGAATATCTTTTATCTTTAAGATATCTGCAGGAAGCTCAATATTAAATTTCATTCTCACAGGTTGTACAGCATTCTCTTGAAGAATCGCTCTAATTTCCATTCTTATTTTCTTCATATCTTTTTATTAATTCGTCTTTCCAGTTATTCATTGTACCCTCAATATAATCTCTTCTAGCCGTATTCGCAGAATGGACTTTAAAGTCAGTATTAGAAATATCTAATTCTTTTTCAAATACAATCCACTTTACAACATCTACACCTTCAGGTTTGGGAGTTTTATCTTCAAATTCTCCCAGGTCGTTGTCGAAAGAGATGTAAAATGGAATAGGATTAGAATTGATGTATTTTTTAAATGCCTCGAAATCCCTGATAATTACCCAATCTCTATTTTTAGTAGTAGGATAAATATCAATAGGCATGCGGATATCATCAAGAAATACTTTTTCCCTGTGTTTTTTTATTAATCCTACATAAGCCATGAAGGCAAATATGGGAGCATTAAATATAATTAAGAGAATAATTAACCAGTATATCATAATAGTAAATATTAAAACTTTTTTCTGCTTTATACGTACAAGATAGGTAAAATGTTATAACTTTGCTCTCCAATGAGAATAATTTACGAAAATTCGGAAGAACATCATGGGAATGATTCCTGGGTGGTAAATATTGTTTCTATCTTCTATGAAGACGGGGACTTGATATTCCGGCATAGACATAAAGTAGATGGAAGTTGGTTCGACCCCATAAGGGAAACTTATGAAAAAGTTCTTTCTTATGATGTAGAAAAAGCTCAAGAGCAAATTGATGAATATCTTAAAGGAGATTTGGATGAATATTTTCAAATAAATTTACAAGAGATATTAAGTCCAGAAGAATAAGATTTGCAACATTTTTATGTTTTTTTCCGTATAAGATGTAAACAGTAACAAATATTATGGAACAAGAAAGTGGTATCATCAAAAGTGTCATAGACACAGACCTCTATAAACTGACAATGATGCAAGCTGTATCAAAACTCTTCCCCAGAGTTAAGGTACGCTATAAATTTATAAACAGAGGTGGAACAAAATTTCCTGACGGTTTTGGTGTAGCTCTTCGTAAAGAAATTGCCACTATGGCATATCTTTCTTTATCACGAGAAGAAAAGGACTTTATGAAATTAAAGTGTGGTAGATACATGGATGATGTGTTTATTGACCTCTTTTC
>QGNH01000174.1_pt8 | contig 10324 bp, 23 predicted proteins | sample 1735481 | NCBI WGS metagenome assembly QGNH01 (sample SAMN09239004, study PRJNA386568) | Viral metagenome, whole genome shotgun sequencing project. | reverse complement strand
TCGTACTGCGTCTGGAGCATGGTCTTCCCCGCTCTCGTCAATGTCTTCCCTTCGATTTTCGTCGTGAATAAGTGAGGGAAGTGTTCGTATCAAATTAGTACAATTTGAGGCTATCTGCCAGTAAGGTAAGCCATCAGGAGCGATTGAGAGCCAGTTGTGTAAATTCTCCCAACCTCCTATACGTTCTTTAGAGGCGGNNGTTTTAAAAGAGTACGAAACTTCTCATTAAAGTCTATAAACTGATCGGCAATAGACTTACTCTTGTCTAATCCGGGATTAAATATCTGGTTATCACATCTAAACCACGAAATATCACTTAAAGTTAAATTAAACTCTTTTAACCGATCCTCAATAATCTGTCCCCATTCTTTAGGCATCTTATCTACTCCGTAAACTTCAGCAAAAGTTATGGCTCTAAAGAACTTCTTACCATCATAATCTACTGTCTTAATCTCGGTAAACTCGGTACTAAAGGGATCAGTGCGACCCCAGTCCAGACCGGCGACAATTACATTACTTTTAAAAGGGAAGTAATACTTGCAGACATGAACACTATCTCGCCATTCAGTGTAATATTGTCCTGCGAAGATATCCCACGATCCTTCAAGATAGGCCTTCCGTTGCTGTTCAGGTAAACTTTCGAGTTGTTTAATATATTCTTGAGAAATAAATTTATTATCATAAGCGTTAGCATGAACATAAAAGAATCTATCTTGTTCGCTATCTCCAGAGTTCTTATCAACGAAATATGTCTTTACCCATCCATGCCCTATTCCTCCAGGATTGCTTGCACCCATAAACTTTACTTCATCAATTCCCGGATAACGCAAACGATTTCTTAAATCAATGAAAGTTTGAAAAGGATCTCTGGTAAGTTCTTCAACAAACTCGCCCGCAAATTCTGTACTCATATACTTCGAAGGGTCGTCAAGATTTCTAAGAAGGATAATCCCCCCGCCACATTTATCTTTTAAACGAAAGGATAACCCGTCGATGGTATCATCTTTAATCTCACCTAGCCATTTAGGAAACTCTCGCTCAATTCTACTAATCTGTCTATCTTTCAGAGTCGGATAATCTTCACTAAATAGTCCTACAGGTATTCCCCTAATTCCGGTTTTCTTAAACAGATAATATACATAAGCAAAAGCAGCCCACCTAAGGATATATGATTTCCCCCCAGACATTGCACCGCCATACAGAAGATATTTACATTGAGGATTAAAAAGCGTTTCTAGGGCTATCGCTTGTTTAGGTTGAGGATTGATTAACTTGGATAATGGTATTTCCATATAGATCAAATTTAATATCGGGCAAATTACTTTCATCACCCATCTTATCCAGTAATCGCTTTTTTAATTTGAGGGCCGTTTCTAAATACTTGTGTCTTATTGCAAAATCGGGAACATCAATAAAATCGTCTGTATCTGTTGAAGCATCAACCCTAATCTCATGACCTGTTCTCGCCCCTTGGATAATCTTCCTTGCACCGATTTGTTTTGTACTTTCAAGTCCCTCATGTAATTTGTCTTTTAAAAGTAAATCTGTTATTCCGCCCTCTTCAAGAAAGTCTGCATAGTCAAGTTTAGACAAGTTTTCTGTGCCTATACTCTTAGCGCTATCTCTGTCTTTACAATCGTAAACTTGCATGGCCGCTTCTGTTGCGTTTCCTATTTCAAGGTAGATTTTTAACCACTTTCTTTGCTTTAAAGTTAGGTCTAATTGTTTCACCTCTTCCATATTATTTTACAATCTCCTTAAACGTCTTTCTCATTTTCTCCAAATGCCGAAAACAAACATAATCAGCTGGATAATAAAAATTATCCTTTTGCCAATCAAGTCTTTCTTTATAACATTCTTTACAACAACCGATAGTTGATTTATTTTTTTTCATTTTTACTTAATTCTGTTAATGCAGAATCTAAAAGTTGAAATAATGCAAAGACAACATCTTCATGCGGGATATTCCTTTCTAATACGATTTTTCTATCCTGTAGGTTAGGTAACTCGACTTCCATATATTTTTCATCACAATAAGTATGCCAGTCATCAAACCATCTTTTATTTTTTTCTTTTTTCATATATTAACTCCTTCCAAGTTATTTTATAATCTTTTTGAACGTCTCGCTCATTTCATCCTCTTCGTCTTTTACTAGAGGGTTTTCGTAGTTTCTTACATCTTCCGCAGTGGGGCGTTCCACAGCGCCTATATCCCTTTTAATAGGTAACTCTCTGATTAACTGTCTGACTTGTCTTTGGGTTGCTTCAGGGATGATTGAGGAACCCTTACCTAAGGTGTAACCGATATAAAGACTTATTAAGGTTGTAAGACTTCCAATTAAGAAATTAATCATTGTCTTTATAATAATTTAAATCCCATACATTCTTCGCTTCTCTAACGTCCTGTTCGCTAACGTGTCCTTCAGTTACCATCTTTTGGACTACATCGGGGTGGACTTTGGCGTACTCTTTAGATAATATCCCGTCTCTAAATGGCTGGACAATATCTTTTTGGTGTTTTTTACGTTCTTCTCGTATCTCGTCTGTAGTAATTTCCCCGGTTATTGTAGGAGCCGAAATTTCATGCTGTCGTTTTCTGCAAGACTTGCACGGAAGGTAACCGAAAGGCTCTATTTTAACTGCATTATTTTTGTGGCAAATTAGACACTTTGGCATCTTCAATCGGCACGATCGCCCCTCCTACGGTCATTAATTGTACTGCACAACTCACTGCTACCTTAATTGCCGTTTCTGGGCAATCGTACGGGTCGACAATGCCCTCTTTTACCATATCCTTCCATATTCCATCGGTTACATCCAATCCCTCTCCTTTTCGGTGGTTAAACTCATTTAACATCTCCCCGCTGTCAAACCCGGCGTTCTCGGTAAGTTGCTTAAAAGGTTTCTTTAAGGCGTGATAAAGTATCTGCTCGCCTAAAATAGAACTGTCTTTTAAAACAGATGAGGCCATTAAGAAAGCTATCTCCCCTCCCGGGACGATCCCGTGCTTAACTGCCGACTGACAAGCCATCACCGCGTCTATGGCGCGTTCTTTTCTTTCCTTCATTTCTACTTCAGTCTCACCGCCTATTTTTAACACTGCTACGCCTTTAGTAAGTTTAGCCAACCTTTCTTTTAATTTCTCTTTGTCAAAATCTGATAATGTCTCGTCTTTCATTTGCTCTTTGATAACTTGAATTCTCTGTAGAACGTCATCTCTTAATCCTCCGCCTTTAGTAATCGTGGTAGAGACTTTAGTCGAGACGATTCGACCGATCTTTCCGCACCAAGTTAAATCTATATCTTCAAATTTGTGTCCGGCTTCTTTACTTACTAATTTAGCTCCGGTCATCGCGCATAAATCCTGTAAAAACTCGGTCGCGTGAGAACCGACCATCGGATTCTTAACGACTAAGCCTAGGAACTTACCGTTAATTTTAGCTCCTAACATTGCTGAAAGAAAATCTCCTCCCACCTCGGGGACGATAAAAACCATCTTAACTACCCCTTTGGCTAAAACTTGATTTTCCAGAAATTTCCCTATATCAACTAAATTAGTTAAAGGAATATCGCTTATTAAAACGTGAACATCCTCTAAGACCGCAACCATTCTCTCGGGTTCGGTGATCATGAATGGATGGGCGTAACCTCTTTCAAACTGCATCCCATCCTGCATTTCGACTACCGTATCCGGCATTTTACTTTCTTCGACAGTGATAATCCCCCCATCTCCGATCTTGATTATCGTATCGGCTATTAGTTTTCCCAGTTCAGTATCCTTACAGGAAATGGTCGCTACTTGGATTTTCTGTTCTTTAGAGGTTATAGATTGTTTGATCTTAGAAAGAGAGGTTAAAACCTTTTTAGCAGCCTGTTCGATCTCGACTCGAAGTCTCATCGGATTGACCCCGGAAGAAATAACCTTCATCGCCTCATCAACAATTCCTGATAATAGAACAATTGTCGCGCTCGTTCCGTCTCCCGTAGTATCTACAACCTTTTGGGCTGACTCTCGTGCGATTTTAACTCCCAATTCTTCAAACTTATCTTTTAAATTAATCGCTCTTGCTACAATTACCCCATCATCAACTACCCGATAGGTATAATCCTGATCAATAGCAACGCTCTTTGCTCTCGGTCCGAGCGTGCTCCCGACCATTTTAGCCAGAAGCTTAACTCCTTTGACTAATTTTCTCATCGCCTCTTCGTCAAGAAGCACGTCGGTATTTAATTCATTCATTTTTTAATACTCCTATTATTTGGCTAAAGTGTATAGCCCTATATTTACTAAATTCTATTTCAAAGTCGTGTTGTGAGTAAAAGTGTAAAATTACATCTCCTTTTTTAACCTCGGTGGTCCGAGGGTTCCCGTGATCGTCAATATAATCCGCGCCAACGTCTAATACCTCGGACTTCTGCGCCCCGCCGGCAGTTTCCTTTTCGCTTATAAAAGTTTGTTCTTTAGGAAGATAAGGTCGGGTAATAACCCAACCGGGCAATGCTCTGAATGGAGATTTAGGAATATTATCCATATTGTTATTTATTATACCACGTTTTCTCTTCTCCCGGGCTTTATCTAAATCACTTATGTTCATAAACTCCTTATATTTTTATATACTCAAATCCTAACATCTATTTAGAGTTGTAAGGTTTTAACGCGATAAACCTTCTATCTTCTTTTTAAAGTCTTCAATCATTTCTAAATATTCGTAACCTTTCACATTTCTTGGCTCACGGTTCTTTTTTAACATTTCATCTATCACTGTTTGTCCGTAGTCTCTTTGCATATTAAGAGTGTAAATTACTTTATTTCCTTTTAAACCGACATTACACTGATAACATTGTGCGTGTACCCCTCGCTCATCAAACAAGTTATTATTCTTCCTCCCGTCAATAAAGTGTCCGGCCTGTAAATTCTCGAATAGAAATGTTTTTCCGCAGGTGTAACATTTACCCTCATAAATATGACCTTCGGTTTTTAAACAGTCCCGCATTCTTATATATCTAGAGAATAAATCCCAAGCTTTCTTCTTTAAGGTGCTTGTTTTAACTATTTTTTTCTTAGTTTTCTTTTTTATCTCTCTTTGTTTATTCTCCATTTTGTCCTTTCTCATCAATCCAAGTCTTGAATAATGCTTCTAATTGTTCAAGGGTTATATAGTAATTTCTTTTTTCTCCAACGACTTGGTTATTCTTCATAGCAAGTTTGGTAGCTTCGATATATAAATTTACTAACAAATCTTTGTGTATACTATCCATTTTTACTTCCTTCTATTTTCTTTCTTAGTAGAGAGAGCTTGGTGTTTAGGTCGTCAATACAAGCGTTATATGCTTCTTCACAACTTGCCCCATCACAAATTACAGGTATTTCGCTCCTCTTTTCAAACAAACCGATTAACTTTCCCGTATCAGGGTTGCGTGCTAAAAACAACCAATCCTTTTGTTTCATCTCCACCTCCCCCAATAGTTTAAGCTTCTCCTCTTTAAGAAGGGCTAAAAGTTTCTCCTCAGTTTCAGCCAACATCTTGTCCGACAATTCCTTATTCATTCCATATCCGAAATAGTTTGCAAACTTAAGGGTTATTTTTCTTATTTCTTCTAACTGTTTAGTTTCTGTCATTTAGTCTCCTTAAAATGTTTTTCTACCGCTTCTTGAACCTCTTGTTCTTTTTTAGCCCATTCTGGGTCTTTACGAAGTTCTTCAACATAGTCATTCATAAAGTTTATAGGTATTCCATCTTCCCGATAGTCACACTTAGAAAAAGGGTCTGAATGACCACACTTATCGTCTGGTAGGTGCCGATGTAGCCTTAAATAAAAGTCCACATCCCGAAAAGCATCAAACCCATCTTTTCCTATTTTTACTTGTTTAGTTTCTGTCATTTAGTCCTCACTTTCTTTGGTTTTAATATCCAATGGTTATAGATGGCTTCCTCTTTAGCCTTCCTAGCAAACTCCTTGACCGCTTCTTCTCTTTCCGAGAGGATGAGAGCCTTTATAAAGTCTTTAACTTCACTTTCTTTTGAAGCAGCCATTCCAGGAGGACAATCTGTGTTGATTAGTTCGTATGCTAAGTTGAAATTATCAAACTCTTTCTCCCATTGTTTAGTTTCTGATAGAGTTGTCATAAAATTTAATTATTTTTTATTCCTGTTGTAATCTCTTTAAATTTATTCCAAGTAAAACTACCTTTTTCGAGTTCGGGCAATATATGGATTAAACCCTTAATTAAGTCCTCCTTGTCGTCTTGGTCTATCGGGGAAAACCTTAAAAGTATGCCCTCATCGTTAGAAACAAAGTCGATATGCGTTAAGTCGGCATCTTCAAACCAATCAGCGTTTTCCCAAATAGTTTTAAGTATTTCTTCCGAACTACCCTCGTAGCCTATTTCCCCATTACTTGAACTACTACCGCCCTCATAGTATGTTTCGCCCCTCGACTGTTGAAATCCCCCATTTACACGATAGAGAACATCTCCTTTTTTGAGGTTATCAAACGGTAAGTCTTTTAATAAGCGTCTTTTATTGTTTTTCATATATTATTTCTTTTATTTGATACTGTTTAGTTGACATAAATTGTTGCGTGTTTAAAAGGATGCGACCCCCCCTCAACCTATTAGCCTAAAACTACTTCCGTTTCCTTAATAAAGAGTTTTGCGGTTTCTAAGTGAGTTATTGCTATTGATAAAAGCCTCGCTTTTTCTGTTCTTCCTAAAGTATCTCTTTCAACGCTAAGTGCATTTATCACACTCTCAACTTCTTTGCGACAATTTCTCGGTACTTCGTTTTCCCCTGCTTTGGGAACAAAATTTGAATCTGTTCCTCCCGCTCTATCATCTGCCATCTTCTTTCACCTTCCTTTCTTTTTGGAATAAATCTTTACTTGCCGTAAAAACTTTTCCTTTTTGACCATATCCATAACCCTCAAGCGGAATATAGTCATAACTATTTTCATATTCTTTAACTATTTGACACTTCCATTGACCTTGTATGTATAAAATGTTTGACTGTTTAGTTGACATAGGGGTTAGAGCAATTTTAATTCGGGGTTCTCCCAAATATTCCCGACAACTTCTCCCCAATTTGCAACAATAGGAAGATAGTTTTCGTTTACACTAAATTCCTTGTGTGTGTAAAAGGCTCCGTCACTAAATTTAACTTCCAGTTTTCTTGTTATTTTTTCCGCCATGAAATCATCGGTCAAGCCTTTTGTTTGTAAAATATCCCCCTCGTATATTTCCTTACCAAGTCGGTCTTTTAAGCCTGTGAATTGCATAATTACGTATTCATCAGAGCTTAACCATTTTCCAAAGTAGTCATTGCCTACAATGTTGTAATGCATAGCTCCATTAAAACTTACTATTTCATCTGGTTTTTCCCACGCTCTGAATTTAATTTCTCTTTGAGTTTTGTTTTGTGTATCCATAGTTTTCTGTTAATTTATGGCACTTTTCACAAAGTGTCCTTCCATTAGTAACGTCAAATCGTAGTTCTGGAAATAATGCAAACGATTTAATGTGGTCTGCTTCAAGGTTCCCACCCCTATCATCCCCACACCCTTGACAGATATAATTATCCCTCTTAAAAACAGCTTTACGCCATTCTCTAAATTGAAGTGAAGCCCTAACAAGTTGCCTTTCATTACACTTACCATCTTTATAATTTGGAGCTTTAATCCCTTTGAGGTTGTTGGAACGCCAAAGGGCATAGCACTTATGATTACAAAATTTTCCTTGCTTACTTGCTTGTCTTTTAACAAGAGGTCTTTGACAATATTCACAAACCTTATTTTTGATAAATCCATGACAACCAAATCGTTTATGGTTACTGTATCCCTTTTTATTATTGCTTTCATATTCGCAATTATTACACTTGTATTCCATACTTTCATTATATCATAAATTTTAATTTCTCTCATTTATCCTCCTTTATCGGGTGATACCTTGATAAAAACTTACATTTTCTACACCATAATTCCGTTCCGTCCTCGCTTTCAATCCATTCGTGTTTACACTCCTGTGCAACCTGCTCCTGTTTGGGGGCGATATCTTCTGCTATAGCTGGCCTTCTATATTCAAGTTCTTTAAATCCCCCAGTCATAGTCCAAGTAGTTTTAGGGTTTTCTAACTTCTTTAAACGTTTCTCAAAAAGGTTGTTTTCTATTTCTTGTGCGGTCATATAGTCGTTAAATTCCTCCGCCATTTTAGAGTTGAAGGTGTCTATTTCTCCCCAAAGGGTCATAAGTTCGTTAATTTTGTCCTCCTGCGAGTTTAAGAGGTCAATTGTTTGGTTTATTTTTAAACCTAAAACCCAATCATCAACATATTCTAAAAAGCCTGTTGAGCCTGTTTTAAACTTTTCTATCTTTCCTTTTGTAAATCTCCCTTGTTTGTCTCTCATATTGCCTCCTTTAATTTAATTTCTTTTACTACCAAATAAGACTTTTATACTTCGTAGACTTTGGCGTTCTTGCCAAGCGTACCGTTAAGCTCCCAATTTATAATTTGATCTAAGGCGAAACCTTGGGTTTCAAACTCACTACTTGAGATAACGTAAAGTTTTTTAGGCTTAATTATTAGTTTCTTCGTATCAATCTTTTTAGGTTTGCCAAACATAGCTACCATTGCTTTAGTGTTCTTTTCCCCGATTGCTTTCATTACTTTGTTTTCTATTGCTGACATATATTTATTTTTAATAGATTTTAAGATTATTAGATTTCTACAGAAAGATCACTGGCGCAACGAAAGCCAATGCTGTCGTACCGACCGCCCGGGACAGCGTCCAGAACCAGTGCGAACGCACCGGCATCCTCGCCAACGTCCCAATAGCCACCGCGGAGAAAGGAGATTGGTCCATCAATCAATTCACAAGTAACATCTTCTTCATAAGACAATTCTTCTATACCTAAAAATTCTTTATCGTCATAACTTATTTTTTTATTAGTGCTTTTATAATGATCTAAAAGAGCCAACATCTCTTGAATTTTAGGTAATCTACACCCTCTTTCTTTACAAGCTTTTTTCGCTTCTTCAAGATTGATGTTGTTCCAAACTTCGCCGTCTTTTCTCATTTTTTTCTTCATTATTCGAAAGGGTTTAGCTCCATATTTCGAAAGAGTAGGACAGTTCTCGTTGTTAATCTCGACCCATTCTTCGTCTCCTTCAATTTCTTTAAGGTATTTTTTAACCTGTTCTAAATTTTTTAAGACCTCTTTTTTAGTGATCATATATTTATTTTTTAGTTGATACGGTAGTCCGGGACTACTTCTTCGATCTCGGCTTTAAATTGAGTAACTCCGGCGATCCATTCTTCCGCAGTGGGCGGGCAATAGACACGAGCGAGGTCTTCGATGCTACCTGTAACTTGAAATCGCTTATAAGCTCTATCAGTTGTGATGAGTTTCGCCGCATATTCGATTGAGTCTTCCATAGAATTAAAGCCAAACATATTGTCAGCCCCCCCAATACCCATGATATTATTTTTAACGTAATGGATACCGAGACTAGACTCAACGCGGGCAATAGCCAACAATAAACTAGGAGAAATCCGATATTTGCTCCCAATAGAAAGTATCCTATCTTCTGACCCTTCGAGAGGGGAGTTATATCCTGCCAGGTATTTTCTGAGGTTCGCTTTAGTATTATTATATTTAATTTTTCGCTCCTTTTCTAATTGTTCTTGTTTTACTACTTTTATATTGGCGTCTATGTTAAATGATACTTCTAAAGACGGAGTATTAATTAAAAGTATTATAAGTATTCCTATTATTACACCTAGGGCAATTAGTATTTTCATAAAGTACCCCCGCAAGTCTGCCCAACTTACAGGGGGGCTTTATGAGGGGAGTGCGAGTCCTGGCTACGGATTGTTTCCCCTATAAAGACTATTTACTGGGTAGTGGTGAAACGATTTTACCGCTTTCACTCGCTTCCATTACAGCTATAGTTAAACCCTTTAATATAGATTGTTTTCTGTTTACGTTCTTCCAGTTCCCGTCTATTCCGTCAGTCGTTTGTTTCATTAACATCGTATCTTCATAATTAGTTAATGAGTAAACCACTGCCTCTTTTCTTTCAAAGACATAGATAATTGAAGAAATGGTTACATAAAGGATAATAATAACAATGACTAATAGGGCAGAAAACTTAATTATTCTTGGACTAAGTTTAATATTTTTCATTTTAATATCACCTTCTTTCGCTTTTTTTCTTTTATAATTTGTTTTTTCGTTATATCAGAGTAATATTCTTTTACTTCCTCGGCTCCACCTTCTCCGAACATATCTACTAGGATTTCATTGTCGATTACCTTTTTATTTACCTTCA
>QGNH01000427.1_pt1 | contig 10336 bp, 9 predicted proteins | sample 1735481 | NCBI WGS metagenome assembly QGNH01 (sample SAMN09239004, study PRJNA386568) | Viral metagenome, whole genome shotgun sequencing project. | reverse complement strand
GCGAACGGATCGCCCGGCTGAATGCCGGTGAACTTGTCGCCGCTCGCCCAGGTGATGTTCTTGCCGGAGGCGGTGACGGCGCCGGCGACGGGCGCGATCACGAGCGAGTAAATCCGGTCGCGCCCGTAACCCATGCGGCGCAGTTCCCAGAACTGCGCGAGCGTCGTCCCGGTGCTCGATGTCAGCGCGCGCTTGTTGCCGCGCAGCGCCGCCGTATAGGCCACGCCGTAATCGTCGGACCATGCGACGGCCGGGATTGGCCCGCTGGCCATGGCGAGCCGCAGACACGAATAGAACGTGCGCAGCTCCTCGCCGCTCATATGCGGCGCGGTGCGAATGCGATGGATCGCGACGCCGGCGTCGTCGTAAACATCGGGCGAGAGCTGGTACAGGTTGCCGTTTTGCCAGTCGCCCACGAGGTGGATGCCGAAGACGTAGCCGTGATACGCGGCGCGGTGCCGATCGATCGAAGTGCCGTTCCACCAGCCGCACTCGTTCCACGTGCCGGCCGTCGCGTCCCACTCCCAAGTAGCGTTGGCGGTGGGGAAGCTGATGCGCACCACCTGATGCCCGTCCTGCACGTAGACAAAGGAGATCGCGTCGGTGATCGTCGAGTACTCGCTCCATGCCGCCTCAATCGCATGAGTCGAGACGCGCTGCAGGCTGCCGATGCCGGGAGCGAACCATGCGATCGGGTTGCCCTGCGTAGTGCCCCCGACGAAGAAGACGCCGTTATTCGCAGAGCAAACGGTAAACGGCGCGCGGCAGCCCTGGCTGACGATGCCGCCGGGATTGCGCTGAAACGGGAAGGTCGAAACGGACGAACCGCCTGTGTCCTGATCGACCTCAGAGGCCTCTGAGCCGAAGAGCCACAGTTCCTCGTGATCCGCGAGAATCGCCGCGATGTTATCCGGGAACGCGGCCTTCGCACCGAAGTCGAGCGGATTCCAGTCGAGGAAATTATTGATGGCCGAGATGAAATAGAGCTTCGAGCCCGGCGGCAGCGCGATGCCGTAAGTATCGAGAAACGCCGTCTGCGCCGCCTGCACATAAACCGGCGTCGCGCCAGCCCCGGTAAGGACGTAGAACGTCGCGCCGGTATTTGAGCCCGCGCTCGATGAGAGCGTGATGTGCAGCTCGTCGATGAACGCCGAAATCAGATATGCCGTGCCCGCGATCAGGATGTAAGAGCCAACCTGCGAAACGTCGAAAGTCGAGCCGCTCTCCCACGTGACGGCGGTTGTAGTCGTGTTGACCGTGCCCGTGCCGTCGTTGAAAAACGCCTGCGAAAGAACGCTGTTCGTCCACACCCAGAGATAGCCCGCGCTCGAAATCAGGAGCTGCGAGCCGTTTACCTGAAACGTGCAGGGCGAATTCGTCGCGTCGGTGCCGACGTCGCCGATCAGCGTATAGCCCCAGGTGCTCCCGGTGAGCGTGATCTGGTAGAGCTTCGATCCGGCGACCGCATAGGCGAGGTCGGTGCCGCTCGATCCCGGCAGATTGTCGATCAGGCCGGTCCAGACGCCACGCACGGGCAACGTCGGCAGCGTCTGAAGCAGCTTCAGCCCGGGCGAGCCCATGAGCGCGCGGGGAAACTTCCCCGTGCCCGACTCGTCGGCTTCGAGGTATAGATTCATGGTGCGCTGTGCGTCGAAAGCGAGCGCGCGCGCGGTGTAGCCCTGGCCGATGAAACCGGGGAATTCAGCCATGTGGCGCTACTTCGGCCCCCCGCTGTAGTAGTCGAAGTCAGCCGTGGTGCGCGTGCCGCGCGTGCCGAAGTCGGCCGAGGCGATGCGCGGGCTCTTGATGTTGTTGACCTGCGCGGAATTGCGGGCCCGGTTGGCGCGCATCGCCAGATCCGGCGCTGGCGCGAGGCCATACCAGGCGCAATACTGCTCGGCGATCGTCAGCGTCAGCGCTCGCAGATACGCTTGCGGCGCGGAAAACACCGTCGTGACCAGCGCGAACTGCGCGAGCACGTTGCGCAGGCGCAGGCGCACGCCGTAGGCGAAATTCGGCACGGGCCAGAAAAAGAGCGAGCCGTTCGGATTGTCGGGCTCGTAATAGAGATCGGTCGGGACGTTGGTCGCCAGCGTCTTGATGCGCTGGTTATTCCACCAGTCGGCATCGCGGATGTTCAGCGGAAGGTCCACGGCTGGCGAGATGTTGGTCAGCACCAGCGCCGCGCCGTTCTGCTCGATGCGCTCGGGCCGCGTCGCCGCGGCGAAATCGGGCGAGCTGAGGCCCGGGCCGATCAGATAGGGATTGTGCGGCGGCGTCAGCGTGAAGAGCGTAAACGAATCCGACCAGGCATAGGCGCGCCGCGCAGCCCACTCATCGACGATCTGATTGGCGATAAGCAGGCCGTCCGCGAGGCCGTTGGCGTTGAGCACGCCACCCGCGTGTTTGATGACACGAGCTTCGCGCGCGGCTGCATAGAGGACGTTGGTCAGAGTGAGAGACATGGGGCAGCTCTATGCCGGCGCGGCCGGCGGCGTGATGATTGCGGCGCGCGATCGCTGCGCTTCTGCCGTCAGCGATTCAACTTTGTCGAGCGGGACGTCGTAAGCCGGCGCCAGATCGACGGCAGCGAGAAACTGCAGCGCCCGCGGCCAGCCGTTCGGCAGCGTGATCGTGTCGCTCGGATTCACCAGATCCGCCACCGCGTTGAAGGTGAAGAGGACGGGATCGAAGTTGGCGAAGAGCGACTTCTTCACCGCCGCGTTGATCGCATCGAGCTGCAGGTTCACGAACGAGAGCGCGAGGGAATAGTCCTGCGTGGACGGCGTGTCGCCTGCCGAGACGACGTCGATCAGCGTGAGCGTGTTGTTAACGAGATCCGAAACGAGCACGGGTTACCTCTTGCGCTTGATGAGCTTTGCGTCGATGGCGGCGGCTTCGGCGGCGGCCGCGGCGTCCAGTTGCGGCACTTCCACTTCGGTGGAAACCGGCTCTTTCGCGTAGCCGCTGGCGAGCAGTTCGTCGAGATGTTCCTGGCTTTTTGCGGCGCGCGCCGGCAGCGTCTCGTGATAGACGGCGCGGGGAAACTCCTGATGCCGATAGGGCAGTTTCGCCGGCGCGTTCAGATCGACCGTCTTCGGCGTGTTCGGGCGCGTTTCGTCGTGCTGCGCGAGAATCGCGCGCATGCGCTCGATGTCTTCGTGACTGAGCTGAGAAGTGGGTTCCATTGTTCCTTTGCTGTTGTTTGCTGAGGGCGGCAGGCCGTAGATCGCGGCTTCCTGCTGCCGTTTCTGTTCGCGGGTGAGGCCGGAAGGCCGGAATCCGCTCGATTCGTTGAGAGGCATAAGGATGCCGGGCCGAGCGCATTTGAATGCGCCAGACCCGGCGTTGAGGGGTTAGTACAAATAGACGTAAGGCCCGACGGCGGTGGTGAACGTCGTCGGGACCGTCAGCACCGGCACGGTGCCGAACGTGGCCCCGGTCTGCCCGGCGGTCAAAACGGTGTCATTCACCTGAGTGAGAGCCATGCGCACGGTGGCGGTGGTGCCGTTCGACTGGAAGCATGCGAAATACTGGGCCGGTCCCACGGCGAAGAACTTGCTCGTGAAGGCATACGGCTGGTAAACGCTGGCAGTCGCCGCGACGGCGCCGGCGAGGGCGCTGTTCGCCACCGCGTTGCCGCCGGAGTCGTAAAGGACGACGTAGTGATTGTCGGTGCCAACAGTGGTCCCGTTCAGGATGGCGATCCCGGTCAGGAGTTTGTTAGTCGGGAGGTTCACTTCGGTGCAATAGAGCGTAGTCGCGCCGAGCGTGGTACCGCTGGTATTCAGCGAAGTATAGATGGTTGCGCCGGGCTCGGGCGAGTTCACTTTCCAGCGAGGCGAGCGCGTGGTTACGCCGTTGGTCCACTGCCCCCCGAGGCAATCCGATATCGTCGCCTCGCGGACGTTGATGTAAGGCAGGTACAGCTCGTTGCCCCTGGTGCAGGATCCCTGCGGGAGGAACGAGGGTACGGCCTTAAACGCGTTGGGCGGCCCGAAGAAGACGAGCGCGCCGGAGGCGTGCGCCTTGCCGGTCGTGCCGCCCTGCGAGCGGATAATGCCGAGCGTGGTACCGCTGACGACGCCGTTCAGAGGCTTTACGATGACCTCTTCGTTGTCGATGTAGCCGATTGACCCGGCAACTACGGTGTAGCCGCTGACGGTGGTTACGCTGGCGACGGTCATCACCTGCACGCTGTCGTTGGCGATGGAGGCCGAGAGCGTGGTGGGGACGAGAATCGTCTGAGCGTGGGCGAGAGGCGCGATGGGCGCGACGAGCGCGGCCAACGCGAAGAGAATGCTGCGAATGTTTTTCATTTGATAGTTGTCTCCGGATGGAAAATGTTGGGGGCGAGAGCTGCCGGTTAAGGCAGCCCCCTGGTTTGTTTACGCGCCTGCGATGCAGACCGCGGCGTTATCCTGATACAGATTGCCCGTGCCGATCAAGCCATCGAGGCGATTGATCTGCATCGTGCGTACCGGGTCCCAGGCTTTGACCTTCCGGATCGAGAGGCCGGTTTCGGGATCTTGTGCCATGCCCGCGTCCTCGACCGCTTTCGGAACGTACAGCTTGGCGCCGATCAGAGCGAAGGCGAAGCGGCTGAGCGCGAGCCCGACCGTCCCGGCCTTGCCGTTGGGCGACGTGGTGCCGGGCCACAGCGTGAGAGCAGCCGCGTTGAGAGGCAGCGCGTCCACGTTCTGATACTTCGAGCCAGGCCCGTAGATCGGCGGCAGGAAGTTCAGCACGTCGGCAGCGTTGCCGCTGCCGAGGCCGGTGAGGGCCTGAGTGACGGTGAACTGCTGCAGTACGGCTTTGCCGGGGATGCGCCGCGTCTGCGGGTTGACCTGATTCACCACGGCGAGATTGAATTTATCGCCCACGTTGAAGGTGTCGCCAGCCGTGCAGTTGATCGTGATCGAGGTACCGGACTGATTTGCGCCGTTGGCGCTCACCACGCCCGCCCAGGTTCCGGCGGTGTGCGAATAGAGCGAATTCGACTCGAAGAAATTCATCGCCGCCAATTTGCCGATGGCGCCTTCTTTCCACATCTTGTCGATTTCATCGGAAGGGTGGAAAATCGAGGTAATGTTAGTGCCGAGCGTCGCCATCATGGAAGAGCTGATGAGCGCGCACATCTTGCCGGGAGGGCAGGCTTTTTCCTTCAGTCGCTGGCGAGCGCCGTAGTACGTAGAAACGCTGGTCGGATCGATGCCGAGCGCGCCCACGACGTTCGAGGTGTTCTGATACGCGAACTTCGCGCAGATGGAATCGATATCCTGAGCCAGTGCGGCGGCGGCGGGCTCGAAATAGTTCTCGCGCAGCTCTTCTTCGGTGCGTTCCAGCTTGACGGCAGCTTCGTAGTCGTCCCACTCGAAGGAGCATTGCAGCCACTGGTCGAGACTGATGGTGGTGGAAACGCGGTCGAGAGACTGCGGATCGTAGCCCATCGAGTGCGTGACGGTGGGGCGCGACGGGAATTTGACGGTGATCTGCGAGCCGACCGCGTATTCCTTTTTGAAATCCTTTTCCCAGCTTCGGTTGAAGTACTCGGCTGCGACCAGCTTGTTCAGCAGGAGGCGCAGAATGTCCATCGACACCCAGCTGGTGTTGAGGAATGTGTTTGCCATTGCGTTGGTTTCCTTGTGCGCGGGCTTTCAGGGCCCGGCGGGTTAGTGGCCTTTGAGGCGTGCGAGATCGCGCCGGTTGGCCGCAGCCCTATACAGCGCGAAATTGCCATCCTTGGCCGCGACTTCCGCTTCGTCCGCGGGCGGGGCCGAACGGCCCGATGCTTCGCGGGGAGGCGGAGGCGCCTCGGTTACTTTTTTGGCGGGAGAGAATTTGCCCGTATCGTCGCGTTTGGCGCCGTCTCCGGAGCCGGAGCCCGCCGGAGCCGCTTTCGCGCCTTTGGCGAGCTCGGCGCTTACCAGCGATTCCGTCAGCACCATCTTGCGGATGGCCGCTGCCGGATTCGATTTGGCGAGCGCGAGGAATTCCTCGAACTCGGGCGCGTTTGAGCCCATCGCATAGAGCAGATCCGTCATAACGGGGCTCTGCTCGAACATGGCGCGTACCGCTGCCGGGATCTGCGCGTCGCCGGTGAGGCTTTTCGCGGCCGAGACGATGGTCGTCTCCGCCTCGTCGCCGTAGCGCGTTTTGGCTTCGGCGAACTTGGCCTGCATCGAAGTGTTGGCCGCTGCCTGTTGCTGCTGCGCCTGATAGTCGCCGATTGCCTTCTGAGACTTGTAATCGACGAGATCCTCGTGATACTTGTCTTTGGCGGCCTCGAACTCTTCCCAGGTCTTATAGGCTTCGGCTTTGGGCTTCACGGGCGCGGCGGGGTCAATCTTCGATTCAGTCGGCTTTACGGTGTGCTCCGATTGCGACTGCGCCGGTTTCGGCTGCTCGACTGCCTGCGCTTGGCGCTTGAACGTCTTCAGCTCGGACGGCGAAAGGCCGGAGCGCTTCAGATCCGCGAGGATCTCAGCGAGCCGGGTATCCGCGTTCGAACGGGGTTTTCTCTCCTGCTGAGATTCCGCTTCCGAGGCGGGGGCATTGTTTTCAGCTTCGCTTTCGCGAGCTGCGGAAGATTCCTTTTTCGAGGGGGCCGGGGCCTCGCTTTTCGGCTTTGCTGCTGCTGCGCCCGCGTCCGGTGTCTTGCCGGTCTGGCGCCATGCGGCGTAAGCGGCGGGGTCGCGGGGGACTTCGATTGCTGCTGGTGCTTCAGCCGCGGGAGACGATTCCGCGACCTTGTTTTCGTCTGGCATAAGTGTGTTGTGTTCGCGATACGCTCGCGAGGGCGCGATTACTGCGTTACTGCTGAACTGAATTCGGAGATTCGCTTTCCCGAAAGGGCCGGGACGCCGACTCGAACGGCGTCCCCACTCGCGCCCAGCGAAGCCCCTTGCGCTCGGTTGCGCTGGCGAACCTCCGAAACTTGTTATTGCTGAACTTGTTGTGCGCCCGGCTGCTGCTGGGCTTGCTGCGCGGCGGCCTGCGCGGCCTGCGCCTGCTGTGCCTGATGGGCCTGAGCGTCGCCTTGCTGCTGCTGCGCGTGCGCCTGATCGCTGGCCTGCATCGCGCCTTCATGGGCGTTTCCATGAAGCTGAGCCCAGGCGTCCTCTAAGAACTTCTGGCGCTCGCTCAAATTCTGCGCTTTGGTTTCGATCTCCGCTTTCGCCAGATCGACTTCGGCCTTGAACTGTTCCAGCGTCATCTTGAACTGGTTATCGACGACGCGCCCGGCCTTTTCGGCCTGGAGCTTTTGCAGCTCCGCCTGAAGCTGCTGAATAACGAGCTGCGACTGCTGGGCCTGCTGCTGCATCTGGCCTATCTGCTGGCCCTGCTGCGCGGCCTGATCCGGCGTCGATGGCGAAATAATCTCCGCCATTTCGTCGCCCTTCGGGCCGAGCTGCTTCATCTGAATCGCGAGCGAGAGCAGCTTCGCCGCCTGGGGCGGCGTGACGGGGAGCGTCCCGAGATTCGAAATCAGCGTGTCGAGAAACTCGCTCACCGCTTCGCGCTGCGACTCGTAAGACGGCCCGCTGGAAATCGTTACGTCGTGCGTCCCGTCCTCAACCGGATAATGGACGGGCTGCCCCGTCTTCGGATCGGGATAGGGCTCGTCGGTATTGGCGCGAACCATGACGCCGGTATCGTCCGGTTTGCGGATCGCGAGGTCGCGCTCCGTGTCGTAAGTGACCGGAATCCAGCTTTCGATGATGCGGCCGACGCGCGTCACAGCACGGTCGTAGCCGTCGCCGAAGTGGTAAGAGCCAATCGCCTGCTCGCTCGCGATCTTTTCGAGCGCAATGCCGGATTTGGCGTTATCGCGCTGCGCCGACGTCGGCATGGAGTTCGAGCCCATCGCGGCCTGAATGGCCCGGCGGCAGGAATCCTTCGCCACTTCGTAAGCCTGAAAATTCGGGGTGAACGATTCGCGGCGCGGCAGCGGCAGAACCTGGCCGTTGGACAAATCCGTGATCGGATCGACCTGAATGTAAGCGCGCGGGACTTTCGTCACCGTCTCCCATGCCTCGGCATCCGTCTCGAACTGGCCCGTATAGCCGGTGTACGGGCTCTTCGGGGTCAGCCCGGCCTCTTCCATTTCGAGCGAATTCAGATAAGCCAGCGACATCTGCGGATCTCGCGCGAGGCGGATCAGCGAAGACAGCTTCCGTTTTGCTCCTGAGCCATCGTCCGACCAGCGCTCCATGCCAATGAATGCGGGGATCGGAATCTCCGTACCCGGCTGCGCGCTGCGTTCCAGAATCTCGATGCCGTTGGTCATGTACTGCATGACCGTCTTCTTACGGATTTCGCGGCCCTTCGGCGTCTTCTTGCCGGTTTTTTTCTCTTCGACCTTCCAGTACTCGCAAACGAGCACGATCTTATCGGTCAGCCAGTCGGGCGCGATTCGGCGATCCTCGTCCGTAAAGTCGGTTACCTTCGCGTCCGGCCAGCGCTCTTTGAACTGCGCGGTCGGCATCGGATCGAGCACGAAGACTTCGGTCGCATCGCTCCAGTCCGGCTCTTTGCAGTCGGGCGAGTAGAGCACTGAGTCTGGGTTCTGAATCGGCTTGATGACGATCTCCTGATCGTCCGACTCGTCCGACACGTAGCGGCGCGACACGCGGCAAAATCCGTACCCGCCTTCGACTTCGGCCTGAAAGGCGTTGGCGTAAATCGAGGGGGCCATCGATTTGTACTCGATGGCGCGGATGAGATTCTGGCGGAATTCCGCCGATTTGTCCGTCGCGCCGTCGCCGCCGGGCTCGATTTTTACGCCCTTTTTGTTCTGGCGGATGTTGTTCACGCACGAGTTCACATACTGATTCAGTTCGTCGTGATTGATGCAGGGGCGGCCCGCGTCTTTGCGCGCGTCGCGATCCTGCTTGTCCCACGGATCGCCCGCCAGATAACGCATGTCGATTTTGCGCTCTTCGCGAGCTTCGCGCCAGTATTCCGAGAAATAGCGAAAATTCTCGCGGATCTCCGTGAGCAGCTTCTCGTCGCCGGTTTCGGTGGACTCGGGCGTGTCCTTGTCGTCGTACGGCATTTTAGGCTGCGCTCAGGTTCCGCGTCGCCGGGCACTCCGGACAGACTTCGAAGCCTTCGCCCGCGATCTCGTCGTAGGCCCAGCCGTCTTGCCGCGCCGCGAATACCGCATCCGCTTTGCGCAGCCCATGAAACGTGGCTTCCTTCGTGCATTTCCGGCAGCGCAGCGTCAGATGCGCTTCGGCCAGCGACTGCGCGATCGCGTCCGCGATGATCTTCTCTTCGCTGGTGACTTCGCCCACTTTGAAGGGCTTCAGCTTGCCGTCTTCGCCCTGTACCGGCCACTGGCGCTCGGCCGCGATCCGCGCCGCGTCGGAAAGGTACTGATCGAGATGCAGCGGCACGAAGGGCAGATAGGGCCGCATCGACTCGTACATATCGCGCCGGTCCTCCGGCTTGCACTTCACGAGGAGCTGGCGAAAGTGGTCATGACCATCGACGAACGAGGCCAGCATGGACACCAGCGCCCCGCCGTCGGCAAGGGTGCCGAGCGAGAGGCCGGAGAGCGCGCGATTGATAGCGATTTTGTCTGGCATTAAATTCCGAGAATGCGGCTGGCTTTGGCTCTGATCCGGCTGGCGGCGCCGGGCGACAGCTTGCTTTTGTCGAGCGGTTGCGGCGCGGTCGCTTTCGCAATGGCCTTCAGGCCGGCCGGTACTGTGGTTTTTGCGGAATTCAGTTTTGCCATTGTTCGTTAACTCCAGGGACTCGCGGGGCGCTTCGGCGGCTGCGGCGTCTTCGGCTTCATGGCGGCTCGCGGCATCACGATGCCCTGCGCGGCGTAGCCGAACGCGTCCGAGCCGTGCGAGGCGGCGTCGTGCAGCGGAGCCCGCGTCGCCGTGCCCATGTCTTTGATCTCTCCGTAGCGGTAGTACCGCAGGCGGTTCAGGCCGTCTGCGCAGCGCTGCTCGTCAAACCACGAATTCGCGAAGAGCGTTCGCGCCGTGTCGATTCGCGACGCGACGGGCAGCTTGGGCAGGATCTGGATTTTCTGCCCGGCCGTCCGCATCGCCTGTTCCAGCGAGCCTGAGAGCATCCCGCTACATGCGTCCCACGGCAAGAAACACGTCGTATACAGATAGCCCTTGCCCTGCAGCAGCGAGAGGTAATACTGCATCTTCTGGCCGGAGTCTTCGAGGTAGTCGATGAAGCGATACTCGGCCATGAAGATCTGGAAAAACCAGATCGCCGTCGCATCGCCCTCGCCCAGATCCCAGGCGGTATAAACCGGCTTCGTCGGATCGTAGGCGACGCGCCGAATGCGGCCTTCCGCCTCCGC
>QGNH01001754.1_pt2 | contig 10338 bp, 6 predicted proteins | sample 1735481 | NCBI WGS metagenome assembly QGNH01 (sample SAMN09239004, study PRJNA386568) | Viral metagenome, whole genome shotgun sequencing project. | reverse complement strand
GACACGGTCACTCCATATCAGACCAACCTGCTGCTGACGGTTGCAAGCGCCGCGCCCAACGGCAGCGGCGGCCTGGCCGCGGCGCCGGTCCCGCTGCTTACCGGCGCGGGGCCGGCATCCACCGCGACCAGCCTGAACGTGGGCACGGCCGCAGCGGCCGGCTTCAGCGTGGGCAGCCTGGTTGCGGTGGACGTGGACTATACCGGCCAGCTTGGCTACATCGGCACGGGCGTGGCTGCGGCGTACGTGCAATCCGCCGGCGCCGTCGGCTCCGACGTGAATTACGTCCGCCGCGTGACCTTGAACGTGGGCGTGGTGGCGGCCATCGCGAATGGCGTGTTGCAGCTTGCGAATCCGCTGCCGGCGGGCGTGCCGGCCGCGGGCATGCAGGTCAGCCAGCTCGCCGGGTTCTGCGATCGAGAAGGGGCGAGCTTCTTTCAGGAGTGGTCGGCGCTGTTTGTGATGCAGGGCGCGCAGGGCGATCGCATTCTGCTCCACTATCCGCGCCTGCAGGCAATGCAGGGTTCGGCGGAGGCGCTGGATACGCTTGCCGCCCCGCTGGAGCGGATCCGGCTGGCAGCAGCGTTTCGCGCGCTGCCGGTGAAGGACTTGAACGACGGCGAGACAGTTTTGTGCTTCCGGAGTTATCTGCCGGCGGCTTTGCGCGTGCTTTAAGAGCGCATACATCCCACCCGTCGCGAACCAGTTGCGATGGATGGGGAACCGGGGGTTTCNNTAGCCGGAGACATAGGGAGATTGCGATGATTTCGAAGTCTAAGGGTTGGATCTTGATTGGGGTGCTGCTGGCGGCGGCGTTGACGGCGACGGGCGTGGCCCAGGTCGCCACCACCCAGGTGGCGGACACAATTTATCACGCGGACGGGACCGCGGCCACGGGGACCGCAATCGTCAGTTGGCCGGCATTTACCACCGGCGCCGGCGATGCGATCCCCAGCGGCAGCGTCTCCGCGACCATTGCGGCGGGCGGTGCGCTGAGCGTGCAGCTGGTCCCCAACGCGGGCGCCACGCCGATGGGGAGCTACTACACGGTGGTCTATCACCTGGACGACGGCACGGTGAGCCGGCAGTACTGGGTGGTCCCGGCCAGCGCGGCTGCGGTAAAGGTCAGCGCCGTCGAAAGCACCGTGCTGCCTGCTTCCGTGGCCATGCAGACGGTGAGCAAGAGCTATGTCGATACCGCGATCGCCGCGGCGGTAGCGGGGCATCCGCTGGACTCCACGCCGTATGTATTGAAGGCGGGGGACACCATGACCGGACCGCTGTTGCTGCCGGCCGACCCGGTATCGGCGGCGCAGGCCGCGGACAAGCACTACGTGGATGCGAGCGTCGCGGCCGTATCCGGCGGATTGGGGCAGAGCAGCGCAACGCCGCCGCAGACGCAGTATGCCGTGCCCGCTTATCTGCTGTCGCCTTCGGGCGGAATGGCGTTGCCCGGGGCGTCGCATCTTTCCGTGGACCCCACGGGCTACAACCTCAGCGGCTTCCACGCGAATTTCACCAACCTGGGCGTCAGCGCATCCCAGGCGGACTGCACGCAGGTTGGCGGATTGTTCGGCGGCAACTCCTGCCTTGGGTTGAGCGTTTACTATCCGGGCGACGCTGGGCATATCGAGTGGGGGCAGGTCATCAACTTCAACTCCTATGGGCCGGGGCAGAATCTTGGCCAGGATGGTACCCCCAACTCCCGCATCACGACGCCGTTCAGCATATCCAGCAACGTGAGGAATCGGGGCGGAAATGCAGCCAACCTGCTCAGCATGACCAGCTCGCGGGTGGGCGATTGGGGGCCGTGGTACGCCTACGACTACTCCGATGGAGGCACCCAGGCCCCCAGCGACGAAGGCATGACGGTTGCGGGAACCTACGAGGGCGGCGAATCCTACGGGTACTTCCACGGCACGGTGCTTACCGGGGGATCGGGGGCCACTACGCCGACCTTCAACTTCACCGGCGGCTGCGGCAGCATGAATGCCTGCACTCCGACCGATGGCGGAATCCTGCTGGACACGCAGACGGCGGTGGCCAGCGGCTACTTTACCGGGCCGAGCTATGCTGTCTCCACCGGCGCGGTGCCGCTGAAAGCGCTGCCGGTGAGCGCGACGCTGCCTATTACGACAGCCTGGGGCCATGCCGAAGGACTTTCCATTCCAGCGACGGCAGACCGCAACATGACCGCGCCTGCGACGATTGCATTGACGATGGTGACTGGCAGCTTCTCGCCGGGAGACCACGTCTGCGTCGAGGGCACGGCGGCGGCGGGGGGATTCGATGAGCACTCCACCGTAACCAGCGTCAGCGGCGGCAGCATTACGCTTCCCCTGGCGTATTCCTACACCAACGTCGCCATCTTCAAGGGCGGGCCGTGCGGCACCTACATCAGCTTCAGCGCCAACCTTGCGCTCAGCGGCTACCGCACCAGCTACCACGCCATCGCCTCGTTCACCGGCAGCGACCTTATCTATGCCGTGCCCAGTTCCTTTGGGTTGAATGGGTCCATCGGCGCGGGGTTGCCGCAAGCCGGCGCGGAGCCGGAGACGACGGGAGGAACCAGCGACCCGAATGCCGCCTTCCAGACCTTCTGCGGCGCTGAGATTGACGAGGCTTTGTCTCCGAACAGCTCCAATGTGCAGCTCGACCCCAATAGTTGCGCGTGGACAGTTGGAGACACAGTCGAGTCTCCCCACTTTCCTTCGCAAAAGGTTTACGGCCTGTTCATGATGGTCAACCAGAACATGCCCAACCTTTCGAATGAAGGCACCGGCGGAATCAACCTTGCAATGAGCGGAATGGGCGTTGCCGGCTACACCCAGGGCTATCAGGTCAACAATCTGAACTCGAATGCGTGGTACACCAGCGACGGTGGAAAGCTCGCCCCGCCCGGATGCGCGTTTTGTGCGACAGGCACATGGTATGACGACCTGTTGACAACTGCGCCCGCCGACAGCATTCTCAGGGTCAACGCGCATCTTCCCGGTCAGACCAGCTACAACCTCTTCGAGGATGGGACGGGATCGGGCTTTGGCGGAGCCATCGGTGTCAGCGCCGCAGGCTTCAACTTCAGCACTAGTGTGAACACGGCTGGAGGATTCAATGGTGGGGGGTTGAATGCTACTGGCCCAATCAACACCATAACCTCCGGATCCACGGCCGAGGTATCCATCATCAACGGATCGCTGACCCACGCGACGCCATCCTTCACTCAGGCCGGATATCTGGGCACCAGGGCCGATTTTGGAACCGTCGCGTATGCTACGACTGGCCCGGTCACACCGCTGCTGAGCATCATGACTGACGCGACCTATCTTGGCACCGATGAATCGGGCCTGGTTGCCTACAACGGAAGCACAGCCGTTCCCTTTCTTTCTGTGCGGAGCGGTTCTTTTGGGGACACCAATCTAACCATCGAAAACGGGACAACGCATTGCGCCACGCTGATCTGTCTGGGGCCGGATGCAACGGTGGATTCGAGCGGGAACGTTGCTGCGAGCGGGACCATCGCTGGCGCAAATTTCATCGACTCCGCGCTGACCCCTGGCACATCGCCGATCTGCCCAAATGGGATCGGCGGAGCGTTCACCACGACTGGGTGCAGCGGGGGTGGCGGCGGGGGTGGCGGCGGCGTAGCTGGTTCGGGCGCCACCGGCTACATCCCGAAGTTCACAGGATCGACCGCAGTCGGCAACTCGTCGCTGGACGATGGCGTGACCACAGCGGGGGTGCTTACAACGCCAGAGCAGATCACAACCAACGGTGGCTATGTAAACATTGCAACCACGATTAGCGGCGGGAATGCCGGATTCTTTGTTATCCCAAGCGGAGCCGATGAGTGGGCAGTCGTCGCAACAGGGTCTGCGTCGCCGCCGAATACAGTCAGCGTGTTCAACGTCACCGCCAACAAGACGCCGTTGGCCATCTTTTCCCACGCCGGAGTGTCTTCGGTGGGAACCTACTCAGCGGGAGTTTTTGGCTGGAATGCCGATGCGAGCTATGCCAGTGGAACGCTCGACACCGGCCTGTCGCGCGATTCGGCTGGCGTGGTGGATGTGGGCAACGGGACGGCTGGAAGCACCAGCGGAGCGATCGACGCGACCCTGTACAAAGGTCCGGCGACGGCGCCGTCAGGCTCGTGTTCCGCGATTGGCTGGGAGTTCACCCAGGACGGGCACGCGACCTTCTGCAACGGCTCAACCTGGGTGACGAAGATCTAGTTGTTAGTTGTTAGTTGTTAGTTGTTAGTTGTCAGTTGTCAGTTGTCAGTGCGGTTCCTGAATTCGTACAACCAGCAACCAGCAACTAGCAACTGAGCAGGGTGGGTGGCGCGGTGAAAGGGTCCAAGTGGGGTACAGTCCGGAGCAGTTGCTGGGGTGGGGGAAGCATTTGGACGAGCGCTCGGAGCAGCCGGATGGAGAAACAAATTCGGTCAGGCTGGCGTTCGACTTGTTGAGAATTCGCGACCGCGACGGCCGGGAAAGTCCGTTGCGGGCAAACCCGGTGCAGGCGGAGTTCGAGCGCATGCGGGGCAAGCGGAACATTATCGTCAAGGCGCGCCAGATGGGCATTACCACCTGGGTGGCAGGCCGGTTCTTCCTGAAGACCATTACCGCGCCCGGCATGCTGACGGTGCAGGTCGCCCAGACGCGCGAGGCGGCGGAGGGCATCTTCCGCATGGTGCAGCGCTTCTGGGAGTGCCTGGACCCGGATCTGCGCAAGGGCCTGTTGAAGCGCAGCCGCGCCAATATCGGGCAGATGGTGTTTCCGGAGCTGGACAGCGAATTCCGCGTGCTGAGCGCCGCCGATGCCAACGCCGGCCGCGGCCTGACCGTGCAGCACCTGCACCTGAGCGAGGTGTCGCGCTGGCCGGGCGACGCGGCGGCAACCCTGGCCGGCTTGCGGGCGGCGCTGGTGCCCGGCGGCGAACTGGTGATGGAGAGTACGCCCAACGGCGCGCACGGATGCTTCTACGAGGAGTGGCGGCAGGCCGAAGAGAACGGCATGGTGAAGCACTTTTTTCCCTGGTGGATGGAGGCGGCTTACGTCGCGGCGCCGGCGAAGGATCTGAGCGAGGAGGAGCGGGAGTTGAAGGACCGACACAAACTGACTGCGGAGCAAATTGGGTTTCGCCGCACCCTGGAGGCAAACTACCGCGGGTTGCGGGTGCAGGAGTTCGCCGAGGATGCGGAGCTGTGCTTCCGCACCACCGGCGATTGCTGCTTCGACATGGACTCGCTGGACCAGCGATTGCGCGAGGTAAAGGGTCCGGCGGAGGTGCGCGGGAGCGGAAGGCTGCACATCTTCCTTCCGCCGCAGCCCGCTCGCGAGTACATTGTTGCGGTCGATCCGGCCGGCGGAGGCTCGCAGGGCGATTACGCAGCGGTGCAGGTGATCGACCGCGAGAGCGGCGCGCAGTGCGCCGAGCTGCGGCAGAGGCTGCGGCCAAAAGAGCTGACCGCCGAGGCCGTGAAGCTGGCCCGCGAATACAGCGCGTCGCCGGGCGAGCCCGCGCTGCTGGTGGTGGAGCGCAACAACCACGGCCACGCCGTCATCGCGCTGCTGGAGAACGCCGTGCCGTACGAGCGCGTCTACGCCAACAAAGACGTGGCGGGATGGTTGACCAGCGCGGTCAGCAAGCCGGCCATGATCGCCGGGCTGGACGCGCTGCTGGCCGACAAGCCCGAACTGTTTCGCAGCAAGCGGCTGCTGGAGGAGTGCCGCACCTTCGTGAACCACGCCAACGGCTCCATGGGCGCGGCGCACGGCACGCACGACGACTGCGTGATGGCCTTTGCCATCGCCCAGGCGGTGCGCCGGGAGTTGCTCGGCAGCGGCCGAAAGGCTTAACACCGATCAACACCGATTGGACCGATTTCAAAGACAGAAGCGACGTAGCTAAAACAAGAACTTGTTTTTGATCGGTAAGATCGGTGTGCATCGGTGTTACGTATTTGGCCCTGTGCAGTATCTTTGGAGCGGAGGAGTTTCATTGGCGGTGCTTGCGGTACAGGCGATTCGGCGGATGCGGGGGGGGGCGCAGGGGCAGTTGATGCTGGGCGCGGACGGCGCGCTGTGGGTGGTGAAGTTCCAGAACAATCCGCAGCACCTGCGCGTGCTGGCCAACGAGCTGATCGCCACCCGGCTGGCCCAGGCCGCGGGGTTGACGGTCCCGGCCACGGACGTGGTCGAGGTGACGGACTGGCTGATCCGCAACACGCCCGGCATGCGCGTCGAGGTAGCGCGCGGGCCGGCGCAGAGGTTGACTCCGGGATTGCAGTTTGGCAGCCGGTTCGTCGGCGGGCTGATGCCCGGCCAGGTAGTGGACTACCTGCCCGAGCAGCACCTGGAGGAGGTGCGCAACCTGCGCGAGTTCGCCGGCATGCTGGCGCTGGACAAGTGGACCGGCAACTGCAACGGACGCCAGGCGGTGTTCGCCCGCAGCCCGGGCGAGCGGATGTACCGGGCCACCTTCATCGACCAGGGATTCTGCTTCAACGCGGGCGAGTGGAACTTCCCGGACAGCCCGCTGCGCGGCGTCTACGCGCGCAACCGGGTGTACGCGGGAGTGACCGGATGGAAGAGCTTTGAGCCGTGGCTCAGCCGCATCGAGAGCATGGCGGCGGAGACGGTATGGGGCACCGCCGGGATCGTTCCCCCGGAGTGGTACGGCGACATGGCCGCGCTGGAACGGCTGATGGAGCAGTTGCTGGCGCGGCGCGGGCGAGTGCGCGAGTTGATCGCGTCGTTTCGAGACTCGAACCGCGAACCGTTCCCGTTGTGGGAGAAAACGTTGAGCGTTCCGGTGCCCCGGCAGTTTGCCGCGGACGTGCCGGGCAAGTTTGTGATGTAGTGGGGTAGTTGATAGTTGTTAGTTGTNNNGCTGGTTGTTCGTTTTCAGCTCAGGCGTGACCGCGCCGTCTCAACTAACAACTAGCAACTATCAACTCCAGAAAGGAGGCCGACGATTCCCGACCGCATCCCATGCGAGTTCTTCCTGATCCGCTACGTTCCGGATACGGTGAAGGGCGAGTTCACCAACATCGGCGTGCTGCTGCGCGAGGCCGGCGGCGCGGACGGTGCGCCGTCCCCGCCGGTGCAGGTTCGCTTTACCCGCGATTGGAGCCGCGTTCGCTGCATGGACGCCGACGCGGACATCGGCCTGCTGGAGGCGCTGGAGAGCGAGATCGATGCGCGCCTGCGGCTTGGGCCGAGTCTGCCGGGCGCCAAGCCGCTGATCGCTGTGATTGAAGATTCGTTCTCCAACTCCATCCAGATGAGCGAGGCGCGCGCCTGCCTGGCGGAAAACGTCGCCGCGGAGATGGACCTGCTGATGAGGATGTATGTCGAACCGCTGCGGGTGAAGCAGGAGCGCAAACGCACCGGCCGCGCCGCCATCGCGGGGGCCATGCGCACCCAGTTTGAGCGCGCGGGGGTGTGGGCGCTGATGCGCAAACGCATCGCCGCATCTATATATACGCAGCCCGGGGACCCGATGAAGATCGACTGCGGCTACCGGCCGAATGGAGTGGTGAAGATGTTCCACGCGGTGTCGCTGGACGGCGACGTGGAAGCGGCCAAGGTGCTGGCGTACTCCGCGCCCCGGCTGCGCGACGGCGTGCTGCGGGTGGAGAGCGCGCGGCTGGAGCTGACCGCCGTGGTTGAACCGCTGCGCGCTGTCACCGAGGGAGCCGCGACCGAAGCGGACGCGGACACGGAGAGCGCGCAGCGCTACCGGTTCGGCGTGGACGCCATGGAGATGCAGGAGATTCGCGTGCTGACCATCAACGACCTGGCCCGCGCGGCAGAGACCGCACGCATCGAGCTGCGGCTGTAAGAAAGGCTTAACACCGATCAACACCGATTGGACCGATTAAGAACGAATCGAAACATCAAAACAAAGCATTTTTCTTTAATCGGTCGGATCGGTGTTAATCGGTGTTAAGTATTTTTTTCGAGTAAGGCACAGCGAATTGGCTGTGCCATTTTTATTGCCGCAAAGAGATTTGAAAGGGGTGAGCAAGTGGGTCTTCGAACACAAGTGACGGATGCGTGGCACAGGCTGGCAGGGCGGAAACAACTGGGGGCGGCCGCGGGGGACGCGGGCGATGCAACTCAGGGCGCGCGCAAGACGGCGATGCTGCCGTCGATTCTCAGCCCGCTGAACCAGGGACGGCCGAACCGGACCCCCAAGCCCACTCCCGCGAACCTGCGCAAGTTTGCCGAGACGCCGGTGGCGCGGCGCGCCATCAACGTGGTGAAAGACCGCATCGCCAGCATGGATTGGCAGATCCGCGTGCGCCGCGGCTACAGCAACGCGGAGGTCCCCGAGGCTGCGGCGCGCATGCAGATCCTGCGCCGTTGCCTGGAGGAGCCCAACGTCAGCGACAGCTTTCGCACCTTGATCGAGCAGGCGCTCGAGGACCTGCTGGTCGGCGGCTTCGGCGCCATCGAAATGGAAGCGACCGGCGACGCCGAGCGGCCCTTCCATCTGTGGGCCGTGGACGGCGCGACCATCGAGATCGACGTCACCTGGAACGGCGATCCCGCCACGCCGCGCTACGCGCAGTCGCGCAGCGCGTTCGGCATCACGACCGCCGCGCAGACACTGATCCCGCTGCTGGACGACGAGCTGATGTATCTGCGCCTGAATCCGCGCACCCACACTCCGTTCGGGCTGGGCCGGCTGGAGGTCGCNNTGGCAGGACGAGATCGAAGGCACCGGCCGCGTCCCGCTGCTGAGCTGCGAGCAGAAGCCCGAGGTGCTGCGCTTCGCCGGCGGCACCGACGCCGACCTGCGCATCCAGTGGCAGGAATTCCTGCTGATGATGATCGCCAACGCCTTCGAGCTGCCGCCGATGATGCTGGGCTTGCAGGCCGACGTCAACCGATCCACCGCGTCCGAGATGGCCGACGAAGCCTTCCAGAGCGCGGTCGTGCCGGTCGCCAAGCTGCTCGCCGAACACATCACCCGCGATCTGTTCGCCAAGAAGCTCGGCTGGCGCGAGTTCGAATTCAGCTTCAACGACCTGGAAACGCGCGACGAGATGGAAGAGTTGCAGATGCAGACCGAACTGCTGAAGGCCGGCGTGCTCACCATCGACGAAGTCCGCCAGATGCGCGGCCTCTCCCCGCTTGCATCCACGCTTGTAACTCCGGAGGTTGCATGATTCTGACCATCGACAATCTCGCCGGCGCGGGCGCGGTCGACTACTCCGCCGTGCTGTGCGCCGACCACCCGCTCAAGATCGAGCGCGTGCTGAATGCGCCTTCGCGCTGCAGCGGGATGCTGGCAGCCGGCTCGCCGGCAGATCCCGGCGCGGGGCCGGCGCTGCCCGTCCCCGTGCGCCGCGCGCGGGTCGTGGTCGCGGCCGATAGCGGCGCCATCCTGTTCACCGGATACCTGGCCACCGAGCCGGTTCCCGTCTATGCGGGCGTGGGGCTGGCCGGGCCGGTCTACCGCGTCGCCTTCAGCGCCATCAGCGACGAGTGGCTGCTGGACAAGCAGACCGCAACCCTGACCGGCGCGGGTTTCGCCGTGCCTGCCGGGACGCTGCTGGCCACGCTTACCAACCGCATCGCCGCCGGGCTGCTGACCACGGCGGGCATCGCCAACGGAAACCACGTCGGCGTATTTGAACCCGAGCCCGCCCAGCCCTGGTCCACCAACGCGGCCGGTATCGCCGGCTCAACCCTCGCCGCGTATCGCGTGCTCTCGGGCGCGCTCAGCCTCAATCCCGTCGGCTCGGTCACCCACGCGCTGGACTTCGACGCCGGGCAGGGCGACGGCACGCTCCAGGTGGCCGCGCTGCAGACGACGATGGTCAAGGAGTTGGCCAACGACGTCACCCTGAGCGGCGCAATCGAGCCCTCGGCATATGTAACTGAAATGTTCTCCGGCGATGGCGCCACCACGCTGTTCACGCTCTCCAATGAGCCGTTTCGGGTTACAAATCCAACCCTGCTCAGCGACAGCTTCAACCAGGCTGAGTTCAACACCCTGCTCTGGGCGGTCACCGATCCCGGCTCGCATCTTTCCCCGGGTGGGACCGCGCCCGGCGGAGGCGGCCTGGCGCTCTCCGGCGGCACCGGCAGCGACGGCCAGACCACGCTGACCGCAATCGACCAGTTCGAGCTGGGCGGTTCGCTGCTGCTGGAAGCAGGCAATGTGCAGCTCACTGCACCCTCGGATGGCGTACTCTGCGGCCTCTACTCCGGCCCGGTTTCGCGGGCCAACTGTTTCGCCGGATACAACGTGCGCCAGAGCGGCGGTGCCACCGCGATCACCCCGTTCGTCAACGGCGCGGAGATCGGGGCCACCACCACTTT
>QGNH01001774.1_pt1 | contig 10340 bp, 20 predicted proteins | sample 1735481 | NCBI WGS metagenome assembly QGNH01 (sample SAMN09239004, study PRJNA386568) | Viral metagenome, whole genome shotgun sequencing project. | reverse complement strand
TAAACTTGAACAAGCTGAATTACAAGTCCAAGCTAAGAAGGATAAATAAATGAAGTCTAAGAAACCATCAATGCCACCACACCCAGGCAGTAAAGAAGCCGTCGAGTTGGGTTGTATTTGTTCGGTTCTAGATAATAACTATGGTATGGGATTTGGTAAACCAGTTAGGTATCTTATTACTGAGAACTGTCCTATACATAGTTTCTACTTAGATATTATTCCGCTGATTAAACCTAAAAAAAAGTCTTAATTATGTAGGGTTAACTTATCATCGGCAGATATTATGGCTCGCATGACTGCCCTGGAGGGTAATACTAACCAGCCATAGGTTGCTTCTATATCTTCATGGACAACTTGGCATAGCTGGATTTTGTTGCGGGCTAGATTAGAGAATGCTACAGCTACGCTGCCTAGTTCACGAGCTTCCTCTAGTTTGTATAGATGATGTTTGTTGGCTCTACAGCCATTGGTCTCTCCGAGTACGACTGAAGGGTAGTTCCAGTACTTACAGGCTTCATTAGAATAAGGACACTTTCTATAACTCATGGTTAGATAATAGCAAACAGAACCTTTAATTTAAACAGCCACTAAGCCGCCTCTCCTACTACTTGTAGTGAGGAGTTTATTAATATTGTGCAGGGATTTGTTTTAGTCAGGACTAGGAACCATTGCTACGCTAACCGTGCGTTGGGAGTTGGCTTCTCTTCTCAATTCCTACCGACGTAGTACCAGTTAATCTCTAGTAAGAGTGTCCACTTTGCCATTTAGACCAGGTAGGACTTTCCTGTAGAGATTCACTTATTGGTTTACAAATGTACGGCATCGCTCAGATGTTGACATCATAATAATCCTTTGCTAGAATAATATCAAGAGACATCACTCAGGGCCCCTCCTCACCGAGGGGTTTTCTCTATCTATTGACTAGTTATACAGTAATGTTATTCTTTAAATATGAGCAAAGATACTAATTTCGAAATACCAGTCACGGGTAATTCCTATACTGGTAGTCCACGAGCAAAGTCTGCGGTTAGTTCGGCTACATCGCACAATAGCACCGCCGGTAAGGGAACGGTTGCCAATAGCGATAATATAAAAGGGCCAGCTAATTCCAATGATAATCTAACCCAAACTAGTAACCCTAGAGTCCTGAATAACATGAGTAAACCAGTAGCAGGAGCCAGTAATCCGGACTTAATTAATCCAATGCAAACACCAGGTTTTGGTGCAGTAACCCCAAAGAAAGTGAGATAATAATGGACCCCAAATACCAACTAACCAGTAATAATGACTACACTCCAAGTAAACGAGCCTCAGCAGCTGTTTCCAAAGGCAATAGTTCCGGTGGATATACACCAGACCATGCCGATGAAGCTTCAGTTACTAGCGACCACGACGTATTAATCAGCAAAGACGTTGACGGTGGAAGTCCACCCAGTGAAAAAGCTCAGGAAGCAGCTCGTTCCGACGTCCTAGATAATCCAAAATCTCTAAACGATAGAAAGGCATAAACGTGGGACCAGTTACTACCCAACTAGCCCTAGTTACAACCGACATCACCAATATCGGGACAGCTATTACCAATGTCGATGCTATGGGAGCACAAACAGCTATTAACCAGGCTATGTCTGATTTAGAAGTAGCCCAGAATTTATTAACGCTCTACCAACAAAAGTTGCAAGAGCAACCTGTTCCAACAGATAATTAAAGGAGAATAAAATGGACCAATTAAACTTAGACTTAACAGCATTACAAACAGCACTAACAGCAGTCGTAGCAGATGTAGCAGCCCTGCCAACATCAACGCCAGTAACCTCAACCGACCCTAATGACGCAGTTGTATCCGACTTTGTTAATTCCTTAACTGCAGCCGGTTGGACAGTTACAGCACCAGCCACTCCAGAAGCACCAGTAGAACCCGAAATTCCAGCGGTAGCCTAAAATGGCATCCGATTGGGCGGCTGGCGACAACTCGCATGGGAGCACTGTCGCTAAGTCTAAAATTAATATAAATCCCAACCATGAGACCCTCCATTCTGTAGTAGGAGTGCCCGAGGGACAGAAATTAACCGCCTCACAGAAGGCTATTAAGCCGGGTGACACACCGGCAGTCCGTAAAAAGAAGCAATTTGCTATCAATGCGGCGAAATGGGGAAAATAATATGGCAGCAACATTGAAAAACACACCAGGAGCTACTAATGAGTACTCCACTATTCAGTTTTACAGCATGAAAAACAAGAATGGCGAGACATTAAGCAACGTCCGAGCCCTAAACGACCAGGACGCCCTATATACTTCTGGTGTTTCGGGCGAATTTAGTGTCGCCAACAACGCCAAATCAGTAAAGGTAGATACAGCGGAGAAAGTGATTAAATAAGATGCCTAAGGGTGATAACTTAACCCAAGAAATACGTGCCAAAGGCTGGGTTAAACCAGGCGAAGTCCGTAATCCTAATGGTAAACCAAAAGGTACCAAGGATTTAAGCACGCATATTAAGAATCTATTAACCGACCCGGAATTAGTCCTTGAATATAAAAAAGGTAAGCACAAAAAGAAATTAGAAGGTATGCCAGTTAAGGCTCTTATTAAAGTAGCCATTATAAAAGCCATGGAAGGCGACCCACGCTTCCTGGAATGGCTGGCCAAATACGGCTTTGGCAGCAAAATAACTCACGACGGCGAGTTCACAGTTAATAAAAACATGAGCGAAGAGGAGTTAGATGCAATTATCCGCCGAGCAACTGGCAGCGAAACAAGCCCAGGTAATAAAACTTGATAGACAGTGTGCTAACGACCCCGTTTTATTCTTCAGAACTTTTCTTTACACATTTGACCCTAAAAGAGAACCCTATCACTGGCCTTTTGACCCTTATCCTTTCCAAGTTGAGCTGATTGACAACCTAGTCAGTCATATTGAATCTGGACAGGATATTTTTATAGAAAAATGCCGGGAAATGGGTGTAACCTATACCACTTTGGGCGTATTATTGTGGTATTGGAAATATAAACAGGCAGCCAACTTTTTGGTGGGCAGCCGGAAGGAGGATTATGTCGACAACACCGGAAGCGTTAAAAGTGGAGAAATCTCCAACAAAGAAGAAAGCCTCTTTGGGAAAATTGACTATATGCTCGAGAGATTGCCTCAAATCGTCCTTCCTGAAGGGTTTATCTCGCAACGCCATCGTGCTTATATGTCCCTTAGAAATCCTGAGAATGGAAACGTCATCTCAGGCGAGTCTAGTAACCCAAATTTTAGCCGGGGTGGCCGACAACGTGCCATTCTCCTCGACGAATTCGCCTTCTGGGACAACGACACGGCAGCGTGGGGCTCAACAGCCGACACCACCGACTGCCGGATTATCCTCACTACACCGGGCATTAGAAGCAACACCAAAGCCAAGCGACTTCGGATGGGTAAGGACGAAGAAAAAATTGACGTCGTCTCGCTTGATTACACTCTAGACCCAAGAAAAACCCAAGAATGGATTGATGAACAAAAACTCCGCCGTAGTGCTGAGGACTTTGCCCGTGAGATTATGATTAACTGGGAGGGTAGCACCGCTGGCGTAGTCTATCCCGAAGCTAAACAACGAGAAGTTGGTAAATTCCCCTATTCTTATCAAATACCCCTATATATTTCCTGGGACTTCGGTTTAGATGGTACTGCCCTACAATGGTGGCAAGTTAATCCCCAAACCGGTAAAAAACGCCTGGTAGATGCTTACTGCAACTTTAATAAGCCTATCCAGTGGTATTTTCCATTTATAGGTAAGCCAATTAACTCTAAATTCCAATATGACACTGAAGCCCTTGTAGCTATTGATAGAACCCGTTATATGCAACAAGCCATCCATTATGGCGACCCGGATGCTGGAAAACGTTCTATGACTAGCGAAGAACTAGCCAGTGTCCGAACTGAACTAGTAAAAGCCAATATTTATGTCCAGACCAACGTTCAGGCCAATAAGTTTGTTAATCGTCGGGAAAAAACCAAAGTACTACTACAAAGTGGCATTGAAGTTAATTTAACTCCTGGAACTGAGTATTGGATGGAATGCATTGACCAAGCCCGTTATCCCCAGCGAAGCGATAATTCTCAAGCCACAACAGCGGTAGTTATGCCAATCCATGACTGGACATCTCACCACCGTACATCTACCGAGTATTTTGCTGTTAACTATGTTGAACAGATAAAATATCACAAGCAGAGGAACAAACAAATGGGCATTAACCTGAGCATGCCATAATGAAGTATGGACACCGGATTACTGACGAACCCTTCTATGATGGCATTCCCCAGCCAGTACGTATATATAATGAGGAATCTATCCCGATTATTGCCAATGAGGACTTAGTCAACGAAATATTGACCGGATTAGATTCTATAGTAAATAATACATCAGAAGAGTTGGTAATTACCATCAAACGCAACAAAGAAGGCAAACTACGGCTGATTAGGAAGGTTAGAGTACAATGATTTGGCAATACTTTCAAGCTCATTACCAAGACAACGTGATTGCTGGTTTTATTAACTCCATAGTCCTGGTCCTATTTACGTGGTTTATATTAATTAAGAAAATGTTAATCTGTAAAGAAAAATGGTGTCCTAGAATTGGTCATCACTTAGTTGAGGGAACTCATTACAAGACTTGCCCAAAACATACTACCAATGAAATACATACTAAGTGGCAGGAACACCATAAAGTTAAACATCCGGGAGCCCACGCCTTCCTGAAAGGTAAAAAATGAGAATCATATCTATTAATAATGAGATGCCATTGAGAATCAGCCGCTACCGGCTAGAGCCAGATAAACTGGAAAAATTCAATAATGGTGACTTTGCCAGGATTAATTACAAGTATCTATTCCGATTAGTTATAGATAAGGGCAAAGGCGAGAAAGCAACCTATATTGAACTAGCTACGCCTAGTTTTAGGCAATTACTCTATTCTATAAGAGTTTTATGGCGGGCTAAGAATGGTGATGCCTATGACCGTCATAATCATCCGGTTGTGATGGTAGCTTTTGATATAACCGAAAACCCACTAGAAATAGCCAAGCGGACACCCTCTGAAGCCAAGCGTGTTGCCAAGCGGTTTCAGACCGCCTATGATAAAAACAAAGGAAAACCATGAACCCGAATGCTCAATCAAACACAATGCCCCCCGACGTCCAAAGTCCACCACCCGATAATCCATCACCCACCAAACCACCGGTTATAATTAAACAAGCTTATTTACCAGTAGATGAGTACGCCTGGACCTACTATGAAGCCCAGAAACAAGCACGACTCTTTTTTCTGCCATATAACGAATTTGAGCGATTAGCCCAGAATAAAATCCGGGATGACCTAACTCCCAACATGCCCAGGGTAAATGATGGTTCACTGGCTGCTCTACTTAACGAGACACCAATGCGTATCTTAGCCCAACCATTTACTGGTGAGGCAAAAGTGCTAGAGTCAATCGACCCACAATCTGGTAATCCGGCTTACCCACAGCCCTGGTTACAAGACTTGATTAACGTACTCTGGAATAAAGAAATTATTCCTTATTGCAATACTCAGGCCCCATTCTTCCAAAAACAAGTATTAGCTTTGTATAGAAGCTTGGTTTATGGTTCGTGTCCTGTCTACGACTTTTTTACCAATCGTTATGGTCACCGTATCACTGACTTCGTATTACCCTATATCCGTGACGTCTATCTAGAGGTTGGTAAATCCAGTGATTTGGACAGTGACTACATCTTCCTCGACCAGTATTACACCCGCCTACAACTTGATAAGATTATAGCTGCTGGCAATAAAGTTGAAGCTACCGGTGTTAAATCCCCATGGGATATTAAAGCCATTCAGAATATACGAGACTCTCATGTTGAATCCCAGAAGGAATACCTAAGCAAAAATCCAGCTGAACGTAACCGACCAGTTCGTTCTACTCAAATTAAGTTTACGACTGTTTTCCAACGTGGTGTCGCTGCCCCCTTCGACACTTTTTATGCGACTGGTAATAAGGAGGACTTAGTACTCGTAAAACAAAAAGTCAACGAAGACCCGACCGGCGACATACCAATCCACCTCCTTTATTCTTATGAGGACTTAATAAACCCTTATGGAAAAGGACAAATAGAGATTTCCGGTGGAACACAAAACGTCCTCGATTACCTTACCCAGCTGCACGTCCTTGCTAATCAAATCGGCTTACAGCCGCCTATTCTAATCGAGGGCGACAGGTCTATGACTGACTTAGACTCCATGATTTATTCACCCACCCAATTCTGGTTCACTGGCGGAGCCAAAGTATCTATGATGGAAACATCCAACTCGATGATTAAGGAATTTCCCACAGCCTATGGGCTGTACAAAAACCAGTTAATCTCAATGCAGGGAACTAGTACAACGGACATTCCATCCTTGGGCGAGTTAGATGTTACAAAAGGTAAAACTCCACAGGCTATTGAAAGCCAAAACGATAAGGAAAATTCACACGATAACTATCTGTTATCTCAAGCTGTTGGCTGTTTCTCCAGAGTATTTAAATCCATGCTAAATATTCAATTTGCTAACATGCAGGGTACTGATGTTGTCCGATTAGAAGCCGATGATGCCATGCGGCTAACCCGTTCTGGGATGCTTCCCGCCGACCCAGGTAACCCCAATATGCCAGCAACCAACGAAGTTGAAGTTGATTGGGATAGGATGCGTGGTAAGTTTGATTTTGAGATAAACCCAGAATCTTCCAAAGTAAAGGACAATGCCGGTCAAGTTACCAAGTTGTCCGACATACTTAGTTATGTACAAGAGAATCCTTACATGTTGCAATATATTCGTTCAACGGGATACTCGCTTAATCTAGGTGAGGTTTATAGCCAAATCTTTACTAAACTAGGATTGCAGAATATAGAGAAAATCCTTGAACCATTAACCGCCCAAGACAAGGCTGCAGCCGCTACTGTCCCGCCAATGGTCTTCGATAAACCGCATATTGACCTTAAATACTCAGACATTCCAGCAACCGCTCAACAACAACTACTCGGTAGGGTTGGACTTAACGTTAGTATTATGGATGTCCTTATGGGACCGGTACTTGACCCGAATATCCGAGGCGTTTACAACCCACAAGACGAACCTGGCTACGTTCAAAACCCAGTTAATGGACCACTTAACCCTGGTAGTGCTCAGGAAAAGATGCCACAATCTCCGCAAATTAATGAAACCGTCATGCCTAAAGACTCTAGTTACCAACCAAACCCCAATATAGGGGCCGGGGCTAACCCTATACCGCCCACTGCTCAACCGCCAGTTATGGCACCACCATCCAGCACGGGTATGGCTCCAACACCACCAAGCCCAGTCGGTGGTAATCCGGCACAGCCACCCATGGCTCCCCAGCCTGGTGGAGCACCAACCGCTCCTGGGCTTAACCCCAATACCGTAAATCTGATTAACCAAGTTGCTCAAGAGAAGGGTGTCCATCCCCGAATTGCTACCGGGATTGTACATGCCCGAGCGTTGGGTATACCCGAAGGTGAGATAACCAAGTGGCTAACCACCCATGGTATGGCGAGCAAACCAGCACCGGTTAGAAAGGCGAAATGAGAAACAGCGTATGGAACGTAATCTTTTGGATAGTCGTAGCTTTAGTAGTAGTATGGGCATTAGTTAAGATTCTTTAAGAAAGGAACAACATGGTAGGAACATTATTAATAACAATATGGGGACTTTTAGTCTGTGTTAGTCAATATTTCTTAGATTGGCATGTATTTGCAAGCGGTGGATTGACTGTAATTGGAGTTATTGGTTTGATTGGCTTTATTCTATGGTTGCTCGGTAATCACTATCGAACAAACCCAAATCCCAACGTACCTAAGTGGTTCTAAATAAATGGACAATAACGACCCGAACATCCCATGGGCTGGCGGGACAAGTTCAGCCTTTATTAATGACAATCTAAACGAATCAGCCACTGAAGAGAAACGAAAACAGAAACAACAGAGGTCAGATTTACTACCAGTAGCTAGTGATTTGTTAAAAATACTAGAAAAAGAAAAAGCTAGTGTCATGGCTGTTGATAGTTTCCCACTAGATAAAATTGAAGATGCTCAAAAACTACTCGATGAGTTACGAGCTAGACAGCTGTACTTAACTTTTATAGGGAGGTTAGAAGGATGGATTCTGACGAGATTACAGAAAACCCCAGTCCCCCGGAAACGCCCCAGCTGATAAATCAGGTGGATAATGAATTTGATATTAGCCAAGTTAGCCCGCATTCCTGTATGACGGATATGGTTCAAATTGGACCTTATGCCCACTGTAATACCGCTAACCACGATATGTTTATTGGTCCTCTCAAACAGATAGTGAAAACTAAGCATGGCTTTACAATCAAAGATATTATAGTAAGATGAAGCTATTGGGACTTACCCCTAGTCCTAGGTTCGTAACCTATCTAATAACAGCAAACTTAATGAAGGGAGGCTTTCATGCCTGAGCCAACCGTTGATACGGAAAAACTCATAACTGAAGCTCTAGACGAAGGTAAACCAGAAGTCGCTGCGGAATCGGAAGAGACTAAAGAACCCAAAGTAGAGGGACCCAAATCGACGGACGAGGGAACCGAAACAGAGGAAACCAAAGAAACTAAAGAGGAACCAGCCGGTAAACCAGAAGCTAAGGCGGGGGACGATTCAACCGCTAAACAAGAACAGAATCGACTAGGGTACCAGTTACGCCACATAAGAGCCAATGACCCATATATTGGGAAGGTTCGGCAGGGCTTACAAGACGACTATGTACAAGCTGAAGGCTTGACAGATGACCAGCGTTCAATCCGTCGAATCGAATCAGATAACTACATTCGAGACTTGGAGACCAGCAGGGCGAAACTTGTGTCTGATACTGTAGCAATACAACAGGAGATACCCATGTTTAATCCCAGAGGCAAGGGATTCCGGGAAGACTTGTATAACCGCTCATTAGAACGGTATAGCCGAGACAACCTAGAACTTGACCCGCAGGGTGAAATCACTGGATTCAAAACTCCCCTAGCTGACTATATGCGAGAAGAAGCTGATTCCTACCTTGCCCTTGTCGATAAGTCTAAGGTAAAGGATAAAAAAACTGCACCCGATTCTAACGCTAAGATGGATGCAGCCAGTGAGGACGCCGGAGGTGCTTCTGCCTCAGTCCCAACCCCCGAGGATAAAGACCCTATTACTAAGGCCTTCCTAGCGGGCTTCGAGTCGATGAAGTAGTCGCCATTATATAAACCCCTTTAAAGAGATTATTTTAATGGCTCAAAACTTAGCCACAAAATTCTCCGATAAAGTAGACGAGCGATTTAAACTTAAGTCATTAACTGATGCTGCTGTTAATCAGGACTATGACTGGGCTGGCGTTTCGGCTGTAGTTATCTACAACGTAGCAGTTCCCACAATGGGAAACTACACACGTTCTGGTTCTACCCGATACGGTTCTGCGACTGACCTCGGTACGACAACTACTACCTATACCCTCTCTCGAGACCGAGCGTTTACGTTCGTAATCGACCGTGGTGACTGGTCTGAAAGTCAATACGTTACTGAAGCTGGTAAAGCTTTAGCAAGAACGATTGATGAAGTTGTTGTCCCTGAAATTGACATCTGGCGACTAGCCAAGTTTAATTCTAACTGCCACACTCAAAAGCAATACGCTGCTGATATTACCGCAACGACCACTAGCAACGCTTACTCAAACTTCTTGAGTGCTCAAGCCGTGTTGGATAACAACAAGGTTCCGCAAGTTGGAAGAATCGCCTTCCTAACCCCCGCATACTACAATGCCATTAAGAGAGACTCCTCATTCTCCAAGAATGCTGACCTCGCTTATACGGACTTGAAAAACGGTCAGGTTGGTGAAGTTGACGGCGTAGCTTTAATCAAAGTCCCTAGTTCATACTTCCCGTATGACACCGACTTGATTCTGGTCCACCCGTCTGCGACTGTTGCACCCCTAAAATTGGAAGACTATAAGATACATGACAATCCTCCAGGAATCAATGGATTCTTGGTTGAAGGTCGAGTTATCTATGACGCTTTCGTTTTATATGCAAAAACCGGAGCAATGGCTATTCACTCAACAACTCCTTCTTCATAGGATTAAGAGCATGGTTAAAGTTACAGGGCAAACTAGAACGGGGAATCCACTGGTAACAGATGGACGAGACCGTAGCCCTCGCACCTTAGATGTAGTCTATGTTGTGCGGAAGAGAGAGAGTAACGAAAGTCTGCGGTACAGCTTACGTTCGCTCAATAATCTTCCTCACAACAAAGTCTATATCTCGGGATACTGTCCAAGCTGGGTTA
>QGNH01000367.1_pt1 | contig 10343 bp, 14 predicted proteins | sample 1735481 | NCBI WGS metagenome assembly QGNH01 (sample SAMN09239004, study PRJNA386568) | Viral metagenome, whole genome shotgun sequencing project. | reverse complement strand
GGACAGAGTGGGCGCGCTCAAGCCCGGAATGCTGGCGGATATTGTAGCGGTGGCGGGCGATCCGGTGACCAATATCAAAGCGACCAGCGATGTAATCTTCGTGATGAAGGACGGCACGATCTTCCGCAACGGCCGCTAGGGCGGCTGCAACGGTACCGTCGGTTGCCGTGCGCCCAAGTGGTGCAGGAACGCCGGAATCGGCGGCGTCCACGCTGTCGGCGGCGATGTATTCCCATTTCATAGGGCCCCAAACGAGTTCCGGAACGGGAAGACATCGAATCCGTAAGAATTGTGCCTTGTCGCGATGGGTAGAGCGATCCGACCGGAGCAGGCCGTTATCACCCGATATCGGAAGGCAACTCTGCGGGCAGGCCGGCCGCCCGACGCCGCAGCTGTTCGCGGAGCGCGCTGTAACTGATCCCGAGGTAACGCGCGAACGTCTCCAGAAGACATTCAGTTTCGCCCTGAAAGAACCCCGCCCGTGCGAGCTGGTCCCGAAGCCGGTCGGCGGTCAGCCAGACCGCGGAGGCTGGCGCCGGAGGCGGGAGTCTCTGCTCCAGCGTTTGAATCCTCCTGAGGATCGGCTTCATCGGTGCAGGCCTCGGCCATACCGGCGATCAGCCAAGCCGGGAGGCCCCGCAGGTCCGGCTGGACGCCCCCCGGCGCGCGGAACGGTGAACTGGGGGCCGTCAACGCGGCTTCCGTCCGGGGAAACGAATCTGACCTGGATGACCAACGGTTCGCCATCCGGCACGAGGCGAGTTTCCAGCCGCTCCAAACGCCGAGCGAGTCTCCTGCCAATCATCTTCTTTCTCCTCGGTTCGCTTCGGCCGGGGAGGCTGCGACCAGCGCATCGACCGCTTCCAGCGGGATGCGGCCTGTCTCGCCTTGCCCGTCTCCACCGAGGAGCCGCTCGATCCTGTGCCCCCAGTAATCGAGCCAGTCCTCTGAATGGGGCACCAACCCGCTGCTGTCCGTCCATCGCGTTTCGAGCTTTCGGAGCCGCCTGAGAATGTTCGACATGGGGTAGCTATCTGCCCAGCCACGAGCCCCCCAATGCTTGCCTGAGCCTTCGGTGGTGGAATTCAAAGAGCGGGCTTCTTTCTGGCGGCTTATACAAGCCGCGCTCCTCCGCCTCCTGGAGGCGCCGTTGCGCTGCCTCGATCCGCTCCCGCAGCCTTCGCGAGAATGCCGTTTCTACTGCCGACCCAAACCGGTCCTCAAGCCTGTGAAGCCGCCTATCGATGTTCCTCATTCTCGCTGTCCTCCGCATTCTGGCCCACCACGATCTTGCGTACCGCGGAAGCCGCAAATCTCCGCGCCATTGTCTCGCAGGCACCTCTCGGTCTCCTCCGCATCCAGGCCATCCGGGATATCGCCCAGATTCACAACCCCGGCGGGCCCAGTGGGCAGAAACCCGCATTCACCCAGGATTTGAATGCACCTGTCCTGATCCAGGGCCAGTCCCCATCCCGCACGGCACACCACCAGCAGAAGGCACGGTCGCGGCCGGTCCGCAGACCCGAATTGGTCCTCAAGCCGGCGGATTCGTTTCATAACCGCAGTCATCGCCCCTGCCCTCCGCCCTCGGCCGCTGCTTCCAGCGCCGTCACACGCGCCTCGATATCCTCGATCTCGATGGCTTTGGCCGCGTGGTTGAAGATGGCTTCCGCCGCCCTCACCCGGACGGACGCCGGCGTGTTCGGATCGATCATGGTCTTCAGCAGCGTGGTGGCGGCCGCGGAGGTGCCCTGCTGAAGCCGTGCGACGGCTTGCCCGAATGCGGCCCGGCGAGCCTCCCGGTACGCGGTCTGGAACTCGGGGACCTTGAGCCATCGCAGGAGCGTATTGGCCCCGATGCCCGCGACCTTGGCGGCTTCCTCGATGTTCCGCTGGGTGAGCAGTGCGGCGATCGCCTCTTCCTTCTTGCGCCCGAATTTCCCGCCGGGAGCTTTCATTTCCCCCCAATTTCCACCACCCTGAGAATCCGGCTGCCGCTACCCTCGATCACCTGTCCGCCCCAACGACCATCGCCAGCCCTTCGCCATCGTGGATTTCCTGCACAATTGCCTTGCCTTTCAATCGCTTCGGAGTGATCCATGTCATGACCGCGCAGAGCGTGGCACCAAGGAGATTCAAAATGACGTTCACCATCGATAGCGACAACAACATCACGGCGTTTGCCTCCGCAGAGGAAGCCGCGCGACGTCCTCCGGGCGGAGGGCATCACCGCAGAGGACCCGATGTTTGTCGCAAAGCCACAAGTCGCCGACGCGGGAAACCGGATGCTCCGGAAGCGGCGGCGCCGCATTGGCTCGCTCCTCGTCGGGAATCGCCAGAAGGCCGTCGATCTCCCCAGGATTGAAGCCCGTCAGGGATAGATCGAACTCGGCGGCGCTGAGCTCTTGCAGTTCGAGCGCCAGCAGTTCTTCGTCCCACTCGGCCCACGCCACAGATCGGTTGACCATGAGCCGGAAGGCCTTGACCTGGGCCGGCGTCCACTCGTCGCAGAGGATTACGGGGATTGCCGTCTTATCGCCGCCGGGCCACGATCCCAGCTTGCGCGCTGCCTTCAGGCGCAGATGACCGTCCACGACCTCGCCGTCGCTGCGCGCCAGCACGGGGATCTTGAAGCCAAATTCTCGGATACTGCTACACATGCGGTCCACGGCCGCATCGTTCTTGCGGGGGTTGCGGGCGTAGAATACGAGCCGGTCTATCGGCCAGAGTTGGATTTGCACTGCCGCGACGGACCTGGTACGAATGTCAATTTCACTGTTCACGACACGATTATAGGTAATCGTCCATTGCGTGTAAAGCATTGTATCATAAGGAGTTATATGTTACTAACGAGTGCTCAGGAGAGCTAGCGAAACGGGGGGAGAGTCCCACTGTCGATGCCGCAGCAACGGAGACGTGATATGTTCGGAGATCGCCGATTAATCCCAGGCGTCAGAACCAGGGCAAGGGTTGGGTACCACTACCCAGGGTCGGCTACTTCTATTTCGGGGGATCGCAAAGGGAGCGGTCATGGATCTTTCGGACTTGCCCGAGTCTGCGCAGGACCGGATCGCAGAGATTGAAGCGGACTACAGCACGCCAAAGGGCCGCCGCGCCCTAGCAGCTATATTCCCTCCGATGGCTTCCGCAGCCAACGAGGCTGCAGAACGGCTTGTGGCTGAGCTGTCCCGCATCGGAGTGGACCTCTCGCGGATCGGCTCCTCACAGCTCGATACTGCACTGGACGCAATGCGGCAGGAAATGGGAAAGGGGCAAGCTAGACTCCTCTTTGCCGCTATCGCTGAGGAGTACTTGAAAGAGGGCTGGCTGGATACTGAACGCTTCAACGCCAAGCTGGACGCCATCGGCGATTCGGTCGCTCAGAGATACTCCATCGACTGCAGTGATTTCGATCAGTTGAAAGAGTATTACCGGGCAGTTGCACTTCAGAGGCCAGCGGCGGCACTCGAGGCCGCCGAAAGGGCCGAACCCTCCGTCTCATATCGCAAAAGGAGCGATGGCGGACCCTACAGACGATCTTCTACACTTGCCGCCGGGGATGGACTCGCCAGACCCCGTGATTGGGAACCCTTTTCGTGAGGACGATGTGCGGCACAGCATCTGGGAGAAGGCTACCAGTGCGGCGGATGAAGAGATTTGTGGAGTGAGGGACCTTTTCCTTGGTTCACGCCCCGACTCATTGGAAGCAGCGATCTCCTGCTATGTGCAGCTCGTGACGGGGACTTATAACGTTTGGGCGAAGCGCGGGGTTCATGTTGTCTTGGACAGAGAGTCGATCCAGCCGTTCGGGCAGTGGCTTGCGAATTATGCGAACGAGTGGCTCAAAACGCTGAAGGCGTTCTTCCCTAGCTACTTTCCAACAAAGGCGTTGCTTGGAGAGACGAGCCGGGCGCTGATCGGAAGACGCGAGTACTGGAAGGCGGAAGCCATGCGCTTTGTCGAGAAGCAGGAGGCATTCCAAGCCACGCGACCACAGCAGGCCGGGGAGGCGGCGCCGAAGGCGGCCGAAGCGCCCGCTCTGCGACCGTCGACCGTGCTGAGTTCTCCATTACGGGGAATTGCGGACGGGGCGATGGCCCCTTTGTCCTGGCTACAGATACGTGACGACTTTCGGCAGGGCGAGGAGGCGTATCCCAATGTCCGTGCCCACTGGGAATCAAGAGAAGACCTGTGGACGCTCCAGAACGCGCCGGCCGGCAGGGTTCCGACGCCTGCTGATCTGCAGGCCCAGCGCCTATTCATAAAGACAGCCAGAGCGGCGGTCATTCGGCTCGGGAAGCCGCTTGATGAGCAGCCGCCTTGGCACGTCTGGCTTGACCTCATGCGGAAGACGAAACGGGGGTTTCACCGCATCCGGGTGGCGCGCACTTTTAGCGTCTTCAGAATGGTAGCGGAGAGGAAAGGGATTCCGGCCTCCTCCGATATTCGATTGCTCGATGACGGGACAATCGAGCACGTTTTTCAAGTCTCGGGCGAATTCTGTGATGACCTCGCGCTCGGTGAGGCGGAGGAAGTACCGATGCGCGCGGCGGACGGCGGCTTGCCGCCAGCGAACCAGGCGGGCGCAACGAAACCGGACGTTGATAGCCCAAACCCCGCGGAAGCGGACCTTGCGGTGAACGAGGCGAACGGCAACGAAGCGACACTCGAGCAACCGGCGACCGCGACGGTTGGCGGCAAGGGCGGGGCACGCTGGAGCGATGTCGAAATCTGTTTTCTCGATGCGGATCACGCCCAAGTCACGGTGTTAGAGAAAGTGACGCGGCTGAGCTACGCAGAGATGGGCTTCGGTGACCGGCGGGGCGTGAAGGTCGGCGACCGGGGGCCCAATCAGTCATGGGGATGGCTCCGGAGATTTGCTGAAAAGCGCGGTACCATCGAACTTCCCGAACGCCAGAGCAAACCAGCCCCGAAGGGACCTTGGGACGCGTCACGCCAGCCAAGTTCCTCACTTGAAGCGCTTACAGCGCAACGCTCTGGAGCGACAAAGGCCCGAGCAGAATTGCACGTCGCCATGAAAGGGCTTAGGCGAAGCCTGCGCTCTCATTTTGGTATCGAAGATAACCCCATCTTGTTCGAGAGCAACCGCTATACGACCCAGTTTCGGATTGGCTGTTCTCCGTCGTATCACGAATAGCTCGACGGAATTTTCAGCGCGCCCATCGAAACTGTCCAGAACAATATTCTTACCGCAATCTCACTAGCTTACGGCCGCGCTCGCTGAAAACTCCACGCGAGGGTCGGAGTTTTCCGGCTATAGGGCTGTATGACCACTTCCCAATCGAGCGAACGCGAAAGCGTAGCCAACACGCAATTAGAAGCCCTTCTTGACGAGCACGCAGTGGCTAAGTTCTACTGCGTCTCTCTGGCGACGGTCCGGCGATGGCGGTGGCTCCGCACCGGCCCGAGATTCCACAAAATAGGAGCCCTGTGTCGCTATCGGATGTCAGACCTCGAAGCATACCTCCATAGCACACCCACCGGCGGCGGTGGGCAGGCGGGGCCGCGGTGAGCGCAGAACCGAACAGAAAGTCGGCAGTCTCTTGCCGTGTCGCGGCGCCTGGAGGCGCAGCGATGAGCGACAGCCGCGGATCGGCGCCGGGGGCGGACCTCGCAGAGATCCGGCGCGGCATCGAACGGCTGTTCCGGGCAGGCGATGTTATCGAGGTCCGCATCCCGAAGACCGGGCGCTANNGGCGTCATCTCGGGCTACTTCGATGACTTCGAAACGTTCGCCACCGAGTTGCACCGCGCCGACTGCCGGTATCGCCTAGCGGGCGTCTACTACACGATCAACCCGTGCGTGCCCGCGCTGCTCGGCCGCGCATACAACCGACTCAAGGAGCGGGCTGACCTGACCACGGCCGATTCGGACATCCGGCTGAGGCGGTGGCTCCCGATCGATCTGGACCCAGTGCGCCCGGCGGGCATTTCCTCCAGCGATGAGGAGCACGAGGCCGCACTTGCGCGCGGGCTACTGATTCGGGGCGAACTGGCGGGCGAAGGCTGGGGCCCTCCCCTGCTCGCTGACTCCGGCAACGGCGCGCACCTGTTGTACCAGATTGACCGGCCCAACACACCCGATGCGCTGCACACTGTGGCAGGCCTGCTCTCGCAACTGTCCCAGCGATTCTCCGATGAGCGCGTAAAGGTGGACACTACCAGCGGGAATGCGGCCCGGATCTGGAAGGCCTACGGCACGGTCTGCCGCAAGGGCGACAGCATACCGGGCCGGCCGCACCGGCTCAGTCGAATCCTGGAGGCGGCCGAATGAGCGCGATTCCCGACGAGGTATGGCGGGCAGCATCCACCCACCCGGCGCCCGAGGGGCCGGTGGCCGGCAAGCCAGCCTTTGACGTCCTCGAGTATCTGGCGGCCCACGGTGTGGAAGTGAAGCGCACGAAGCGATGGGCTTCCCATCCTGGAGGCTCGATTCACGAGCTGGCGCACTGCATCTTCGACCCCGATCACACGGGCGGATCGGCGGCGGTCACGGTCAACTCCACCGGGGCTATCGGTTACCGCTGTCAACACAGCGGCTGTCAGGGACGAGACTGGCAGGCGGTGCGAGAGCACTTCGACGGCCCCAGAGAAGCCCGGAAGTACCGGTCTGTCGCCGCAACTGCCAAGCAGACGGCTACGCAGGCGGAGGCGCCCGAGCAAGAGAGGCTCGAGGCCAGCAAACAGGGGGGCGCGATGGGGCGGCCGGCACCGAGGTGCGAGCCGGAGGCGAGTCCGTTCCGGCTCACTGATTCCGCAGTTGTCTACATCGACCCGGACCCCGACAGGGAACCACTAACGATCTGCGGTCCGCTCGAAGTGGTGGCGAAGACCAGGAACGGCGGCGGTGAGGAGTGGGGCGCGCTACTCAGGTGGCGTGATGGGGATGGCGCTGAGAAGACATGGGCCATGCCCATGAGCCTTCTGGCGGGCGACGGCAGTGAGTATCGGGCGCGGCTCCTGGCGGGTGGGCTGCTCATCGCTCCGGGGACGAAGGCGCGGAATCTGCTCACCACCTACCTTCAGACTGCGCGCACCGATGCCCGCGCGCGATGTGTTTCACGTGTCGGGTGGCAAGGTGATGTTTTCGTACTTCCAGACGCCACAGTCGGCACGCCCAAAGAGGAGACCGTGCTCTTCCAGGCACCCTTCGAGACCGATCACTACCTGAAGGTGGCGGGAACAGTCGAAGAGTGGCGGGATAACGTGGGGCGCCTCTGTTCCGAAAACTCACGCTTGATTCTGGCTGTCTCTTGTGCCTTCGCCGGGCCGGTTCTACACTTGGTGCGCGCCGAATCCGGAGGTATCCACTTCCACGGGGCCACCTCCACTGGAAAAAGCACGGCGCTGATCGTGGGCGGGTCCGTATGCGGGGGCGGCGGGAGCAACGGCTTCGTGCAATCCTGGCGAGCCACCGCGAACGGATTGGAAGCCGTCGCGGAGCTGCACAACGATCTCACTATGTTCCTGGACGAGCTGGCACAGGTTGACCCACGCGAAGCGGCAGAAGTGGCCTACTTGTTGGGCAACGGAGCCGGCAAGCTTCGAATGTCGCGTAACACCGGCGCGCGCAAGAAGCTGTCATGGTCCCTGTTGTTCGTGAGCGCAGGTGAAGTCACGCTCGCCGACCACGCACAGACGGCGGGCAAGCGTACCAGGGGCGGTGCGGAGGTCCGGCTACTCAACATCGACGCAGATGCCGGTGCCGGACTGGGGCTGTTCCAGGACATCCACGGGGCTGCTTCGCCGGACCTGTTCGCCAGGCAACTGAAGGAATCGGCGACTCGATACTACGGTGCTCCGTTGCGGGCGTACCTGAAATCCGTCACTGGGAGACGGGCCGCGGTGGAATCGGCGCTCCGAGGCTCCCAAGCGGACTTCCTGAAGAATCGCGTTCCGGTGGGCGCCAGCGGCGAAGTGCTCCGGGCCGCCCAGCGGTTCGCGCTAATTGCGGCGGCCGGCGAGCTAGCGACCTGCGCAGGGATAACCGGCTGGGAGCCTGGCGAGGCGACCGATGCCGCAACGCGGTGCTTCAGATCCTGGATTGAGGGCCGGGGCACCACCGGTGCCGGCGATATAGAAGTGGCAATTGACCAGGTCCGCCAGTTCATCGGCGCACATGGCGCAAGCCGCTTCCAATCCGCCAAGGCCCGCCGTGACAACCAGGGGGATATCATCCACGAGCGGATTATTGAGCGGGCCGGCTTCCGCGTGGATGGCGAGGACGGGGAAGTATCCGAGTACCTCATCCTGCCGGAGGTCTTCCGGCACAAAGTGTGCGAGGGCTTCGATTACCGGGCGGTAGCGCGCGCTCTTTTGCAGCGGGGACACCTGGATTGCGAACCGCCACACCTCACCAAGAAGCCGCGGCTGCCTGAACTCGGGGCCGTCAGGGTGTATGCGGTCAAATCCTCGATTCTCGGAGAGTGAATATGCGGCCCTCTGCATTTTCCAGTGGGGACAGTGGGGACACCGGGGACACGGCCGGATTTGCGGCATCGGGAGGTGTCCCCACTACCGAAAAGGCGAGTGGGGACTCTGGGGACAAATCGATTCGCCGAGCCGGCTCCGCAATGTCCCCAGTTTCCAGTGGGCGAGTGGGGACACGCGGGAGGCCCGTGTTTATTGGGCTGTCCCCACTGTCCCCAGTTGTCCCCACAAGAAACAGATGTGGCGGCATCAGGGCGGCAATCCTGCCGCGCTATCCGAGGGAGGGCAATCCACGGTGAAACGAGGCCGGAACGGCGAGAAACAAACTCGGGCGCCAGGCCCGCGGGATTGCCTGCGAACGCGCCAAGCGCCCGCAGACTGCCAAACGTGCGGCACCGCGCTGGTAACGATCAGGCACACGCCGATGCGGCTGCCCGGTTCGCATTGTTCGAGATGCTGCCCCTGCTGCGCGGCCGAGGGCGTGCCTTCGGCCGGACCGGGGTCAGAAGGAGCGCCAGGGAGTCCAGCCGATTGGCCCTTGACTCTGCCGCCAAGAGCACGCGACTAATGTCATGCGACGCGAGTCCGGGGCGGGGGCGGCGCGTACCGGTAGCCATATGAAGCAAGACATCGAAATCGACGACGCGAGGCCGGTCAGGACGTAGCGATGGCGGTCTACAAGCGCGGCCGCGTCTGGTGGTACAGGTTCACCTGGAAGGAAAGAGCCATCCGGGAGAGCACTAAGCAGACCAACAGGCGGGTAGCCGAACAGATCGAAGCCGCGCACAAAACTTCTCTGGCCAAGGGCGAGGTGGGAATTCGCCAAACGAAGCGCCCTCCCACGGTGGCCGAGTTTGCGGAGAGCGATTCTCTTCCGCACGTCCGGAGCCGTTTTGCAGACAAGCGCAGCACGTTGACGTACTACGAAATCCAGGTGAGGCATCTCACTCGGTACGCGCCGTTGGCGACTGCGCCCATCGATGCGGTGACGCCCGAGATCATCTCCGGCTTCGTGGCCAAGTGCCGAGCGGCCGGCTATCAGGTGTCCAGCATCAATCGTGCTTTGCAGGTATTGCGCCGGATGCGCCGGTTGGCCGTTCAATGGGAGCGCGTCGAGAAGCCGATGATGCCCATCTCCCTGTTGCCGGGCGAGCGCCGGCGGGAGCGGGTCCTCAGTCCGACCGAGGAGGCCGCCTATCTTCAAGCGGCGCACGCGATCGGCCAAGAGAGACTCGAAGCGTATGCGCGGGCCCTGAAGGGCATCCGAGCCACCCAACGTGGGCAGCGTCCAAGCGAACCCGAAGACCCGTTCCGAATGCGGGATGTCGCCGCCATCCTTCTGGACGAAGGTATTCGGCCCGAGGAGTGTCACCGCCTGGAATGGGAGCAGATCCGCGACGGCGCGATGCATGTTCCGTTCGGAAAGACTGCGAGCGCGCGGCGCTCGATTCCCTTGACCAAGCGCGTCGCCGCCCTGCTCGACATTCGAAAGGCCGCCTCGACCTCGCGTTGGGTTTTTCCAGCCCCTACCGAGACCGGTCATATCGGGCAGTCATCGCTCAAGAAGCAGCACGCGAACGCGTGCAGAATCGCCGGCATTGAATACTTCCCGCTCTACACGTTCCGCCACACGTGCCTGACGCTGTGGTCCGCGTGCATGGACCCATACACGCTGGCATATTTCGCGGGACACAGCGATTTTGCCACCACGCGCCGGTACGTTCACCCGAACCTGGAAACCGGTCGGGAAGCCATGGAACGTGCGCGCGTGGCGCAGGGTGGGCACAATTCTGGGCACAGTGACGGACCAGAGCGTTCTCACGAAACGTCCGCCAATGGCTGTAACGGTATGAATGGAAAAGGTTTGGAGTGGTACGCCCGGGGTGATTCGA
>QGNH01001838.1_pt1 | contig 10351 bp, 18 predicted proteins | sample 1735481 | NCBI WGS metagenome assembly QGNH01 (sample SAMN09239004, study PRJNA386568) | Viral metagenome, whole genome shotgun sequencing project. | reverse complement strand
TCTCATCCAATCCTGCCGGCAACATCAGGAACCGCCCAGTGGCGCCCATCGACTTGCTGTAGGTCTTCCGGCGCACGACCCGCTTGCCGTAGGCAACGGGACCACGGCTGGCGGCTCTCGCGTTGTTGCTGAGCCGTGCAGCTCTGTAAAGGCTCGATGTGAGGCTACGGCGTGCCATTCGTGATCCCTTCTGCCTGCAGCTCCCCGATGCGACGGATGATCTCGTTCGTGGCGCCTTGAGCCTCTAGGCCGAGACCGTGCAAGGTCCTGAGCTGCTCGAAATCTTCCGATTCCACCACGTCCAGCCCATCGCTGCCAAGGATCGCGAGGCGTCCACACACATCGCTGAGTAAGGCGATCGCTGCCACCAGCGTTTCGATTGCTTCCTTATGTGCGTCGCTCACTTGATCTTCCCCTTCTCTCGCGCCCATCGCTCGATGTCGGCGCGCTCCCAGACTCGGCCGCCCGCCAGGACGGCCACTGGCTCAGGGAAGTTCGGGTCAGTTTTCGCTATGTGGCTCACTCCCTGGCGCGTAACTCCGATGAGGTCAGCAACCTCCTGCGCTCCCATGAGGTGATTCACGGTGTCATCGTACTTGACGATGGGAAAGCGTGCGAGTAGCTTTCCCATCGTCAAGTGACAAACAGTGCCCCGGCGGTGGATTCAGAGCACCGCCGGGGCTGCCAGCACCCCTAACTGACAGGAGGTACCGACAGTGAGTGAAACTACCGCGACGGCATCAACAAGGCTTGGCGATCTGGCCCGGATACGGGAACAGGTAGACGGGCTTGAGAAGATGGGGCCCGATCTGGTCGAGCACCGAGACGAGCTTTTAGCGATTCGGTCGCGCTTGGCTTATCTTGAACTGATCATGCCGCCCCGGCCCGAGCGTGTTTACACGATGCTCGGCCAAGATGAGAACCACGAGACGGAGGTCACGCTCGAGGTCAAGCCTGGACGGGCCGTCTACTTCGACACCGGGGCCGGCACGATCCAGGCCTACATCGCTGGCGGTTGCTTGGTCGTGGGCAGCGCCGAATCGACCGGGTTCCCTTTGGCAATCCGGCTCGAGTCAGGCTGTGACGTGGCCCTCTCTCTCGACGGTTGGTACCCGCTCGAACTGGGGCCACGTCCGGAGGTCAGCGCGTGATGGCTGTTACTGCTCAGGTCAGCCGTCAGGAGGCCATCGAGGCAGAGATCACCCATTTGGGACTCCTAGTGATCGGCTTGACCACGGATGTAGCAGACCTCGCCGGTGAGGTTCGCCGTCTGCGGGAAAAGCAGGAGGGCTCGGCACGCGGCCTGTAGCCTGCGCTCACCGACAACCGGCCCCGTCACCCTCTCACCGACTCGGGTGGCGGGGTCGTTTCGCGTCCAGAGTGCGATTTGCGTGTACGGAGATCGGCTCAGTACCGTGGTCGAAGCACGACCTCGGGTTGCTTCCCCTCGCAAGGCAACGGTGGTCGTGCCACGTACTCGGGCGAGCGGCCCCGTTGCCCCTTGATCAGGGTGGCGGGGCCGCTTTCGATTAGTGAGCGGGCCTGGACCATGCCGAACAGACCCGCTCGATCAGTCCCCGGCCAGCCGCCGCGCGCATGTCCGAACGCGGCGACCAGCCGAGGGTTATGCGCCCGCCCGTCACCACACCGTTAATGTCGCCCCGGGCGGGCGCGACCTGTCACGCGTTGGCTACGACGCGCAGCGCGTTCTCGTCGACCAGCCCGCCGCCATACCTTGCGATTGCCAGGTATGCCCGCACGCCCGTAGGCGCGTTGCTCGTCGGGAGATTCGGGAGGTTAGGGATGAGTTCGACTGTGAATCCACCGACCCTCATCGGGCACGCATAGCCGGCGTGGAAGTCGCCCACGACCAAATAGGACACCGTCCCGGCCGTTGAGGATGACAACGCCGGGGCGTCATCCACCTCGATGACGGGCCTGCCCATCAAGAGGTGCTGGCCTGTTGGCAACGTGAAGTAGTCGCCAGGGGCCAGGCCGCCGCTAGCCGCTATGGCAGCGACGCGCTGTCCCACCGAGCGGTGGTACATCCACGTCGACCGGCTGCGGTATCGCTCGGGGACGGCTGCCCAGGCGGCCGTGATATCCGCGGCTCCAAGTGTCCCGGCCGTTGTCACTACGCAGTGTGACGGATTGGACGTAAGGCCCATCAGGGCCGGGAAAACCCCGGCCGGCTGGGTGGTCCCGTTGCCTGTGGAGGTCATGGCACTGACCGATTCCGCGAAGGCGTTGCTAAACAAGGTCGTGGCATTCTCGGCCCAGTTCGGTTGGTCCATGCCATATTCAATGCTGAATGGCAGGAAGGACTTGGCCGCCAGAACAGGGATCGTCGGCCCGGCGTATGTCGCCGAGTTGTCCGCGATCACGTCATCCTCACCCGTGAAGGTAAACGCCGTGCCGGGTGCTGAGAAGGCGTGGAAGTTGTTCGTGGTCGTGAGCGGCACGCTGCAAACGTCGAGCATCGCCGCGGTCTGGACGCCGGCCGTGATTCTCAGGGTCGGATCCAGAAACCAGGGGACGGCCAGCCCGCCCGTGCCGGCCTCGGTCATGGCGCGGGTCTCCCGGCGGCGACGCTTGGCCTGTAGATCTTGATAGGCCCGGACGGCGTCGCTCTCCTCCGCGGTCCAGCCCGGAACGGTGTGGGTGACAGACTTTCGCCAGGCTCCGACGTAGTCCTTGCGGCCCGTGATCACGAGGTGCCGGCCGAGGTCGTCACCGTCGAGTTCCGCCGTACGGAGGCGAACCGCTGAGTCGAGACGCTCCTGCGCCTCAACAGGGATCTTGGCGACCTCGATCTCGCGCTGCGCTAGCGAGCGAACCTCTGCAACGCCGAGTTGCTCTATGGCCGTCGCGCCGGAGTCGACGGCGCGAGCGAGGCGCTCAACCTGGCTTGTCTTAGGTACTGGCCGTAGGGACGCCGCGGCGTTGCGGGCTTGTGCCTGAACTGCCGCCCTTGCGGCGGGTGTCAATCTGGCCAGCGCTGCCTTGTCGGACGCGTCGATAACGCCGGCGCCTCGGCATCCGGGACACGAGTGGCGATGGGTGGTCTTGGCCGGCGTGTTCGGCCTCGAGCCGCGAGGTGTGACGTCGACAGATATCGAGGTCGACCGGTCACCCCGGTGCACCGTGACCGGATGCCCGATCACGCTCGAAAGCTCGCGGGTTAGTTCGGCCAACCGGCGTTCGTCGGCCGGGCTGAGATTGCCCTGGCTACCGAAGGCTCGAATCTCGGACTCGAGCTGTTCTTTGGTACTACTCATGACTGATCCTCTCAGTTTGGAGTCGGCCCTATGTGGGCCGTTGCCACATGGGTTGCGGCGAACCTTTGGCGCCTTCGGGGCGCGGCCGGGCGGTATTCAGGCCCTCGGCGATTGCCGGGGCGAGACTTTCAGAGTGCTGGGTGGCTGAGCGGATCTTTCGTCGTTCTACACAGCTTTGTCGGCTCGGATGCGAACAAATCGGGACGTTCTTGGACGATGGGGTCGTCGGTCGGCCAGCACTCGCCGATGAAAAGATGAACTGTCAAACCGTTTGAGAGGGCGGTGGAGACCGTCGCTTGCACGAACACGTACGGATGCGTCCATTGGGGCTTTCGGAGTGGCATTGCGGGTCCTTTCAGGGTGGGAACGGCGCTAATCGGGTCGTTTCAGGACGTTTCGGCCGCGGCGTGGCGTCGAGCCTTGCGCGCGGCGTTCGCGGCTGCTCGGCGGCATCTGAGTGAGCAGAATCGACTACAACCTCGGGAATGAGGCAGTTCCGCCGCGCAAACCTCGCACCGACGCTCTTTCGACGGGTTCGCGCGCCAGAGCGACGCCCTACGGCGGTTGTTTTCCTCTGCGCACTCACGCGAACACACAATTCGAGGTCGACCGGGACCTGAGCGGCGAGTCAGCTGGGCGCCGCAGACTCGGCAAATGTCACTCGTGGTGGTCGAGCCGTATTGCACTTTTTTCGAGGCGGTCATCTGAGCACTCCTGCGTCGGTTTGGTTCGGTTCGATAACGCTCTGACCTGCATGTTTTCGAATAAAACGGATTGAATTCGGTTATATAGAAATTGAGAACCCATAAGTCCCGAAGACATCGCTCTAGCCCGTCAGAGCGCGGAAACGTGGAACTTTTCGGGCTAGCGAGCTCGCCGACCGTCCGTGTTTTCGATCGGGAGAGAAACGCCATACGGCGAAGTCCGCGCGCATCGCCCGCGCTCGCTAGCGTTTTATGTGGCGGCCGATTGAGGCTCTGAGCTGCGCGAGCTGGCGAGCATCTGGCTTCGAGGTTGCTGCTACGCCTTGCCCACCTTGCGGACCCGGCCAACCTGAGCGACCCGGGCTTGCTTGACCTGCCTGACGCTGGGTACCCGGATGCGGACCGGCTTGCGGCGCGGACGGCGCTTGGTGGTCTTCATGACGACCGCCGGCTGTCTGGCCGTGCTTCACTCACCATCGAGTCGAGTGGGTCGCTCAGGGACCGGCCACCTTTGTCCTTCCGGTCACCGTCAAGGCGTAGCGAGCGGCGCTTGTGTGCCCTGGACGACGGCCCGGGCTTGGCGCAACACCTACTGCGACCGTGCCTAGCGCTGTGGCCGCGAGCCATCAGGTCACGTCCTGCTGCTTGAGGCAACGGAGGATGGCACTTGCCTCGGTGACCGTCACTGGCGTGCCGACTGGACGACCGGTCGCTCCGGCAAGGTAGGCGCTGACGCCGGCGTCGACAATGCCAAATGCAGCAAGCAAGGCGGCGATCTGCTCAATCTGTGAACGGGTGGCGATCCGGTCGGTCATGGTGTCACCTCGCCGTCGACGGTGACCAGTACCCCGCACTGCCGCAGTCCACCGCCGACGACGTGCACAACGCGGTCGACCTCACCGCTTCGTCGTTCGACCACGAACTCAGCATCGACATCGGCCTCCAACGTGCCGCATGCGTCACACCTGCGAAGTTGCCACGAGGTGTCGGTCATCATCGCTTCCCCTCCTTGGTCTTCGGTGTCGGCTTCGGCTCAGGCACATAGGAACGAGCCAAACCGCGGTGGATCTTCTGATGCCAGTAGCACCACCCGTCCGAAGTCACGGCCGCTTGGCCGCACGGCCAACGGGTGTCGAGACGCTCAGTGCAAGTGCCGTGGCCATACGAGTTGGCGCTCACGACGCCACGCTCACGAGCCGGCGCGGAGCCGGCGCTGCTATCTGGGCCAGTTCAATCTCGGCCGCTTCGATGGTGAGCTCATCGCCTGTCATCCTGGCCACCCGTAGCGCCTCCATCGCGCGATCCCGCGGCGTCATCGCCTGCTGTCGCCGTTCGACCACCTGCTGCAGGTTGTCCGGTGGTGGTGGACGCGTCCCGTTGCCGGTTGTGTCGGTAGTGGTCGCGCCTAGGGTCGGCCAGTGCTTCACCAAAGCCGAAGGCGTCAGGCTGATGTTCGAGAACTTCTGCCTGTAGGCGCGGGCCCGTGCTCGGATCTCGTCTGGTGTCGCGCCAATGTCGCGCAGTTGCTTACAAGCGTCGTTTAGTGCACCGCGTGACGACTTGGTGAGTTCCGCTAGGTCGATCCCACAAACGTCCGCGATGGTTTCGAACACGAGATCGGGTTTCTTCGCCGTGCGAGCTTCGCGAGCACCACGCGGCTTCGCCGAAGGCGAATCGCCAAGTGATGATTCAGTGATGGTTAATGATGGTTCGGGTGTCACCCGTGACAGGGGGGTGGTGTCACCCGTGACAGGGGGGCAGGTGTCACCCGTGACACCAGGTGTCAGATTGACAGGGGGTGTCTTAGGGTACTCACGGAGCACGTATCGGTTCGGTCGCTGCGAGTCGTGAGCCTTCCAGTTGCCGCCACCGTGAAGTTCGATCCGAAGCTCGCCCTTCTTCTCGAGCTCGTGGATGTGGCGGCGCGCAGTCGATTCGCCCACGCGGCACTTCTTCGCTATGTGGGTGACGCTCGGGAAGCATGAGCGCTTCTCATCCTCGGCGTGATCGGCCAAGGCGAGTTGCACGAGCAGGGTCGTGCCCGTGGCGACGCTGTTCGCCCACACCTCGGCCATCACCCGGACGCTCATGGCTCCTGCTCCGCTGCGAGAGCCTCAAGGCGTTCGGGGTCGATCCTGAAGCACGCCATCGGCCGATCAGCATGGAAGATGTAAAGGCGTTCGAGGATGCCGGACTTGTGGAGTTCGTCCAGGGCGCGCTTAACGTCGTTCCGGGCTGAGTAGTCGTCGCCTCCGATCCGCTGCGCGATGTTCGGGGCACTATTCCAGCCGCTGTCGAGTTCGACAAGTTGGCTGAGGATGGTGGTTGCACTGTGTGGGATTTCTGCTAACATGGGGGTCTCCAAAGCTCTTTGCAGTAAAGGACCCTGGCGATTCGAGCCGCTGGGGTCCTTTTTTTGTTGGGGGTCAGTCGCTGTCTGCCGCGAGTACTCCGAGTACTTCGGTGAGCTTGCGGGCGTGGGGCGATCGGAGCAAGACGTCGCCGAGTTCCCACCTACAAACCGAGGCAGTCGAGACGCCGACGACTTCGGCAATCTCGCTCTGGGTCAGTCCGGCCTCGTGACGCACGCGGCGTAGCTGGCCGGTATCCACTAGTCGACGTGCCCGCCCCAGAGCTACCAAGTCACTGCATGAGAGTGTCAATAGGTCTCCTTTCAGATCGAATGGGCAAGCGGTTACGTTTGGAGAGAAACAAGAAGGTTGAACTGGAGAGGAAGTCCGAGGTGACAAAGCGAGTCTTCTCCCCCCGTCCCTATGTCCATTATAACGACATTCGTGTGATTCGTCCCTTGGCGGGTGCTTCTACCTGCGCTTTTGTGTACTTTCGCCGACCTCGTAATTGCGCGTGTCGACACTCGGTGTGCGAGTGGATCTTGTCGCCATGGCGACCGTAAGCGATCCACGGTCGGTTACGGCGTTGCTCGCCACAGATCCAACAGAGCGCCGTCCATCGCCATCGCATCCGGTTCCAGCGTTTCCGCTCCTTTTGGGGAAGTTCCGTCACCTTCGCGAGCCTGTCCACCTCATAGAAGAGCTGGCTCACCAGTCGGGCGGCCTTGAGGCCCCTGATGATGTCGCCGAGCCACACAGAGCGGCAGTGCTCGCAGTGCCAGCGATAGAGCGGCCAAGTCACCTTCGGCTTTGGTGGCGCCGTCCACCAGACGATCCTGCCGTCCTTGTAGTCAAGGGGCGAGAGCCGATAGGCCAAATCCCCGTCGCTCAGGATCTTGGCCGCCTTGCGCATCCACTCACGGGCCTTGCTCCACCGCTTGCGCTCGGCCCTGAGTGCATCGAGGCCCTCGAATGCGTGAACGAACGCGCTCTTCTCTGACGGGTTGCCGTACGGACGAACGACGTAAAAGCCGGTGGCAGGCGACGACGCAGCCCTGACGTACTCCCAGGCGACGGGTCCGCGGCTTCGCTCTTCGTACCGACGAGGCAGGGCGACGAATGGCGTTCCCGCATATGGCGGATCTCTCCACGCCGGCGGCGTAGGCGTCTTGTACGCCAGGGCACGGGCGAACAGATCAGGGAATCGCTCCGCAAGGTAGTCAAATCGACCACCCACAAAGCGCTCGTAGAGAACCGCGACTTCGGCAGACTCGATTCTGCCGGAGCGCTGGCGTACGAAGTCCCTCTGACCGAGCGCCCAATCATTCGGCCAGCACGAGAGGTGCAGCCGTTTCGTGCTGTGCCCTCTATGCGAACCTGAGGGGTTGCCGACCCTGCCCGGATAGTGCTCACCCGAGCCGAGGCACTTCGAGCACGTTCGGCCCTTGACCCTACGATCACCCTTGCAGCGGGTGCACGTGACTTTGGGCCACGCTTTCTCTTTCGGGTCGCTGATCCAGTGCCGGCCCCGGCTGCGATACCACCTCAGGTCGTGGTGGGCCTTGCAGAGCCCCGCGAGGTATTCCTCCTCGCCACATTGGCACGCCACGGCGACTATGCGACGAAGCGGGCGAAGTGGCTGAGGTCATAGTCCTCGAGCTTCAGGATTTGCTCGCAGTAGAACCTGGCGTCGCTGTGGAGCTTGCAGAGCCCGTCTAGGTACTCGTCACCCCTGCAGCCCTCAACGGCGCAACGCTTCGGGCCGCCGGTCACGCGGCGCCGCGGTCGAGCCCGAGGATCTCATAGACCCGACTCCTAATGAACAGGATCTTCTTTCCGCACCGCACATATGGGAAAGGACAGGTCCCGTCGCGGATGGCCTTGTACAGCGTCCACGTCGACGTATCGGTCAAGCCGGACAGTTCGTCCGCTTGCATGGTCGCCGGTGGGGCTTGGGTCCTACAGTGGTGAGCGACGGGCACGGTCTGTTCGTCACTGGCCGCCGTCTCGGGCCGCAACCCCGAGGCGGCGGTGCTTAGTTGTCCTTCTGGCACTCACGCTCCTTTCGCTTTGCCAAGGCCAAGCTGGTGTTGGCCCGCATTGCGACGGTATCTCTGGAGTGCGTCAAGAGCTCGGACCCTAAATGAGTTGATCCGGGGGTGTTTTTGGGGCGTTCAGGGGCGTTTAGGTATCACGGGGTTGCCAAAGAGTGGCAAAAGTGTGCTCCTTGGACTACTTTACAATACGGTTACAGTCTTTCCGCGACCTAGCCCAACAACGTCTTCGATAGCGCGGCCCCGGCGTCCTCGGCCATGCCTGGCAAGACGTGCGCGTAGATCCCAAGCGTCACGGTCGGTGACGAGTGCCCGAGCATCTCGGAGACGATCTTGGTCGGCACGCCATCGGACAGCATCAGGGTCGCCGCCGTGTGGCGTAGGCCGTGAATCGTGAGCCGTGGCAGCCCGGACTTCGCCACCAGGCCGTCGAACCTACGCGAGAGCGTGTCGGGGTGGATCGGACGGCCGAGCTCGTCGGCGAGCAAGTACTCACCGTCGGCGTAGGCGGGGCTTGCGGCTTCCATCTCGGCCGCTTGGTGGCCCTTGTGCGCTTGGAGCAAGGTCACGAGACGGGCGTCGAGTGGGATGGAGCGCCGACCCGCACTCGTCTTCGGTTCGGAGTCGGAGGCCGACCCGTCCACTACAAGGCGCGTCCGGTTCACGTGAAGCACCCGGTTCGCGAAGTCGATGTCCGACCACCGCAGACCGCACAGCTCGCCTCGCCGTAGACCACGAGTGAGCAGTAGTGCCCATGCGAAGGCGAGGCGGTCGTCGGCCGTGGCGGCCAAGAAGGCTCGCGCCTGGTCGACGTTCCACGCCTTGATCCCGGCCGGCGCGCCGCCATCCTTGAGCCCGGGGCGGTGGTAGTGGGCGAGGGGGTCGATGCTGACGAGCTTGACGGTCGGGCGCGCCGCCCATGCCGTCGCGGCCTTGAGCGCACCGACAGCGGCTTGACGCGAGCGAGGGGACAGGCCGTCGGCCTTCATGGTCGCAACCATCCGGGCGACGTCTCGCTCGGTGAGCGATTCCAGCCGGAGGCCGCCGATCCGATCCGTGACCCACTTGGCGGCGTAGGTGTAGTGAGCGACCGTGTTCGGCCTCTTGCCCTCGGAGGCCTTCACGGGTAGCCAGTGATCCTCGAACAGTTCCTTCACCGTGACGCGCTGGTCGCGGTGGAAGGTGCCGCGCCTCACGTCGGCAAGTACAGTCGTGAGATGCGCTTGTGCCGCGTCCATCGAGCTGAACCCGCCCTTGGACTGCTGCTCGCGCTTGCCGGAGGCGGGGTCGATCGTGAACCAGCATGCCGTGAAGGTGCTTCCACGCTGACGGATCGTGCCGGTGCCCCGCGGGCGCCGGTGCTTCTCAGTGACGGACTTGACATCTCGTCTTGTTGCCATGCCAGAATCGTAGTTGACACTTTGTTGACAAGCAAGGCTCTCAGCGGTCGATCGGAGGTGAACGCAGAGTCTCTAGCAGGGAGTTTATAACACGGGCTGTGGCGCAGCTTGGTTAGCGCGCTTGACTGGGGGTCAAGAGGTCGCCGGTTCAAATCCGGCCAGCCCGACCATAAAGCAGCAGGTCGTGTGTCCTTAAGGGAAGTGATGACGATGTAGAAGATCGGCACCACGAACCGTGCCGTGCCAGTGATGGAGGCAGGCCCTCCGGGTTCGCCGTGCAGGCGGAGATCCCAAACCACCGCAGTGTCATGCCGGTAAAGAGCCGGGGTGGGAAGCGATTGCGGAAACGGCCCGCCAAGAGCGGGTCAGGTATGCGACGAGAAGACGAACGTGTGTGAACCACTGCTGACGCATCGAAAGATTAAAGATGGCACCGAAACCGGGGCGGGACCTGGCCTCGGGATAAAGGCACGCGCTTTCGTGCATGTGCCCCGAGCCGGGGAGCTGCCTGTGTGTGGCCCCGGTGGTGTCCGGTGTATAGGTGGCGTGAGCTCGTCGCAGGCG
>QGNH01001091.1_pt1 | contig 10352 bp, 11 predicted proteins | sample 1735481 | NCBI WGS metagenome assembly QGNH01 (sample SAMN09239004, study PRJNA386568) | Viral metagenome, whole genome shotgun sequencing project. | reverse complement strand
AACACGAAGTGGCTGGCGGACTGCTGGGCGTCGCTCAAGAGTCAGACGTACACGAACTTCGAATGGCTCGTCTCTGTCAACGACGCTAAAGGGAAGCGCGAGGTCATGACCAAGCTCGCAGCTGAGGTCCGCGCGATCGTCGGCGATGATCCCCGCGTGAAGATCCTGCAAGACCACGCACCGTTCTCTCACGTGGGCCAGCGCAAGGCGTATGCATTTGGGATGGCGACAGGCGAGGTTGTCATCGAGTACGACCACGACGATCTACTGACGCCCGACGCGCTTGCGGAGATCGCGAAGGCGTTCTCCGATCCAGCTGTAGGCTTCGTCTACTCCGACTTCGCTGACTTCGACAACACAGCGCTCGACCCGAACGGCAAACCGATCCAGGGGAACCTCACCTATCGACATCCCCAGATCCGCAGCGGATGGATCACGAGTGGCTTCGAGTTCTACGACGCCAACGTACTTGCACGCGTTCGCCCCGGCAAGTACGAGTGCGTCCACTCGCCCAAGCCCACAGCACGCGTCGTCTCACACATCTACACGGCACCGAATCACGTGCGTGCGTGGCGGCGCAGTGTGTACGAAGCGATTGGCGGCCACGATTCGAGCTTCCCGATCGCGGACGACCACGAGCTGATCTGCCGCACGTATCTAGCGACAAGGTTCCACCACATCGAGAAGCCGCTCTACCTCTATCGAATCAGCGGTGAGAACACGTGGGCGCAAAACGTCCAGACGATCAAGGAGACAAGCGACCGCATCCAGAACGACTACCTGGAGCGACTGGTGCTGCGCGAGTGCGAGCTGCTCGAAGTAGATGCGATCGAGCTTGGTGGTGGCATCGACCCACGTGCTGGATGGACCGCAGTCGATATCGAAGGCGCCCCCATCATCGCGGACCTGCGCAAGAAATGGCCATTCGAGGACGGCTCGGTAGGAGCGTTCCGCGCGAGCGATCTCCTCGAACACCTGCCCGACAAGCTGCACACGATGAGCGAGATTCATCGGTGCTTGCGGCCAGGCGGGTGGTTGATTTCGATGACTCCGAGTTCTGAGGGGTGGGGCGCGCACGCCGATCCGACACACGTCTCGTACTGGAACCCCATGAGCTTTTGGTACTACACCCGCGATGCCTCGGCACGGTACATTCGCAACATGACGATGCGCTTCGCCGAGGTCCATCTCGACACGATACCGATCAACATCCAGGGCGTCACGGTTCCCTATGTGCGAGCAGATTTGGTGAAGCTGTGAAGATCTCACCGACGGGATTCTGGGAAGCGTCGACGGCGCACGAGCACCATGGGTACTCAGAGAAGCTCGCCAGCTGGCTTATCTCCTACCTCGCTGCACGGAAGCCCGAGCTGATCTACGATCTCGGCTGCGGGCTCGGCCACTACCTCAAGCATCTTCACGAGGCTGGGTTCACCACGCTGGTCGGAGTGGAAGGCGATCCGCCCGAGCGGGCGGTCTTTGGCCCCATTACCAGGCACGATCTCACGACGCCGATCTCACTGGACCGAGGCACCGTGCTCTGCTTCGAGGTCGGCGAGCACGTACCAGCAGAGCACGAGGACGCGCTGCTCGACAACCTTGTCGCGCTGTGTTCCGACACGCTCATTCTCTCGTGGGCGGTACGTGGACAGGGCGGCGACGGACACGTGAACTGTCTCGACAACGCCGAGGTGATCGCGCGCTTGGCACGCAGAGGATTCACCTATCTCGAACACGACAGCACCGCAGCTCGGCGGGCTACTGCAGACGCGGTGACCCCATGGTTCCAGAACACGCTCATGATTTTTCGACGCCACGCCAAGCTCGACCACTTCTACCAGAGGCTTCCTGGCTACTTCACGTTCCAGGACTTCTACAAGTGGCTCGCGCATGAGTTCCCCAGTGGACACGGTGTCGAGGTAGGCTCGTTTGCCGGCCGCTCCGCTGCGTTCTTGGCGGTGGAGCTGCACAACAATGCCGGCGTCCCCACACCGCGTCTCGACCTCGTGGACGCATTCGTCCCTATCTACATTCCTGGCTACACGCCTGGTCCTGCACAGGTTCGTGCAGATCTCGCACCCGTGGCGCACATCATCGGTGACATCCACCAGTCGCTGAGCTGGGATGCCGCTGAGAAGTACACCGACGGCTCGCTAGACTTCGTCTACATCGACGCGGACCACCACTACGCTGCCGTCAAGCGTGATATCACAGCTTGGCTTCCCAAGGTCCGACCTGGCGGGATCATCGCCGGCCACGACTTCTGCAACTTCCCTGACTTCGGCGTGATCAAAGCGGTGCTGGAGAGATTCGATCGCGTAGACGTGTGGCGCGGCGAGCGATTCTTCGGCGACGGTGTACGGTCGTTCGAAGATCCACAGCAGTTCAGCGGCGCTCCCGGCCAGCTCTTCCCGACTTGGGCAGTGCGCCTGTGAGCGGTCCGGCCTGCGCAGGACTCCCCGAGGTCGTTGTTGTCGACGATTTTCTGGATCGTCCTGACGACATCCGGGGACTGGCGCTGCGGCAGACCTACGAGAAGATGGGATCAGCAGGAAAGCGCTCCATCGAGACGTTCCGTCACCTGATGACGCCGGCTGTCTTCGAGCTGCTCCTCCACCGCAAGCTCGCGAAGCCGTGGGACCACTATCCCATCAACGGGCGCTTCCAGTTCTGCACAGCAGAGGACCCACTCGTCTATCACGCCGATGAGCAGTCCCACGCCGGCATCATCTTCCTCACACCGAACGCGCCAGTCGAGTCGGGGCTCTCGCTCGTTCGCAGTCGTGTTACCGGCGCGCGCGAGTCGACCAAGGACACCAACAGCGGCGCGACCTACGGCAACAACCTGCTCGACGGAACGAAGTGGGAGACGGTCGACAAGATCGGCAACATCTACAACCGCCTCGTGCTGTGGAACGGGCGTCTCAACCACGCTCCAAGCTGCTACTTCGGCACGGAGCTGGCGAACGCACGCATATTCTGGATGTTCTTTTTCGACGCGGCTTAGGCCAGCGCACGCATCTGCACGAGGGCTCTCTTCCAGCGCCGCGCGGCTGCGACCATCCCGAAGCGCGACTCCGTCACAGCTCGCACGGCACGCCGATCCAGCTCGTGTGCGGTCGTCAGCGCACGTATCATCTCGTCCAGCGAAGCACAGCGAAAGCCGCTCACGCCTTCGATGACCGATTCCGTGAACCCGCCGAAGTTGCTGCATACAACAGGCGTCCCGCACAGCATCGCCTCGATCGCGCTTCCACAGAGAGGCTCCACGAACTCGGACGGGCACAGGTGCGCGGATGCTCCGCCAAGAAAATCGCTCCGCGCTTCGCCGAGGATCGGTCCGACAAACTCGACGTTCGTTGGCACATCTCGTCCGAGCCCACACACGTCATCCGTCGACGCCACCTTGAACGCGATGTTCGGCAGGCGTCGTGCCAGCTCTTTCAACCACGTCGTGCCCTTGTCCGGCATGAGCCGCCCGAGATACGAGACGTAGCCCCCCGCTCCATCGCCGGGCGTCCGCGCAACGGAGTCGAACGCCCACGGGATCACCCACGAGTTTCGTCGCTGGTCGAGCGACCCGCCATACTTACCGAAGCAGTAGTGCCGCCATGCTTCTGACTCGTAGACGCGCAGTGGCCCCCACGGCTGTGTGTCGTAGCCGACGCCGCACTCGACATGAGTGACGTTCGGCACCGGTGACAGCACGTGCACTTCTGGATACGAGAAGAACACCAAGTCACCAGGACTCGGGACGTATGCCTCGGCACTCGGAACAACCATGACCGGCTCTTCAAGCCCTTCGAGAACCTTCAGCAGCGCTCGCGTGCGCTGTACGAACGGGCAAGCGGGGCCGCGGTGTTTCGGCGGCAGGACGACGTGGATCACTTCAGGCGTAGGAAGGCCGTGAAGTTGGTCTGGATTCCGACGGTGCCGACCACGTTGCGGACCTTGATCCCGACGGTCGATCCAGCGACGACTGGCAGCGCGCCTGTATCCGGGTAGAGCCCCGGACTGTTGATGCCTGCGATAGTGATTGCCGTCGTGACCCCGTCGACTGTGACAGTCACGTCGAAGGCGTTCCCCGCGCCGAGTCCGGTAAAGTTCGGCACGTAGACTTCGAGATCGGCCGTCGTGTAAGAGGCCCCCGAAGGGATGCGCCACTCCCAGGTCACGACATCGGTGCCCGGAACAAACTGCGTGTTGTTGTTGGTGGTCGGCTGAAGCCAGAAGCTCCCACCGATCGAGAGAGCATTCGCCCCCGGAGACGGGCCACCGCCGAATGACAGGCTCAGATCGAAGAAGCTCCCAGCTGCCCCCTGCGCACCTGCTGGCCCCTGTGTGCCGCCCGAACCCTGCGCGCCCTGCGCTCCGCCGCCCGGACCTTGCGCTCCCTGCGCACCCTGCGTGCCGGCGCCCGTTGCGCCCTGGAAGCCTTGCGCGCCCTGGAACCCCTGAGTGCCAGTCGCGCCTTGCGCACCGCCGCCCGGACCTTGCGTGCCTTGCGGTCCCTGCGAACCCTGCGGACCACCGCCTGCAGCGCCCTGTGCGCCTGTGTCGCCTTGCGGACCCTGCACCCCTGCACCCGTCGCACCCTGCGCGCCCTGCGCGCCCGTTCCACCGGTCGTGCCACCGCCGACGACGGAGATGTTGACGATAACCGAGAGGTCTCGGCTGTAGCTCGACGCATCGACGATGCTGCCGATGGGCGGCACGTACGAAACACCAGGCGCTACGTTGGTGCCAACCCCTGCGACCAGCGACGGGAATACCGTATCTCCGCTCTGGGGCGACAGCTCGCCCATCATCAAAACGCGCTGCCGCCCGATCGTGCGAACCAGCACCGGTCCTGTCGGGTTCGCGTTTCCTGACATGACGACACCGAGCAGCCCCTTGACGTTCGCTGGGCTGTTGCCTTGTGCGCGAACGATCTGGTTGGGGGACGCCCCAGCGACCAGCCGAACGATCAAGCCCTCGACCAGTGGAACGCTATCAGCGCTGTAGAGCGGAGGAATTATGGTGCCGTCGGTTGCCATGAAGAGCAGCTTATACCTTTCGTCGTCGGCTGCAAAATCAGCGCGCGAGTGCGAAGCAGCGCTTGTTCCCGACTACCTCTTGCTGAAGCACCTTGGCAGCGTCGAAGGCAGCACGACACACGTTAGCGTTTTCTAAGTCGTCGCCGACGATCTGGGCGCGCGGCCACAGGAACGCGGACAGCAGCACGTCTCGCACCGCCGTGCCGTAGTCATGCGCGCCGTCTACGTAGACCGCCGTCGGCAGGACGCCACGATTGTGGAGCGCCAGCAGCCCTTCCCGCGAGTCGGCCCGGACCGGCGTGATCAGCGCGCGGCTGTCCCAGCAGTTGACGACGAACGTCTCCCACAACAGCGGGAGCTTGGCGGCCGTAGCAGGATCGGTCTTGTGTTCCCAGCTCCCTTCGAAGTGGTCGATCGTGTAGACGTGCCCGGTCGGGCCGACGCGATCAGCGAGCCACAGCGTCGAGAGGCCCATCCACGCTCCGATCTCGATGACGATGTCGCCAGAGCCGACGAAGCACGACAAGAAGTTCCGGTTGCGATCGTCGAACCAGCCCTCAGCCCGCGGCGCTACTGCCGGACGCTCGTCAGGCCACCCGACGCGAATCACGAGAAGAATTCTTTCGGATAAAGCGTGAGTGCTTCTGCGTCGAACTCGCGCCCGAGATAGTTGTGTGCGATCCGATTTCCGACTAGTCCGCCGTTTCCGACAGCCGAATTTGCCCCTACGTGTTGGACGATGCCGGGATGCATAGCCGCGTAGCGCCACGTGCGCTGAATAGCGATGTGCCGCAGAATCTCGTCGAACCCTCCCAGCAGCTGGCCTTCGTGGCCTAACGCTCTGCCACGCTCTTCGACAAGCTGCCGAACAGTCCGCAGCGGAAATTTGAGCGCCTGCGCCATCGTGTAGCTGTGTGCGTGGACGCGAAACAGTCCGATGGGCAACTTCCGTTCAAGCCACGGCGAGAAGAACGTCACAAAGGCTACGTCGTCCGGGACGGAGAAATTCTCGATGTATCGGGGCGCGTTTCGAGAGAACTCCAGATCGTCCTCGAAAAAGCACAGGTCTTCGTTCTCCGCCGCAGCAAGATGGAACGCCTCCCAAGCTACCCATTTGTTTTGTGGCGAACGCAGCGGACGGACTCTCGTCTCCACACGCCAGCCGGCGAACGACTCGTTGTGCCGGGGACCGTCGCTGTCCTCAGTGCTATCGACGAGGAGAATCCGAGTCGACCCCCGTGCGCTCTCGTCGATCTGCTTTACAGTCGCTTCGACGTAAGACGTGCCAGGACGGGGGCACGTGAGAACGACGATCATTTTATTCGACGATGATCCGTGCTGATGCAGTCACCATCATAGACGACAGGACCGATCCGCCAGAATCGCTTCGGTAGAACACAAAAAACAAACTGTTTCCGTCCGCGACAGTCGGGTTGGTCGGAGCCGATGAGATTAGGTAAGAAGCGGCGCCGATTGTCGGCGAAGAACTTGATATTGAAATAATCGCTTGTCCGAGTCTGGTGTACGAGGCTGCGGTGCTGTAGTCGCGTCCGTTCACTTCCCACAGTTCGAACGTATATGTCAGCGCGGTTCCCGCATCGAACAGCGGAAGAGCGTATGCGATGTTCACGACGCACGTGTCGACACGACCACCAGGGCCGCCGGCATTGCCGACCTGGAACAACATGAACGGAACCTGCCCGTACACTTTGGGTGTTGACGACACGTAGGCGTCGACTGTCGTACCGGCGCCCTGATAGAGCCCAGCCGCAAACGGGATGTTGCCTGTGTTTGCTGGTGCAAAAACCGCGGTTAGGTTACCGCCCGATTCTCCTCCCGTTCCGAGTGCCGTGAGAATCGACCAGTTGAATACGTGAACGAGTCCTTTGTTCGGCACCGCGGGACTGCCCTGAAAGCCCTGCGCACCTGTCGCGCCGGGAGTTCCAGTGGCGCCTGTCGCACCCTGCGCTCCAGTGGTTCCGGTGGTACCTGTCGCTCCTGTGTTCCCGATGTGTCCCTGAAAGCCTTGTGCGCCTGTCGCACCCTGCGCGCCGGTGGCGCCTGTCGCGCCAGTCGCACCAGTCGCGCCGGTCGCACCAGTCGCACCCGGCGGTCCCGCCGCACCTGTATCGCCCTGCGCTCCGGTGTTTCCAGTGTTTCCGGTGTGCCCTTGGAAACCCTGCGCGCCCGTCGCGCCTGTCGCTCCTGTCGCCCCCGTTGCTCCTAGCCCACCCTGAAAGCCTTGTGCGCCTGCTGCGCCCGTTGCTCCGGTCGCGCCTGTCGCTCCTGTCGCACCAGTATTTCCGATGTGTCCCTGAAAGCCTTGCGTGCCTGCCGCTCCTTGCGCTCCGGCTGCACCCGTGGCGCCGATGTCGCCCTGCGCGCCTTGCGATCCAGCTGCACCCGTTGCACCCGTCGCTCCGGTTGCACCAGTTGCTCCCGGTGGTCCCGCTGGGCCCGCATCGCCCTGAGAGCCCTGCAATCCCGTCGTGCCGGTTGCGCCGGTGCTGCCCTGCGCTCCTGTGTTTCCAGCGTGCCCCTGAAAACCTTGTGGTCCCTCCGGCCCCTGCGTGCCGGCACCAGTCGCTCCTTGCGCGCCGGTGTCGCCTTGTGCACCCTGCGCGCCCGCGCCCTGTGAACCTTGCACACCGAATCCGCCCTGTGCTCCTTGTGCGCCCGTCGCGCCCTGCGTCCCGGCGCCGGGTCCTTGCGTTCCCATCGCTCCCTGTGCGCCCTGCGTACCAGCACCCTGTGAACCTTGGAAGCCCTGTGTTCCCGTCGCGCCCTGGAACCCCTGCGCTCCCTGGAAGCCTGCACCCTGTGCTCCTTGTGCGCCTTGCATTCCCGTCGTGCCCTGAAAACCTTGCGCTCCTTGAAACCCAGCGCCCTGCGTCCCTTGCGCACCAGCGTCACCCTGGAACCCTTGCGATCCTGTCGCGCCCTGGAATCCCGCGCCGGTAGCACCCTGCGCACCTGGCCCGCCCTGGAACCCCTGCGTGCCCGTCGCACCCTGAAAGCCTGCGCCGGCAGCGCCCTGTGATCCTTGCGCTCCTGCGCGTCCCTGCGTGCCTGTTGATCCCTGCGCACCTTGTCCACCGCCACCAGTCGGGAGTGAGGTCGGCCCACGCCAACCGTCAAACCCTCCTGGCATATTTCCGCTGCCCACTGGGATCTCCTTCTAGAAGCTCAGGTCGGCGAGGGCTCGGATAACGCGCGCAGCGTCTCCAATGAGCTGGTTGCTCTTCTCCATCTTGTTCGCCAGCTCGGATAGTCTTCGCCTGCGTTCATCGCCTTCCATGAATGAGATAGCGTGCGCAGATTCTCTGCAATCGACACCAATCTCAGTAATGGCAAGGGTGAAGGTTTGGATTGCGGATTCGACGGTGGGAGGTCCGCCGGGTTTGGTTGGCTCTTCGCTACCAAGCTCATCGTGTTTCTTCTCCATCGTCGATGTTCTTCACTGCCCTCTACGCTTTCACTGGCTGTGGCTGAGGGCGGCGCACAGACCGTGCCACGATACCGAGCACGAGAAGAATCGACACGCCGCCCACGACATACCATACCCACTTGTTGTCACCGGAGGTCGTGGCCGTCATGGCGGGCATGACACTCGGCAGTGGAGAGATGAACGTACTCGGTTTCTTGCTTCCAACCCACGGTGGAGGAACCGTCCCGCCACGAGCTTCAACGTACGAGGTGACCTGTGCTTCGAGGTAGCTGACGTGCTGATGGATGTACGCGAGCGACATAGGCGCTGGCGCTTTGAGATAGTTCGAGAAGGCGTAGTTTGTCGCCTTGACTGTGTTCGAACCGATCTTTCCATCCACCGCTAGTTTGGACAGCGCAGCGTCGCCGCTCATGACACCAAGCGCCTTGAGCGCGTTCTGCAGCAGCACTGCTGGTGACACTTTCGAGCGCGCGGTCTGCGTCTGAATCACCTGCGCGTTCTTCTGTTCGAGCTGCGCGAACTGCTCAGGTGTCGGCTGCCCGAAGCCGCTTCCGCTGAGGGTGTAGACCTCCGCCATCACGGCAACTGGGGTTGCAGAGCGTTCGGGCACGAGACCATGATGAGCGCCGCGCCGGCTGTGACGCGTGCCCAGACGCGCGCCATCGCCTCTTGTCGCACGAACTGCATCGACAACCCGTAGACCCCGTCCGACAGTTCTGTGCCCCCGTTGTCCGCGAACGTGCGCACGACGAGTGGCATCAGCACCTGGCCCTTGCCTGCATCTTCTTCTGCAACTTCGCGGCGCCAGGGGCCTGCCGGTGCTGCGGCGAACTCCATGTACCACTGGAGCTGCGTCGGGCCGGTTGAGGCCGCGATGTCCCAGTCGAGCGTGAGCTGGTTGGCCACGATCAGCATGGACGCAGATGGCTGAAAAGAAGCAGTCAGCGTCGTGTTCAGAATGACAACGGCCACGGGATCGACGGTAGCACAGCGCGGGGTAGCCCTGCAAAACGGCGCCGAGTTGAGCCGGGACGCGGAGGGGTGGTAGGCTAGTCAGGCGTGAAGCACCCCGTTCTAGTCGGCACGGCCGTAGGTGTGGTCGGCGTCCTCGTCTGGTGGAAGCGCGGGGCGATCATGGGGTTCTTTCGCCGCGTGGCGATGCATGGGTTCGGCGCCGGTTCGGTACCGGGACTGCCAGCGACAGCCGATCCGAACATCTGCGTCAGGCAGATCAAGCGTTATACCTTCGCCGCGATGCAGGACCAGTCGCCGATCGTCGGGTTGACCCACGCGAGCTACGCGCTGATCCTCATGGACACGCTGGAGGAGATGGTCGGACGCCAGGCAATCCAGGCCGCTGGCTACGACCCGGTCGCGGTGCGCCAGCTGATCACGGAGCTGCAGGATCAGCACGTCAAGCGCCTGGAGGCTTGTGACCCGTTCCTCGGACGCGTGCTTGCGCTGGAGAAGAAAGGCGGCGCCGCGCTGCCGGGATTCGTGATGAACGACGCGATGGGCGCGCCGACAGGGGCCTGATCAGCGAGCGTGAGCAGACATCGTCGACGCTGCTCGCCCGCGCCACTTCGAAACCCCTTCGCTGTTCATCTCACGCCACGCGCGGTGCAGCGCACGTAGTCTCGATGTCGTTTTGTTCAGCTCGGCCAGCGTCTGTACCAGCTGCGCGTTTTTGACCTTCAGATTCTCCGTCTCGCCCTTTCCAGACGAGTAACGCTGTCCACGCGCCAGCAGCTTGGCAAGACCCGCCCACAGCGTGTTTTTGACAGCTCGGCCGCCCGCCCGGTACCATCAGGGCATGAAGATCCTTCGCAGCTTCCTCGCAATCGTCGCCACCCTCATCGCTCTCATCG
>QGNH01000721.1_pt2 | contig 10352 bp, 23 predicted proteins | sample 1735481 | NCBI WGS metagenome assembly QGNH01 (sample SAMN09239004, study PRJNA386568) | Viral metagenome, whole genome shotgun sequencing project. | reverse complement strand
TGCCCCGCGTGCCGATCACCAACACGGGGAGCCGCAGGTGACTACGCACGGTGACGCGCGAGGTCTCCGTGATGACCCGCTCGCCGGCGCTATAGAGTTCAAGGTGCACCGTCATGTTGCCTCCTGCTGATCGAATAAAGAGGAATTACATACTTGACTCGCTGTTGAGCCACTTAATTGCTGCGCTCTACAGAGACCTTCTCTTTTTCCATCCGTTCGCCGTACTCCCGCTGGCTAGCATCGTCCAGGCGTTCGACAGTGACCCGCACGCAGTCACCAATCGCTGGCACAACGCCGTGACCGGGGTAAACCGTCGCGTGTAACGAGACCGGGTAGTGATTCTGGATATCGTCAATCCAGAAACCTGCCGCCCGCATCTCTAGCGACTCCCCGCCTACCATTTCTCCTTTTCCGTCGCGGTAGGAGAACGGTTGCACTTTTAGGGTTGTAACCCTCAGTTCCGCTGTTATCTTTTCCATATTCCTCCTGTGATTTCAGCCTTAGCTCGAATCGGGTTATGGGTTAAGCCAACAGCGAGTCAAGTATGTAATCCCCGAATAAAGGCAACGCCGGCGCTGCCGCCCAACAGCCGCATGTTGCTGGGATAGAGCAGGCGATAGTCTTTTTCGAACTCGACGTCGCCATCCGTCCAATCGAAATCATGGGCGCGCTTGAAGTACGGCGCTACCGTCGCCACAAACCTGATCTGGTCGCCGGGCTTCAACTGCAGCGCCCGCATGCGGTCGCCCCAAATGAACCACACATGGTCGGCCACCACTGCTCCCGACTCGTCGCGCACGTCCACCAGCAGCGCCGTCTGCATCGTGCCCCACTGGTTGGTGCGATGTCCCTTGCGCTGGAACGTGGCGCGGAACACGCCGCGCTGCCCTTCGCGTTTTGCCAGCTTTGTTCTCATGCGTGTTTCAACTCCACGATGCCTGTATGCACCTCACAGTACGGGCTCGGCCCCAAGGTCGCCTCGGTGCAGCGGTCGGTCAGCACGACTACCGGTCGGACCTTGCGCGTGAATTTGTATCCGGCCATCGCGGTGCGGCCAGTCGTTCCGGCTGCCGGCGTCGTCGTGCGCGGGGTTCGGTAATCGCATTGGATGGCGCCGCAGTAACAGCCGCTCGCGGCCCAGTGGTGTTTGTGATCTGTCACTTCTACGAAGCTTGCCATCGCCATCACTTCTCCAATTGCAGCTGCCCAAACATCTCAGCCACTCGTTCCGGTCCGCCCAGCATGCGCACCCGGCGCGCCAGCGACACAATCTCGTGCACCAGCGGGCGGATGGCGTCTTCAATGTCGCCCGGCGTCACGCACAGGAAGTAGCCATACGGCTCCTGGCGGGTTGCGCCAATAGCCAACCCGAAATCTTCGATTAGGCTCTTCACGAGTGCCTTCACCCAGCGCGGCTGCACCTGCAGCTCGCTAGCCAGCTCGGCCAGCGGCCGGGCATTCGCCGCGCCCTGGCGATAGCGCAGCATGTGCAGCACCTTGCGTTCGCTATCGCTGAGCGGCCACGGTCCGGCGCGCCCGAACAGGACATCGTCGATGTGCGCCTGCAGGTTCACCTCTGAGTAGAGTGAGAGCTCGGCAGCCATTACGCCTCCAATCGGTCGAGCCAGAGCTGGACGCACATCAGCTTGTCTTCCAGCGGCCAGCTCACGAACATGTGATCGAGCTGCTCCTCGGTCACCACCAGCGTCGCACCGCAGCGCTCGCCGCTTTCCCCATAGACGCGCTGCGAGCTGCCGCCATTGCCGTTGCCTGCGGCTGCAACTTTTGCAGCACTGCGCTGCAGTTTCGGTTTCGGTTTGCGGTCCGCCATCTACTTGCCTTTCTTCTTCGCCTTCTTAGCTGGCGGCTTCACCAGGTCGAGCTCGTAGTGGCGGATGGCATGGGAGCGGAACACCTGCATGGTCTTCCGGGTGTACAGGTTCTTCAGCACCCAGCTCTCGCCGTTGGCGAGCTGCACCGGCCTCCCGACCCGCAGCAGCTTGCCGAGGATGAGGTCCTTCAAGATCACATCGGCCTGCTCGTAGCAGTGCTTGCCCAGTTCACGGATACGCAGATATTTAGCCACGCTCTCTTCGGTGGTCAGGACTTTCTTGGGTTTGCTCATTAGTTTCCCCTCGCAAGTTTCAAGTTTCGCCCGCCGCGGCGGGCCAGTTTCGAGTCGGCGCCGGTCAGCCGCATGGCGACCAGGTCGTAGTCCAGTTCGGCGCCGCATTCCAGACACACCTGATAGCTGCGCTTCGTCGGCGGCTTGCCCATGGTGAACACCCGCGACAGCTGCGGATGCGAACAGCCGAAGCACTTCAGTAGCCAGTAGCCGGTTCTCAGTAGCCAGTTCATCGCACCACCAGCCTTCCCATCCACGCGGCATAAAACAGGTGTCCCACAACGTAAGACGCCCCCAGGATCAGCAGCGCGGTGCACAGCGGCTGGGCCCAGCGGTCGATCCGGTCGGTATTCACTGACAACTGGCTACTGGCTACTGGCAACTGTTTGTTCACACTGCCTCCTGCGCTTCGGCGCGCGCCATCTTGATTTGCTCGATGGAGTTGGTTAGGGTGCGCACGTTGATGTAGTGCCGCGGCTGCCGCTTGGCGTCCAACTCGAAGGCGTCCTGGGCATCCGCGTCGCTGATCAATTTGTCAATTTTCTTGCGCGCTTTGTCTGGGGGCATCTCTCCTAACTCGCCGGCCAGCTCCCGCCGCACAATCGCTTCCGCCTCGGCGCGCTCGACCCCTGGCAACCTGATCTTGGCCAGGATGCGCGAATTCCATTGCTCCAGCGTCGCCGAGAAGCGGTCGAAGGTTTGCTTCAAGTCATGCGACCCGGCAAACAGCAGCGAGAAGTGGGGTGGTCGGTCCAGCAGGATGCGCAGCGCTTCAAAGCAGGGCAGCGACAAGTGCTGCGCTTCGTCAACCACCAGCAGCGCGCGCCGCCCCTGAAACTCGAACGCCAGGTTGCGCCGCAAGCGCACCCGATCGCCCACCGACGAGATGCCGCACGCCGTGGCCACTTCCTTGATGATCCCGGTGGGCCGCATGTCCACATCAGCGTCCACGTAGTAGGCGCGGCGCCCGGCGCCGTTGCGCGACAATTCCTTGCGGTTCAGCTCCGCCACCAAATGCTCCAGCACAAAGCTCTTCTGCGAGCCCGGCGGCGCATAGATCATGTAAGCCACCGGCCGCTGCAGCAACTGCTGAAAGATTTGCCGCATAGCGCGGACGTTGCTGGTATCAAAGAGTTCGCCATAAGCCGCGGTGGTTGGCGCAATGGGATGGGCATCGATGAAAGTGGTGATGCCCTGGCAGATCGGGCGGGAGTTACCCGACACCGCCTCGTACCGGCCGCGCAAGAACAGGTGTAGTGAGGATGCGGCGTAGTTGATGCGGCTGGCGAAGTCGGCTTCAGCCAGGCCAGTACAGGCGAGGTAATCTTGCAGCCGGGTGCGCACCTGGCCACTCTCGCGGGCCGATAGCTTCAGGGCCTCGGCGCGCACCGCGCGGTCGTTCTGGGGGATAGGTCCATAGGGATTTCGGTGGCTCACAGTCTTGCTCCTCTCTTAGCCATTAGTCCTCCTCTAAGAACCGGCGTGCCGCTTCCGCTGCTGAGGTGGGGGCCGCCCCGGCGTTGTCGGGACGCAAGCGCTGCGCCCGCTGGCTCACGAATTCGCGCGGGTCAATTGGATTGGCGCGCGCCTTCTGCTCCAAAAGTTCCAGCGGACTGCTGGCGCCGGTCGCCGCCGCCAGGCGCTGGATCTCGCCGATGGCGTCCTGCGTCCCATTGCGCAGCCGGCGGCGCTCGGCAACGGCCAGCGCGATCGCAGGCTTGGCCGCCGCCGAGTGCGGCAGCAACTGCTCGGGCTTGGCCCAGCACAGAAAATTGTTTTCCATATCGAGCACCGCGACATGCTCGGGATCGTTGGCGTCGTAGGTGGCGATCACGTCGTTGTTCTCGTCATCCGAGCCTGAGCGATCGTGCAGGATGCGCGCCGCCACGCTGTCGGCCCCGATGTAGCGCCGGTTCTCCAGCGTGATCGCGCACTCGCGCACTTTGCGCTGCTGCCGTTCCACAAAAGTTTTCACCAGCTCGGCGGGCTCAAACGGCGGACGCTGTGCCGGATTGGGGCAGTCCCAGAAAACTTGATTGGGGCTGCGCCCGTCCATGCCGCGGCCTCGGTGTCCGGGGGTGGAGTTGTACTCGTCGACCCAGGCCGCGGTGATGCGGATGAAGTAGCTGGCCGTGGGATGCGCCGACATCTGCGGCGCGCCCAGCCGCAGCAGCTTGCGATGGCGCGCCATCTCCACCACTGTGGCATCGGGGCGCAGCTCGGGCTTGCCCCCCGTATAGGTAGCGAACAGCAGTTCCAGGTGCTCTTTCATGGTGCGCCACTGCCGCTCGATGTTTTTCGATTGCCCGTGGTACGGCATGCAGAACTGCGGCGCGATACCGAGCAGCGGACAAATCTCGCGGCCTACCTTGCGGTAGTCGAGGCCGTTATCGACGTAGAAAGTTTCCGGCGGCCCGTAGCTCAGCAGCGCCGGCCGCATCGCCGTCACGATCGACATCGAACTGCCTTCCACGCAGAAGGCGAAGCTCAGCATCTTGCGCGAGCGCATGTCCATGATGCCGCTGAAGCGCATGCGCATTGGCGTCCCGAACGGCAGCCCGAGGAAGCAATCATTTTGGACTTCGGCGTCGCAGATTTTATGGTCAGAAACCCAGATCTGGTTGGCGAAAATATCGCTGTAGCCGCGCGACATGTACGGGGCCACGCGGTTCTCGTACTCGCGCAATCCGTCGCGCGCCATGATGCGCATGGCCGGGGTGATCTCCCGGCAAGTCTTCAGCCATCGGGACACGGTGCCGTAGCCCGGCAGATCGGCGTCGGCGATGTGCAGCACCTTGCGCTGTTGCAGCAGCAGCCGATGAATGCCCTGGATGCCCATCCGGTGCTGATCGAGATAGAGCGCCGCCGCCACCGCTGCAGCTTTGGGATGGTGCTCGAAGAAATGCGACTTGCCTTTGTCGGCGCGCGTGTCGCGCGCCAGGCCAAACTTGCCGTGCTTGCGATAGGCGCGATACCAGCCCCACAGCGTGCTCTCTGAAAGTTCGTGCGTGTGCGCCAGGTACTCGACCATGCGAGTGGCGTTGGTCACGCGGCGGCCATCCGCCAGGCGGAGCCCCAAGTCGAGATGAAGTTGCCCGCGGACTACGATGCCCTGGTCAAGCTCGAAGTCAACCAGCGGCTGAATGATCGCGAGGCGGGCAGTGGACTGGGCTTCTTCTTCGGGGGAGAGGGAAACTTTGTGAGCAGTAGCCAGTAGGCGGTTGCCAGTTGCCAGTTGCAGCGACTCGTTCTTCGGCTCGGGCGCCGGCGAGCAGGAGAGGGCGAACGTCTCAGCCATCGGAGATAGGTCGCGCTCGCTCACGCCGCCAACCTTTCTTGTCTCCGGTTCGCCTGCCAGGACCGCAGTCTCTCCGACGATCGCTTGTACGGCACCGGCTGGCGCGAGGGCCTGATGAAGTGGCCATCTTCATAGACCATCATCCGAATTTCGAAGAGCGAGAACATCTTCTTCCCGCTCCGGCGCTGCCCAGCACGCAGCCGCTCGGCTTCTCTCAGGCCGCCTGGCGTCAGGCCGAAGCGCGAGGGGTAGCAGCGGCCAAACCGCTTCAACAGCCGCTTAGCTTCCACCAGGCTGATACGAAAACCATGCCGCCGCATCCGGCCTTGAATCAGGATGGCGCCGTGCTCGCGCCGGAAGCGGCAGTAGGCGCGCAGATTGATTACAGCGCGGTCTTTCTCGTTGCGCTTGCGCCAGTACTCTTCGCTGATTTCCGGGTTGCGGAAGCGCCAGCCGCGCAGGTAGGCGGTTTTCCATTTCCGGCGATGGCCGCGTTCATGTTTGTTGTTGCAATCCTTGCAGCGCGATCGCAGCAGCCAAGCCCAATCGCTGCGGCGGTGAATCAAGATCATCTCGTCGAGGACCTTCTCCTCTCCGCAGGCGCGGCACAAATGCTTTGCTGGGAGGTCGGCTTTGCGCATGAACTTCACTGCGGCCGTCCTTTCTCCATCGGCTCAAACTCTGCGGCACGATCCAGGAGCGCCAACAGCACCCCTTTCACATAGAACTTACTGTTGGGCGCCACGGTGACGCCCGGGAGGCACTCGAGCATCTCGATCGTCAGATCAGCCAGTGCCTGCCTGGTGCGCTCCAGCGACTTCGGCTTCAGCTCAAGCGCCGCCAGCCGTTTGCTGAAGGTCGCGAGATCGAGATCAACCTGGCTCACGATGCCGCCTTTCCCAACATCTCCGCCTCAGCCGACGCGCCCAGGCAGTTGTGGCGCTCGAACTTTCGTCCCGCGTCCACCGCGATGAAGTTCCCCTTCGGCGTCTTGAAAAAACGGATCGGCGCATCGCAGAACAGATACGTCGTGCGGTAGGCGAAGCTGTAGCCCTGCGCCCGCGCATCTTCTTCTGTGGCCGGAAAGCTCATTTAGTGGTTGCCCTTTTTTCGCGCGGCCATCCACTTGAGGTTTTGGTTTTCTTCCAGCGCGAGGCGGAGTTGGATCTTGGCCCGTTGCACTTCTCGCTCAAGCCGGAGCATGCAATAGGCGAGATACATCCCTCGGAAACGTAACCACCACGGCATAGTCATCGCGCGCCTCCAGCAGCTTTTACTCGAAACCGGAAACTTGCCCGCCGCGGCGGGAGAAACTGCTTTACGATTTTTCCCGCCTGCCATCCATCGCTGCCGGGAACGGGCAACAGGTTGGCGACGCCGTTCAGCAGATTGAAGAAGACGAACACCTCGCAGTGGCGCCCGGCGAAAATCAGCGCCAGATGAAGGTTGGAGAGCGGGCCGGCCAGGATGATCAGAAAGGTCCGCAGCGGCGTGTCCGTTTGGAACATGGTGTACAGGCCGCGCCAGCGAACGCCCACGCGCAGCACCTTCACGTCCAGCGCGAGCGCGGTCGCAACGTGACCGCATTCATGGAGCACCATGGCGAGCATCCAGCAAGCGAGCAGTTGCGCAACCGCGCCCAGCACAGCCAGCAGTGTCGTCATAAGATGTCGCCTTTCCAGTTGCGGGCTATAAAGGAGAAGAGTGAGAGGTTCGCGCCATAGACGAACACCAGCGCGATCATGGGGAAAATCAGGTCGGGGCGGCGGCCCATGGCCGCGAGGAGGAACAAGGGGAGCCAGGTCATTGCGGTGCTCCTTCTCGGGCACGCTGTTGGCGCTGCCATCTCGGCTCCCACGCCCAATCGATCCCGGCAGCGCGGAACTCGCGCTCTAACGCCTGCTGTACGCGGACCGAACTGCCGCCGTCCACGACGGCGGAAACGGTGCTGATCGTAATGCCGAGCTCCTCCGCTACTTTCACGAGGACGGCGCTGTGTTCACGCTTGAATCGAACGCGGGTGGGGTACATCCTCCGCGCCACCTCGTTGGGATTGGGGTGAAATCGCGGGCGGCCTCCGAGGTAAACGATCGCAGCGACGCGCGCAGCATTAAGAAAAGGTTGGAGCCTCATAGGGCAGTTCCTTCCAGGCGTTGCTCCAGCGTGGTGATGGCGCGCTCGGCACGCGAGCGCTGCAAATGGTTGCGCCCCAACTCCAGCAGACGGCTTTCGGAGGCGTTGATCACGCGCAGCCCGGCGGCTTCAGCCAGCACGCGCAGCAGGCGGTCATCGCCGGTGGCGGAGCAAAATGATCGCGTCAGTTCGGCTGGCCAGCGGTGTTCTTCCTTGGATTCGGCGGTATAGGCGTTCAACATCCGCTCGGTAACGTCGCGGCCCACCAGTCGCGTCATCTCGTCGGCAATCTGGGCGCGGCTCTTATCGCTGTTGCGGATGGCTTCTACCAGCAGTCCCCGGATGAGCGCCCCATCGTTCATACTTCCGGAGGCTTCGGCGTCGGCTGCTTCGAGCAGGGCAAGCTGGCGTTCCGGGGTCAATCTTTTGGGGCTATTGTCCATTGATTTTGCGGCACAACCACCGCATCATCTACCGCGTGTTAAGCAGCGCACTTCCGCTCGATCTTCTTCATCTCGGCCAGCAGGGCCGCTTCTACGCGGCTGCTCTGCCGCTGGCCGATCGCGATGCGGTAAACATGCGAGCGGCTCAGCCCCAACCGTTGGGCGACGCGGGACAGGATTCCCTGATAGAGGATGGCTTTACTAAAAGTCCGGCGTTGGCTACGATCAGTGCGGATGCGCGCAACAGTGTTGCTCATACAGCAGCACATTACAGTCGCACTGACGCAATGTCAAGTGAAAAAGATAGCCCTGCCCAAAAAGTTGCAAAACGGGAACGCGGGGCGCGAATCCGGCATTTGCGCGAGTCACTCGGGCTGGCCCCGAGCGAGTTCGCCCAGCACTTCCTTGGCAGGAAAAGAAGGCCACTGACCAGCCAGTCAGTGTGGAACTGGGAGAACGGCGACAACCCGCCCTCCGCTGAGAATTACATAAGGATGGGGGACATAGCCCCTGACCCTGAACAGGCAATCTACTTTTGGTCGGCTGCTGGCATCGATCCCCAACGCGTAGCGCGCGCCGTCGCCGAGGCTGACAAGAGACGTGCTGCCCAGCCGCACGGTAAGAAGCCGAAAGCCGACTCGCCTGCCGCTTGCTGGTAATTCTTTCTCCGCCTTTACCGTTGATTCCCCCGCGCAGGCCGCCGCATCATCGCAGACGTGACCTGGAAGAACAAAGTCAAGGGCCGAGACTACGGGCAGAAGCGCCGCGCCAGATTTCAGGCCCTCGGGCTGTGCACGCGCTGCGGCGGCGAGAAGCAGCGCTTCGATCGCAAATCCTGCGACGCCTGCCTGGAGCTGTACCGCTCACAAGAAGAGGCCCGCTACCTCGCCCGGCTTGGGCGCTGTAGCCACTGCCGCACGGCGCCCGTCGAAGGGCGCCGGCTATGCGATGCCTGCAGGCTGAAGGTGAACAACCAAAACAATAGCTGGATGACCTCGATCAACAAGATCGCCAAAGCTGCTGAAGCCCTGGTGCTCGCCTCTGAATATGTGAAGCGCGACCTTCCGGCGGAGGAGATGCTGCGCGCCCGGGCGCAGGCGGCCAAAAGCGTGAGGCAGTTGTTCCGCGCGGTGCATGAGATGCAGCAGCGCCGAGGATCGTTCAAGAAGCGCGCACCGGCGACGATGAGGCGCGCAGCATGACCATACAAGAGGAGAAGGCCGAGATCCGGCGCCTCGACAAAGAGATCGAGCAGGAGCAGCAGCGGCATGCTGCCGCACTTCAGGCTTACGAATTAGGGCCGCGGCCAAAAGGCAAAGTGAAACTCGAAACGGAAGGGGATCACAGGCTCCCATGATCGGCTCCGCTCCCATCCCACGCCACACTCCGCTGCGCCGCAAGGCGTGGCTCCGCTGGAAGCCGCGCAGCCGCCAAACCAAGACGCGGACCATTCTCTACGGCAAGCCGTACACGGAACTCAGGCGGACCAGGGCAAGCATGGCCCACGACTGTTGCGAGAATTGCGGCAAGTATGCGCCGTTCTTTCCCGGGCTGGACCAGCCGTATTTCGCTGGCCAGTTGGCGCACCTAGACCGAGGATTCCGCAGAAACAGCGTCCTGGATCGTGTACTCTGGCTGTGCCCAGGATGTCACAGGGAATTGGACGGGCGCGGCTGAAGCCGTGCGCCCGCGGAAGAAAGGACGATAGCAACATGGATCTCGTCATCTATTTAGTTGCCTTCATCGTTTGCATCGTGATGATCATTGCCCAGTGCCAGCTCTTCGCTATCCGCGGCCTGCTGGAGACGCTGGTGAAGCAGAATGGCCGCGCTCCGATGCAGCTCCCGCTTATCTCTGAGAGTAACGTCCCCGACCCGCCGCCGACCGGCAGTGATGCCCGGGCTCCGAATGAAGGATGGACTTCTGCCCTCGTTGTCGCTGGGGTGATTGTCCTCGCCGCCATCGTAGCCCTGATTGTGATGAACGCCCCCGGCCACTGACAACTCGCAACTGACAACTGGCAAGTGACAACTGTTCTTTCTGCCTGAATAGCCAGACCTGACTGTATTTCCACTCTCGGCGGCAATCCACTCCCTATGCTCGGCCTTGGCGCGCTGTATCTCACAGTCCGGCGCGCCAAATATGTTTCAGGAAGGAACCATCATGGACTTCGCAACGCTCTTACAGAAGATCTCGACGGGGGCGCAGATCGCCCAAGTGATAACCCCAGCGCTGCAGCAGTACAGCACAGACCACGTTGCTGCGACCCAGGAGGTGCTGCAGGCACTCGGCGCCGGAGTGGCAGCCGAGAGCAGCGACACCACCGTGCAGCAAGATTCCATGGCTGCCGCGC
>QGNH01000291.1_pt2 | contig 10361 bp, 12 predicted proteins | sample 1735481 | NCBI WGS metagenome assembly QGNH01 (sample SAMN09239004, study PRJNA386568) | Viral metagenome, whole genome shotgun sequencing project. | reverse complement strand
CGCGTGAGCGCTCGCTTCTCGATGTAGGCCCGCGAGGGTCGCCCTGGGACGGTCTTGACGGCCAGGTTCATCCACTCGGCGCGGCTCATGGTCTTGACGATGGTCTCTATCGTGCCGCTGGAGCTGACTATGGATCCAAGGGCATCATCCTGCCCAAGCTCGACGTCGATTACGTCGGCCGGCAGATCGTACTCCGCAGTGCCTGAGATTAGCGAAAGCGTTGCTCGGGAAACCGTCGTAAGCACGAGGTCTGCTGCTTGCAGCTCCTGAATGGCCATATTCAGGTGAAACGTGGCCTGAGAAATCTGGTCTGGCGAAGCGGCTTCACCGTCAGTGAGCAGTCCGCACAGACGAATCGCGGCGGTCAAAATCTGGTCGCGCTGAAAGTCCGGTGTCGGGTTCGCTGAAACGGTCATACGCCCTCTCGCTTCTTGCCCTCAACCGGCTGAATCTCGCCAACGTTGGCAGCCGCGAGATCTGCCAGCTCGCTCATTGTCAGGCCGGTCCTACAATCTTGGCAGCGAAGGAAGCCGTCGGCATCTGGTCCGGTCAGGTCGGTGCGGTGGTAAAACACGCCGCAATAGTCACACATTTCGGTGTAGTTGTGCAGCGGACCTTGGTAGTGGCGGCCAATGGTAGCCAAGGAGACCTCCGAAACTAGCCAGGGCGGGAAGCGACTTTGGGGAGTGACGCCATCGCCACCGCCCGCCCTGGAAACCTCTACGCTGAGATGGTGCCTTGGTTCTGCTTCGCCGTCTCGTTGACGGTGTTCGTGATGCGGTTGTTGTCCATGGTCACGTCGACCCCGGTGCCGCTGAACACGATGCCCTGAACGCTGGCATTGTCCATCACGCGGAACGAGTTTTCGGCGATGAGCCCGGTCGTCACCATGTTGCCGGCGAGCGAGATGCACGCCGATGAGTCCGACTTCCAGTTGAAGAAGAAGTTCTCCATGATGAGGACACGGTTGCTGGTCGCCGTGCTCGCGATGTTCGCGACGATCCCAGTGGCCGCCGCAGACAGTGCCGCGCTCACGATGTTGCCCACGCAGACGAAGTCGTCAGCACCCGTGGTGGCTGTCCCGAGGACAATCACGTTGGTGATGGCGGTCGCCTGCGTGTCAGCGTACGCCTTGTTCCCCACGAACCGGCAGTTGGCTGCCGAGACAGTGAGCAACGTGGCGCACTTTTGCGTGTTCGAGGTCCCAAGGTGGAACTCGCAGTTGATGTGGCTGGCACCTTCGCCAGTCATGTTGAACGCCTGCGTGACGGTCGTTGCAGCCGTCCCATCGCAGACGAACTTGATGTTGGTGATGAGCGACCCTGCGGTCATCGTCACCGTGGATGCCGCCGCCGTGAGCGTCACCACCGGGCGGGTGTTACCCCATCCGTTGCCAATGATGCGCGTTCCAGCAGGGATCGCCCAGGCCGTAGCCGTTGCGATGCTCTCGGTGTGACCAGGAAGCACCATGACCACGTCACCACGGCTTGCCACGCAGAGAGCGAGGGCCGCAGCGATTGATGGATACACGTGCCTGTTGTTGTCGGCTGTGACAGCGGTGTACTGGTCGTCGTAGTTCAGAACCGAAGTCCCGTTTCCACGAACCATGAACACTCGCCCCGTGGCCGGAATCGAGTAGGCCCCAAGCAGGTCGAGCGGTCGGTTGCTCGGTACCGCCTGGGGCGTACTCGCGGCCAATGCCTGTGTGATGTACATGGTGCTGCCCTCCTACTGAGCGCCCAGGATGAACGCGCGCCAATTCGAGACGCCAATGGCGGCCCGGTAGCTGACGCCGTGGTGAGCGACCTCGCCGTCGTTGTCAACCCACACCTTGCCTCGGATGGGGCGCTTGATGAGGTACCGCATGCCATCGTCTGCGTCGGTCATGCCGGCCCAGAACGTCGTCGAGACGGCGTCGTACCAGAACACCGGAACGAGATCCAAGTTGTACTCCTTGGTCACGTTAAGGTCGTTGAAGTTGTTTCCGACCGTTCCGGAGCATCCAGTGATGTTCTTCCAGAGGTCGTGCTGGGCCTCGGGGAAGGTGATCCCGGTGAATCTCTTGCCATCGGGGATGCCGTTCGGGCCTGGAAGTAGCGTGGCAGCGATCCGCATTTGGATGAGCGCAGCCTGGCTCGGGGTCATGCCGATGATGGATCCGCCAGCCGAAGAGATCAGGCAGTTGCTCGCCGTCCCTCCTGCGGTGATGGCGTGCGACGTGCTGAAGAGTGCAACCTGGTCGTAACCCTGAATGGTCGTTGTGCCATTCAGCATCACGGTCGCGGCGTCGATGTCCTGGGTATTCCAGGCGGACTTTTGCAAGCGCTTCGAGGCGTCGATAATCTTCTTGTACTTGTTGTCCTCCATCGCCTCTTCGGAGATGGAAACCTTGAGCGCCAGCGTCTTCGGGATGTACCGCTTGGTACCTCCGACGATGATCTCCTGGACCGCCATCGGCTTCCCTTCGTCCTTCTCGGAAAGGAAGGTCGTGCCAGCGGTCTCGATGTCGTCGGCGTAGCCGTCTTCCATCGTTTCCGTCGTGCACAGCTTGCCTTTGCCGATGCAGACTTGCTTCTTGCTCAGATCCTCGGTGGTAATGCCATCGAGGGTCTTCTTCATTGCCTTCCAGAGTGGGTTGCTCGTGATCATGGTCGTTCGTCCTTCCTAGATGTAGGTGCCGAGCAGCGCCGGGTTGACTCGGAAGATTCCCTTCCAGTACGTGGCTGTCGGGTCGTTCACGCGTCCCTGGAGGTCGTACTGGGGAATGGAGACCAGCAGAAGCTGGCCGTGAGTGGAATCGCCTGGCGAGTTGAAGCTCGCGACCGCAGCCGACGTGTGACCGCTCTGACCATTGGCAGTGGATCCGGCCGTGGCAACGATGTTGACCGTCTGCCCGACGAGCGCCTGAGCCGCCGTCTTGGTGGAAGCGGCCGTAGTGACGTCGACCTCGAACAGACAGCCTTCAGTCGTGATGCACAGAACGATGTTCGCGAGGGGATTGTCCAGCGACACCGTTCCGGTGTACGTCTTCGCGGCCGGGAGGTAGGCACCCTTGCGTGGAATGCTGTCGTCACCGAGATAGTTCTTGGCGCTGACCATGACGTGGCTGATGGCCACAGCATCTCCGGCAGTCGTCGGGTAGACGGTTCCATCGGCAGCGGCGGTCAGGGCGTCGCCAACGAACAAGGCGAGAGTGTTGTTTGACACAACAGGCCGCGCGACGATGGGAGGAGTTCCCAAACCCCCGCTGGCAACGAACCCAGCGAACCGAAGTCCGCCTTTCTGTGGAAGTACTTGCGACATGATGCCCTCCTAGGCGATTTCCTTCATCTTCTGAGCCAGTCGGCCATCGGCATCCACGACGGAGTCGATTCCACCTGGGCTGTTCCGCTTCTGCTCGCGCGCACGCAGCACTGCCATCTTGTCCGCCTCGCGACCGTCAGCCTCTTCCTTGGGAAGCCAAATCAGGACTTGCCCATTGAAAGAGACGGTTCCGTTGTCGTCAACGCGACCACCAGCGATACGCTCTTTGTCGCCGTCCTTCCCACCGTTGATCTTCTCCCACCCAGTGTCCAAATGGATCTGGAGGCCGAAGTTCTCATCGAGAGGGTTGGCCAGTTTGTAAGCACGGTCGCCTCGCCCATTTCTGAGCTGACCTGCCTGTCCGGGTGCAAGTCGTAACGTCTTCGGATCTACTCGTCCAGCTTGTGCGGTTGCCATGTGCGCTCACTCCTCCCTCGCGGGTTTGAGCGCTCTGTTCCGCACAGCGTGCGAGGGACGCCGGGAAAAAGCAGCCGTCTCGTCTGGAAGCTCGGTTCCGTGCAGCGCGACGAGACGCCAGGAAAGAGCTTTCCTCGAAGGTAAGCCAGGTGACGTTTTTCGTCAACAAAAGAAATTGCCACCCCGAAAGGTGGCAATTGGTAACATCTTGTTACTTTTCTACGCTATACGTCACGAAAGTAGTCAGGGCCCATCATCTTGGACCACGACTCGTATGCCTTCTGCTCTGGCATGTCCGGTCCAGCGAAAGCCCTCGCCATGGACTTCTCTGCCTTCGTGAGCGCGCGCGAGGGGCCTCCGGTGGCTCCCGATCCAGTAGAACTCGCGCTGAGGCTGGAGAAGCGCCCCTGCTGGGCAGGGTTGCGAACTGGAAGGGCCTTGGGGCGCAGGCCGAATTCTTCGGCGGTCTGGGTGAGCACCTTTCGATGAGTTGCCATCTCGTCGAATGATCGCTTCTCCCGAAACGCCCTGATCTTCTCCTGCTTGAAAAGCGCCGAGGCATATTCCGTTGCGTCGGGCCCATAGGTAAGCACGTCCTGGAACTCGCTACGCACAATCTTGTGGACGGGATCCTCCGGCGGCGGGTTGTCGCGCCTGAACTTCTGTTGCGCGCGCTCCGTCGTCTTACTCGCGATGAGCTCGCCCTTCTTGTACTCGGCATCGTGCCACTCGTCTTCGAGTCGCTTGATCTCAGTTGGGTCGGTCGATGCGCGAACGAGTGAAACGATCCTGGTCTGCTCCTGCACGAGCTTGCGCCATTCCGGGTCGGATCCACCCGTAGGTATGGCGGCCGGCGGTTGGACAAATTGCTGAACCACTGGCTGCTGCCGAGCCAGCATGGCCAACTGATCGAGAAGTGGCCTCTGCGCCTCTTCGATGATCTTGCGAGTAATGTCTGCCTGCTCGCGCTGGCGGCGCTCCTTGCGGCTTTCTCGGGCGACCTCGACGACCTGTTCGCCCCCACCTGAATCTTTGACCAATACCTCTGGCTGGTCGTCTTCAGGCGTACCTTCGGTGGACTCGAGATCTTCCTCTTCACGTTCTTTGGTCATGGTTCACTCCTATGCTTCGTCGGGTGCGTGGGTGGGTTCGCTTCGTGGCTCGTCGTTGTACACGTGCTGGCTGCCGGTGCGCCCGAGCTTCAGGTCGCCGGCTACCACGCGCTGAAGGATGTCCTCGCTGAGAACGATGTCGCCAACGTTCATGAAGTAGAACTCCAGCTTGGTTCCGTCAGATCGCTTCCCGACCTCGAACCGAAATGGCACATGCGGTGCGAACCAGACCAACTCGCCGATTTGCATTCCGTTGCTGACCAGGACATCCAAGGCAGCGAGACCGGCCGAGACGATGACGCCACGGGGGCTGCGGTCCTTGTCCGTTTCTCTCCTGGTCTCTGGCTTGATGATGACACCATCGGAGGCGAACGTTTCGCTGGCCGACCCTTCGTCTGGAATGCGGTACACGATGACCCGCTCGAAGCACGCTTGACCAGGCCATGCCGGGATGTCCAACTCCTGCATGCGCTTCAGAAGCAATGGTGGCGTGATGCTAGATGCTGTTGGCATAACTCTGCGCCTCCTCAAACAGCGAGATCACTTTCCCAAGCGCTCTCAACGTTGCCCCGGTAGACCTGACTTCCAGAGCAATGTTTTCGTCGCAACGGTATGCCAGGCCTTGCTCTGCTAAGTTTTCCAGATTCTTCTTGGCTTCAGCGATCTTGGTGTTGATGATTCTTGCCAATTCGATTGTGCCAGGATGGGCAAGCCATTCCTGGATGACGTCTTTGTCGAGCGAAGCGAATGCGCTCCTCTGCTCTTTGATCTCTGCCATGGTTCACTCCTTTGGTTTCTATTTGCCAGGGGCCGCTTGTGTCGGGACTCCAACTTGAAGCTTCGTCTGCGGCGGCTGGCCGCCGGGCACGTTGTGAGGCTGGCCTGTGGGCACCGCTGGAGCCGGAGGCTTTCCAGGTTGCGGAGGTGCACCTGGTGGCGCCCCTGGAGGTCCGCCGCCGCCTGGAGCCCCAGGCGGTCCGCCCTGGGCTTGCGCCTGCTTGGCCATGATTTCCTGGTCACTGAGTACCATGCTTGCCAGGTCGTACATGCCACGTGCCTTGAAAGCCTGGCGCGCGCAGGCTGCGAATATCGTTGGTGGAAAAATCATCGTCGCAACCTGCGGCGGAATACCCTTCGTCACCATCCCGAGCGCGTCGTCTGCCTCTGCTACCTTGGCCGCGCGGCTGGAAAAGCTGAGGTCGGCAGAGAACGTGATGTCGTAGCCGTTCTTGTACAAATCCCTCGTTACCTTGATGGTCGTCGTTTTCTGGGTCGCGGGGTCTTCGACGTCTTGGAGGTGTTCGTCTGGCAGAAACTGGTAGTTCAGGAGAGCGTTGTTCTTTGCAACCTGGTTCAGGACCATGAGGAAGTTCTGAGCGAAGACACTGAGCTGCTTCGTGGCCTGCTCCACTCGGGTCGCTTGCCCTCGGTACGTCTCGTCGCCTTCCTTCTGCCCAGAGAGCACGTCTGGCGCAGAGCTGATGCCGTCAGCCGCCTGCTCCTGCATCTGCACGCCATTGAGAAGCTGCTGGTTGGCCGCTGGAGGACGTATCGGGAAGTAAGCCTTGTCGATCATGTCTGGAGGCACGCCACGCACGCGCAGTATTTCTCCGGGGTTGATGGTCTTCACGCCGGGGTCGAGCTTGAAGTTCTCGTGCATGAACCCGGTCTCGGTATTCGCACGCGTGCCCTGGTCGATGAACTGGTTCAGGAGAATATTCGCTGCTGCCTGGTGGGGCATAAGCAGCATGCCCAGCCCGAGACCATGGGATCCGTCGGGGTTCTCGATGCACGTCCCATGCGAGAACCGCTCGATGATCTTCTGCTTGCAAGGCAACGGGCCGTCCATGTTGTCCTGGAGCCACGGTGGCGCAACCGGCTGCGATGGGCGCTGTGCCTGCACTTGCTGGGCGACCTGAAGCGATTCCTCTAGAGAAACGTCTTGCAGCTTGAGGCGTTCCAGAAGCTGCTGCTCAAGCACCATTGCTTGCTGGTAGCGACCTATTGCTCCCAGGTACTGCTGATGCTCGGCCGTCTGCTGGTCGAACCTGCCACGGTCTTCCGGGTCGTCGTAGTAGCGGCTGTAGAGCCCGATGAGCGTCTTCGTCTTCCCGTCCACGACGGCGATGATGGGCGTGTCCTCCTCTTGGTACGGGAACGTCACCCACCCGTGGTACTCTAGCAAGTAATACGGAGCATCGGAGATGTTCTCGGTGCGGTCTTTCCCCTCGAACTTGTCAGCCGCGTCCTTGATGATCTGCTCAATTTCGATCTCGTTGCTTCCATCGGTCGCAATGACCTTGCTCACCTGCGCGTAGAACCCGTCCTTCTCTGCCTTCTGAAGGTCTCGCTTGTAGGGGAAGAGAATCTTCGTCTTCCTCGGGACATCCGACATGTCGGAGGCGGTCGTCTTCCTGGTGTACGGGTAGACGAACTCGTCGCAGCTCAAGTGTTCGTGAACGTTCACGTTCTTGTTGAGGTCTCGCCTCGAATCGAAGATGCAGTCGCCATCACGGAAGAACTCGATGAGCCCGCGCATGACTTGCTTTGGGAAGTCCGGTATTTCGCGCCGGAATTGCCAGTTGTCATGCTTTGTGATGATGTCCGCCCGGTCGGTCCCCAGTTGCGAACTTGACTGGGCCGCGAACACCGGCTGACCTGCCGTGAAGATTTCCGACCACACCCTTGTGGCGAGACGAAGAATGCGCGTTGCCATGATGGGGACGTGCATGTTCGCGCAGTTCTGGAATGGGAAGTTCTTGGGCTCGATGGCTCCGAGAAAGAGCTTCATGCGCGCCAGCCGCTTCTCTCTCCATCCCGAGCTGGCGTCCCAGTCTTCATTGAAGTGCTTTATGACCTGCTCAACGATGTCCCTTTCCAGGAACTTCTTGATTTTCGGATCCGAGTCCGACTTCTCCAGCAGGAATGGCACTAGGTTGGTCACGTCGTCAGGGAGCAGTAGGCCCGGCTGAAGAGGGTTTTCCGTAGCGGCCGGCTGAATGGCGTCTTCGCCTATTTCCTCGGCTTGAGGATCCATGGATTCAGCTTGCGGGTCGTTTTCGTTGTCGATCATGATCCATATCCCCATTTCCCTTGCTGTTTCGCGACCCGTGCCGTCTTCAACTCGTCATCTTCGCCGTCATCTTCGTACTTTTTCAAAACTTTGTCAGCATTCGGCATGCAGTACATGGCGATGTACATCAGCGTTTCGAGCCAGTGGCCGTTGTCGTCCTTCAACGGGACCTCCGGGTCGTTCTTGTCAATGCGGATGAGCGGCATGATGCGCTTCAGGTGCTCACACGTGTCGAAGACCATGATGGCCGGGTGGGAGCCTGGCCTCGTCGGTCGGTCCTTCAGCCTACGAATCAGCTCGGCGGTGGCAGCGTAGCGATTCTTGGTGCTCTTGACCCAGTAGACGCCCTCGTTGGCCATCGTCTCCTCGATGGTCGGTCCCTGTCCACCTCGGCGCTCGCAAATCTGGTAGTCGGCCGGGCCGGTGAGCGTAGAGCACTTGCGCCGGTCGTCCCACTCGTCGTTTGCCTGCTCGATTTTCTTGATGGCCAAGGCCACGAGCTGCGCATCCTTGCGCTTCGCCTCTGGCACGTTGTGGTTGAAGGTGACTTCTCGATATACGATCAGGTCTCCATCCTCGTTCTTGGCGAACCACATGGTCGGGCATGCCTTCTTGTACCCCCAGTCCATGGCGCGGCCTCGCGGCCAGTGCTTTGGAATCTGGAACGGCTTCACCACGTGGACGCTCGGTACCCACTCGTGAGCGAAGAACCCTCCCTGCACCATGTTCCAGTTGCCCATGAGGCGGGCTTCCATGATGTGGTGAGGCTGGGTTCGCAGGTCGATCTCGGTCTGCTTGCGGAACTCAGCGTCTGGGTTGTCAGACAGGAACGCGGGGAAGAAGATGCGCTTGTACTCCTCGACCGTGCCATCGAACATCGTCACCTTGTCGACCAGCATCTTGCGTCCGGCTGGCGCCGGGTCCACGAAGCGTTCCTTGACCCACTGGCCATCGGCCGGGGCGTCTGGGTTGCTGGCCGAGATGATGCGTCGCTTGGAGTTTAGAATCGAGTCTTCGCAGCGCAGGCGGCGACGAACGCCGTCGTATTGATCCTTGGTGAACTGAATCACTTCTTCAAAAGCGATGTGCGAATACTCGTTCGAGTCGTATAGGCGCCAGTCCTCTTCGTCCTTACAGTGGCCGAACTGAATTCGGTATCCGCACGTCATCTTGATCGTGTAGTTCTTCGAGTTATAGACCGCGCCAGGATCGACCTTGTAGATAAACCCGAGGACCTTCTGGATGGTCTGCTCCAGTTCGTTGTAGGTGCGTCGCAGGTGGAGCGCCCAGCCCTTGGACTCGAAGTTATCCCCGCGCGCCCGAGCAGCCAGGTATCTGCTGTGCTCTCCTGGGGAACCATTCCAGTCGTAGACCTGGGTAATGATGGGATCCCAGCGAAGCCACCATGTCTTCCCACAGCCCTGTGTTCCTCCGTACAGTATTTCGCGGGCATCACAGTAGTGCGCTTCCTGCTGGACGTCGGATGGTGAGTAGAGGAGTTGCGGTTCCATCAGCGAATGAGAATTGCGATGGCGGCGCCGGCTACGAACACGGCAAGCGCGATCAGGGTGTCGGCGTGGATGTCCTTCACTGCGGCACCACGGCGGACGGGAGGAACACGGCTGCCACATCGTCCAGGTATGCGCGTCGCCAATGCGGACTCCGTTCGAGCACGGCGCATACCCTGTCGAGTGGCCCACGCTCGATGAGGATGGCCGGGACTTCGGCGGGCTTTGCGTAGTCGATACCGAGCGAGGATTCCCAGCCGGGGCTGTCGAAGGCGAGACGACTGAGGCCTTCGGCGTAGCGTCGAAACGTTTCGGCGCTGTTCACCTCCAGCCGAGGGTCGATGAACTGGCGCTGGTCTGACCGCAGGTGGTACGTGCACACGCCCGCCTGCCCGAGGTTGAAGGCAACCACCCGTGCTGGCATTCCAGGACGCGACAGGAACGCGCAGGCTTCGTGCGCAAACGTCCGTGGCTTCTCGCCCAGCCCAACGGTGCGGCCCTCACCAGCCCAAGCGTAGAACGAGCCAGAGAGCACCCAAAGAGCCACGCCGACGACGGCCGCGATTGGTGTCAGCCCTGGTCCTCGCTTTGACGGCCCCAGAGCTTCGTCTAAATTCCACACCGCGACCACGGCGGTGATGAGCGCAAACACGGCGCACATTCGCGTGGCCTGCACACCGAGTGCGGCTGCCCCCAGGAACAGCAGCACTCGGAACACGCTCGGACGGCGACGACGAATCTGCATCGCGAAGCTCGCAATCCCAATCGCCAGCATGGCGACCAGGCTCAACAGGTACGGGTTGCCTATTCCGATCTGCGGAATCAAGGAAAATGGGCTGCGGAACTCGGCGATGCGAGATCGATAGTCGTCGCCGGTTAGACTGTGCAGTTGCTGCCACGGCAGCTCGAACATGCGGAGCCTGTAGGGGTTGGCCAAGCATGCAAGCG
>QGNH01000431.1_pt1 | contig 10363 bp, 15 predicted proteins | sample 1735481 | NCBI WGS metagenome assembly QGNH01 (sample SAMN09239004, study PRJNA386568) | Viral metagenome, whole genome shotgun sequencing project. | reverse complement strand
GCCTGGTTTGGGACAAGATCGCGACAGATTCTCCCAATTCACCCCACCCGCTCGCAATCGCTCTACGCTAGGCGAATCCGAATCGGCCAGTGTTTCTCACGCGATCCGATTTAGGCGCATTTAATCTGGCGGACGGATAAAACGACGGATAAAACACAATGCGTGAGCAAAACGGTATTCATTCTTGGTGCCGGGGCCTCGAAGGAAGGCGGCGCGCCAGTAATGGACGAATTTTTGGATGTGGCGCGAGACCAACTCGCCCTAAGCCGAGTCGACAACGCAAAAGAAGACTTCGAACGAGTCTTCTCGGCAATCTCAGCGTTAAAAGTGGTCCATTCCAACTCAAGGCTCGATTTCGAGAACATTGAGACACTTTTCGCCGCGTGCGAAATGGCGAAAACTTTGGGCCGCTTTCCCGGCAGTGCAAACCCCGGCGCGGACATTGATAAACTCCTACATTCGCTGCGTCGACTCATCGTTCGGACACTTGAATCGACGCTGCGGTTTAGTGTTACGAGAAGAGCCAACGCCTTAATTACGATGGAGCCTCCGGTGCCGTACGCTGAATTTGCGGCCTTGCTGCGACGCTTGAGAGACACGTGCACGCCGACTCATACGATAGCAGTTCTGACGTTTAACTACGATATCGCGGCAGATTTTGCGATGGAGTTAGGGGCGTGTCCTCCAGACTATGCATTAGACGATGGTCCAGCGAAGGGGTCAAAGCACGTTCCGCTTTTGAAGCTTCATGGATCAATGAGTTGGGGGTTAGCTGCCGATGATGCAACCCGCGTGATTCCGCTGCCACTGGGTAAGATTTACTCGGAATCTACTTTTTATAGTCATTCAGATGGCCCTTTTTTCTGGAAGGTCAGCGAGAACTTGCGCTTGGATACTACTACGACCGGGGAACCCGTTCTGGTTCCCCCGACCTGGAACAAGGCGGATTCACACCGTTCCTTGGAAAAGGTGTGGTCACGCGCAGCGAAGGAACTTTCCGAAGCGGAAAACATTTTTGTGATGGGTTACTCGATGCCAGAAACCGATTCCTTTTTTAGACATTTGTACGCCCTCGGCACAGTCGGAGATAAAACCCTGCGAAGATTCTGGGTATTCAATCCGAATGCAGATCTCGAGCGCAGATTTCGGGAATTACTTGGACCTGGGGCCAATCGCGCTTTTCAATTCTTCCAGAAAACATTTAGGGAAGGCATAGGGTACCTTCACGCCGTTTTCTGATGAAGCCATGATGGGGACGACCTTTAAGTGTGCGCCGGGGAATCGGTGAGCATAATTGGGAAGTAACTCGCGCGATGAGCTTCCTATTTAGTGAGACCGGTTTGGCTAAGATGCGCGCATGAAACCACTCAGATTGCAGCTCATATCGGGCAAAACGTTTGTCGGGAAAATCGACATTAATGCCGACCAGCAGCTTCGCCTCAACGCCTTCGCAAAGGCGAACAAGCTAGAACCCCTCAAGATGATCGATTTGGCATTGCGGGTTGCTCTCGCCGCCGAAGGCGAGACGCCGTCAATGTGGATCCCCGATGAGGGCGAGATCATCAAAATGGCGGGCCGGATGCTCAGAGATTTGGATTGTGAATGGGGGCGGGCATGAAACCAAAAGGCAACGTTTCGTGCGACGGCGAAAAAATGATTTCGAATTCCGGCTCACTCACCGTGGCAGCGGGAAGCTGTTCACGTCATTCAACGCTCCGAAGAAGTGGGCGGAATGGCATCGGGCGCTCAGGGGGCGGTGGAATTTCTCGAATACACCTAGCGTAGACTGCGTCAGCAGCCCGCAAAGCGGAAATGGTTTCGCTAAAAGATCCTGTTACAAGGGCGGCCGATTTACGCGCCGCAAAATAATCGGCTCTCTCTCTCCTTTCTCGCACGAAAGTATCATGGTTTAAGTCCATTATGTCGATTTGAAGTCGGCCTCGTTCGGTAACCGCGATCAGTTCGTGAGTCACTGGATCCTCAAACAAATGCTTTCCATAGTCTTGCTCCTCGCAAGGATTTAAGAGTTTGATCGGCCCGGCTTCATCCGCTACGGGCTTAGTCCAGATCGCGCCTTTCTTCAGATTGCAGTGGTGAGTCGCTAGCATCAGGTTTCTGTACGAATTGCGTGCGGAGCCCTTAAGTGTTGGATCAAAGTGATCAACATCCATCTGACGAATTCCACCGCTGTTCTCCACATGGCGCATCGAATAAGCACATCGCTCTTCGAAATCTCGGAGCAGGTAAGGCAGCGCCCGATCCCGAACGTTGCTTTCCTTAAGTTTACCCTCCGGACCGGATCCGCGCTTGATCCTCGGGGCTGAGAAACTTGACATTACGACGAAGAACCTCCAAAAGTTCGCGCCTAAATTTGCTCTGCTGCCATTGCGCCAAAAACTCGCTAGATGTCTCCGGGTATCGTTCCCGTCGAGCCTGTTGCAAATCATCGAATTCAGCGTTCTCTTCTGGCGTCGCTTCTAGTTTCGCTCTTGCTAACGCTAGTCTTGCAAACCTCCGGGCGGCCGACGGAGTCCATCTTCGTTGCCCTTGAAACCTGATGGTTTTCGACGATTCCGATGTGAAAGCCAACGCCTCCGAAAGAGAGGAAGTTGCTTCGGTTAGGTTGATGTCGTGACGGAACTGCGGAGACGTGGGGGTGGATTGGACAGCCGCCGAGAGCGACGTGCTCATCAAGAACGCGGAGCCAACGACGAGGCTCTCTCGCAACCTAGTCTTCGTTTCCATTTTCATATAAAGCGATAATCCATCGTTTCTGTAAATCGACATCGCACCGCAAAAGAGCGGTGCAAAGGGCGGATACCGGAGCCGCCGCGTTCTCTGCGGATCGAGCGCGCTCCACGGCGATCTTAGCGCTAAAAGTGTGAAACAAGATTTCTGCTTCCTGATTCCCAACCTTGGCTAATCCAATTATGTCAACTGGAATCACGCTTGCGCCCTCCCCTCGAATTCTACACTTCGGAAGCTCAGTCATCTCCGGCTGGCCCAGTGCTTGGACGGAAGCAAACAAACTTTCCTTAGCCTCGGTGAGAATCCTCTGCGAAATCAGCGCGATCAACCCCTGCTGTAATTCCCTGCCCTCTCCGTAAAAGCCAAAATGGCACTCAAGGAATGTGCCCTTTCGATAAACGGCGCATCGATCAAAGAACAAGATATTGCGTGCGTCGAACCGTGTTATGTCGACGTTCAAAGTCACCGTTCCTGATGCGGGTGTTTTCACGGTAAAAGAGCTTCGGATGTTGTCATGAGCACCATTCGTGCGCAAGCCTCAAGTCTGAAGAGCAGGCTGTCAATTCGGCCCGACGCACTTCGTTCTGCGCGAGCTAACTATCCACAGAAACACGCCGACATCCTCTATCTGGCGCACGCCGCCGTAGAGAAACGGAGAACGAATCTGGAAGCAGATGGTAAGATGTCGCAGCGTGAATTGCAGAACTTTCACGCCGTTGATTATTTCGCCGATAGGCAGGAAGGCCCTCTCACGGATCGAATCTTCAATCCGTTCGGCACGGGCTAGGTTTCGAGTGAGCTTGTCCAGCATTAGGAGAATGCCCGGCTTTTTGCAGCCACGGTGCCGGGCATACCGTTAATCAGGGCCAAAAGTCCCCGCTGCGTTTCCAACCAAAGTCTAAAGTCCAGTTATCTGGCAAAATGCGTTTCCGAAATAAACGGCCAGCGCCTCGCGCTGCTCTGCGCGCATCGTCACCAGATTTTTGATGAAATCATCCTGGTCAGAATTGGTGATCTGAAGAACAAGGCCCTGGCGACGGAAGATCCTCGACGCAACGTCGAATGCGCCGGCCAGCGCCGTGCCTTGTGTGATCGCGGTGGTGATAGCAACCGGTTTGTTCCAGAGCATGTCGATGACGGAAATCGGTTGCCCGTAACTCCCGATGAAGGGGCCGCCGCCGTAGTATTGGTTCGCGGCGTCTTTCGAGAGCCGTAATGTTTCCCAATCCCGAGGGTGAACGACATATCCTGTGGGTTCTTGATGGGAGTTTACTCGGATGTTAGTGAGCGCCTTAAACATTGCGTCCGCTCTGGTGTCGGCGCCTTTCGCCTGAGTTTGCACGCCGGGGGTATTGAAGATGCCCAAAAGGTTTGGATCGATGCCGCTGCCGGAGAGAAGTTGCTGCTCCTCTTTTTGCATCACCATGAACGGCAAGCGTTCGTTCAGGTAGGTCGCGGCTTGCGCATAATCGGCCAGCGTTTCCTCCGTAACCTTCACGAAGACCGCGATTTTCTTCACGCTCGCGTCGACCTTCGTAAGGTCGGGCACGAACTGGGGCTTGGTGGCACCTTCCTGGACCATGTCCGCCGCCGGGGTGTAAGTATTCTCTTGGAGATACCTAATCACGGGCGCATTCGTGCCTTCCTGCGGAATCAAGTCGGCAATCGTGAGTCGCTGTTGTCCAAGCAGATTGATGCCTGGCTTGATCTCAATTCCGCCGAGGTTTCCACTCGTTAAAGCGGCGCGAAAACGGTCGTGACCTTCAATCGGAATCGCAAGGTTGTAGTCGCCGGAAAACCCGCGCCTAACTAGTGCTTGGAATTGTGGATCGCGCGTGACAATCGCGCCGATACTGTTCCCGTTGAAACCGCCCGGGATGCCGTGTCCGTGTTCAGGCCCCCCACCGATGACTTCGATCTTGGAATATTCCGGCGACGTGAGGACGGCCTTGCAGAACGCGTCGGAGGTCCAGCCTTCTTTGATTCCACGCTCAAGCAGGGCTTTCACGTCGATGTTTTTCTCGCGGCGCCCGATTATTTCGGCGGTTGCGGTGAGTTCTGCGATGCGGGCTCTCTCGCCAGCAACCGCTGCTTCAGTTTCTTTGTTTTGCGTGATCATAATTTTGTCGGGTGTGTTAGGGGAAAGGTTTCGGGGTGTGTTGCGGAATTTCGTGAGATCGAAGTCCGCGATTGAGGCCGCGGCTTTTAGCGGCTCGGTGATTTCATCGGCGAAGCCGAAGAATTTCGATTCTTCAGCGGAAAGCCACGTCTCGGCTTTCATCATTTCGACGATCTGTTGTCGTGGCAGACCGGTCTTCGCTTCGTAGGTCGCGACGATCGTTTCTGCGATCTTGTCTAGAACGACGGCATTGCCGCGCATGTCGTCGGCGCTGCCGAGCGCGAGAGTCCACGGCTCGTGCAACATGAATATTCCGTTGCCTGCCATCCGGACGTGATTGCCCGCGAGCGCTACGACTGTGGCGATTGAAGCGCAGAGGCCATCGATTTGCGTTGTGACAGCGCCCTTGTGCCGCTTCAGCGCGTTCGCGATTGCCGCCCCTTCAAAAACTGAGCCGCCCGGAGAATGAATGTGGACGCATAACGGCTCGCTTTCGCCGAGCATCCGAAGGTCCGCGATGAAGTCTTTTGCGCTGACTTCACCAAAGGTCGGCTCTATCTCTCCGTATATCCATAACTCTGCGCCACCGGCCGCAGAGGCTTTGAATTCATAATACGAACGCGGGCGCGATTGCGGCAGCGTGGGACGTGAATGGAGAGTCGGATTATCTGACATTGTGAAGCGACTCGTCTCGCCCAGGGTCTAGCCCCGAGTTGATTCGAGTTGCTTCACGCCGCGACACCGTCCCCGATGATCGCTTAGCTACACACTTGAAGCCGCCGTTCCCGTTCCCAGGTTGTGCGCGATGTTTTCCACATCGGTTTGACTTCATCTCTTGCATTGCAGGATCATTAAATCACGCCGTCAATCAGAGCGCAATTCTTATTTTTGAGAATTCTCATCTGTGCGAAAATCCGCCTCTATTTTCTCGATCGCGCCGGCCACGTGAGCTCGCAAAGTATCGAGCGCGCCGGATGTTTCGAAGTAGAGCGGCGAGAGCAGATCCGCCTGCTCGTCCTTCTCGAATTCGTCACGCTCCCGGATGCTCTTATCGACGGTGCCAAGTAGGTCTTTGACTCCCGCCAGCGTCAACCTTCCGCTGTTCAGTAATACAACCGATTCGTCGATGAAACGGAGCATCTCGTTTTCGATGCGTCGCAACCGCATGTCGCGCTGACTGGATGATTCCTCGGGATTCATTCGTTAGGCCCGTTCTTCCATTCGTCGCCTTCGCCGGCTTGCCCCGGAAGTTCGCCCCGCAAGGCCGCGCCGATGTCGTCCCGCAGCTCCCCGAGTATTTGAACGACGGCGATTAAGTTCTCCGATGCTCGGTTACCGCGTGCGTCATTCCTCTCACTGAGCTTCGCCTGATAATTGCCTAATCGAGCGACCTGGTTCCGAAGCGATTTCCCATTTTGATTCGCCGCTGCTTGCTTCATTGCGTCCGAAGCTCTCGGCAGGAACTGCGCGAAAAATTGTTCAAGCGGTTCGTTCGACTCAGCGCGGAGCGCATCGTTGAATTTTGATTCTTCTTCTTCTGGTGTCATATCGCGTCCGCTTTCAATCCTGCGATCAAGTCGTCCAAGGTCTTATTCAGCGCCGCTTCTAATTTCGGATGCTTTCGAACGTCAGGAAGCGCGGTTATCTGGCGGCGGTATTTTGCGACCTTCGCGATTTGGTCGGCTACCAGGACGCAGCCGAGCGCGGAGGCGTCGGCTGTGAACTTGGTGTCAAGTGCGTTTCGATCTTTCAAGTATTTCGCTCTAAGCGCGCGGGCTTTCCATATCTGCGGTTCGGCGTGTGGTGGCTTCATTTCTTTTTTTTGGTTGTTGTGGGTTGGTTGTCATCGTCTAAATCATCCCAGATCGACTTGCGGCAGCGCGGACAGATCGCCTTAAAGTTGGCGTCCGCCATCTTGCCCGATTGGATGTCGTGAATGGTGTGCAAAAGCTTCTCAGCGACTTCGCGGGGCAACTTTTCCGTGTGAAGGATCGCTTCACGGATCGTGGTTATGAAGTCTTCTGCCCAGAAGGTAACGTTCGCCGCCATGACGAGGTTGCCGATTTCCTTATGCAGCTTGATCTCAGCGAGGGATGCGCTGGCCTGCTGCTCTCGATTTTGCGCTGATGCTCGCGAGTCGCTATACTTTTCCAGCTTCGCCCGCATGTGCGTGAACAGCGCCTCCAGTGCCGAATCGGCCGGCAACTTCCCTCGTGAAATCGTCTTGGGAAGAATCCCGTCGACCTGAAATTGGCGGATCCTTTGCGGAGAGTATCCAGACAGCGCCGATAGTTGGTTTGGAGTGATCGTGTTCATGCTGTGAAATGAAAATGACTCTTTTTTATCACTGTGTTTTCTATCTAGGCCCTACGCGATGTCCTATGGACAAAAAAAGTGATTTGGAGAACCTAAGTTGCGCGCTTGGGATGGTAGCCTTCATGTCTTCAAGATCTTCGCGATGCGCATCGCCCGATCTGGAGAAACAACTGTCATGCTGAGCACAACCCTGTTCGACTCGCGATGGATTTGGCCCAGCACAACACCAGCGCTTCGACTCGGCATCGCAGATGCAGCGTCCAATAGGCGACCCGCCTGATCGCTTTGTTCTGGAGTGAGTTCGAAGTTGGTCGTCATTGCGGCGGCTCAGTAGTTCTCCCAAAGGATCCTGATTAACTTGTTTCCCATGGGGTTGTTGTATCTGCTCCCGCCTGCATCGCGCGCATCGGCAGCTTCAGCGAACATCATCTTGAACCCCTGCAAATCGGTATCCTGGAACGTATCGAGCGCTTTGTGTAATTCATCGCTCTCGTCATCGATTGGCCGCCAGCCACGCGGGACCAGCATTGCGTTGTAAAGGTCAATGACTTCGAGCTCCGAAGAAGAGTAGAGTGCGCGCCATTGAAAAGGCGTGTCTTTTTCTTTTTCTTTAATGTTCTTTGCGTAAGCGTTCTTTATTAAGATAGGCACGGAATGCGTTTGAACCGTGCCTAACCCCTTAGGCACGCCATGCCGAAGGCTTAGGAGCGCGTACGTGCTCGGCGCTTTACCCTTTCCAGCGTCTCGGTGCACGAAATTGTGTTGAATGTGCAGAAGCGATAAGCGCTCTAGCAAGCCTAGAACTTCAGTAAGTTTTCGGTACGAACCGCCGGTCTTAACCAATATTTCCTGGATGCTTTTCGTGAAGACTGGGCGGCCTTCATCGGAAGCGATTTCAGTGAGCCCGAGGTAAGTGGAATTCATATAAGGAAGAAGACGGGTGTCGTTGCCGTAAGACGCGCGGATCGCACGAAGCGCCGATTTGGACTGCCAGCAATAAGGCTTCTCGACAGACGGGGTTTCGCGAGTCGCATTGACAACTTCCTCTGATTCGTTAGGCTGCATTCGTCTTCATTTGAGCCGCGGTGCGTGTCTTCGAAAATGCGCATTCGCGGCTTCTTTCTTTTCCCGTCAACGGGACGCTAAGAATCGATCGAGCTCGGCGACCGGAATGATGATGTGACGCAGCGCGAGGTTGGGCCTGATGAGGCCGCGCTTGATGAGACGCCGTAGTGATATCTCAGAAAGGCCGCCTAGGTATTTGCAGGCATCTTTGAGCTTCAGCGCGCCAGGCTGAATGTTTTGCTTCGGCGATTCCGCTAAGGTAGTTGCTGACATAGCAACCATCTTAGCCAAGCTATTCCGAACAAATAGGAAGTTGAGAAGTCGCTGCGCTTCCGAATTATCCTTTGGGGCGACCGCGCCTCCCGACGGCGCAAGGCAATCCGAGTTCTTTGCACAACCAGCGAACGGTGCGCTCGTCTTGCTGCTCGTGCGCCGGATGCAATCGTTTTACCTGTTCCGCCACCTCGCGAACTGTCGGAAGTCGCTTTTTTGTGCGCCGCGCTCTCTGGTATGCCTCAGCGATGTGAGATTGGTTGCTGTTAGCCGCGCGCTCTTGAATGGTGATCTCGACGGCCTTCGCGAGCCTCAAAAAGAACGCGACATTGCCGGCGCTCGCCTCGTTAGCGCAGAGCTTTCCGAAATCAATCCGAGCTTCCTGCTTGCTCTCTCGTAGATACGACTCTCCGATTTCCCTAATCGCAACAGGATGTGATTTCGCGTCTGTCACGACCTCCATCCAAAATGATTCCGATTGAACTCGTCTGATGAGGCGCACGAGCGGTCCGTATTTCGGGTCGCCATCGTGCGCGCGAACAAGGGCTGTGTACACTGCCGCTTCGGAAACGTCCGTGCTCAGCTTGGCACGGCCGTCGAACATCAACAGAAATTCTCGGCGAAGTTCGGCGCCGAGTTTCCTTCCAAAGTCGGAATCTTTTTGAATAGTTGGCATCGCTTACATCAATTGCGCCATCCGGTCCGAATGTGCGCGGTTCACGTGGCTGTAATTCTTGAGCACCTGGGTTCCGCCGTCAGTGTGACCCTGCCATTCCGCAATCACCTTCACGTCGGCGCCGCGTTCGATCGCCGTCGTGATAAACATCCGCCGGAGTGATCGCTGACTGAATCGCGGGAAGCCGAGACGCTTGCATGCTCCGGCCAGCGCTTTCTTCGCGTCCCTGATGGTGAGAAGTCTCCCGTCTTTTTTCGGTGGTCGGGACAACAAACGCTTAACCAGCGGATCCAGCGAGGGATAAATGGGAACGTCGAATGCGGTGCGAGTTTTCCAGCGGAAAGTGTGAATCACCCATCGGTCGAGATCGATGTCGGTGCGCTTGATCGCAGCGGCTTCCGCTTGGCCTAGTCCAGCGCGGCCCAAAAACTCGAGGAAATCTGCGCTGTCTTGCGAGTCGGCGTTGAACGTTTGCGCGCGAACGTCTGCGATGATGCTTTCGAATTGGTTCCGCGTCGGCGTGAGTCGCACTGGCTTGTTTCGCTTGCGACCGCGCAGATGCTCGCCGGCCGATTCCGATAGCAGTCTGTCGGCGACCGCCATGCGGAACATTGAGCGAATCGTTCCGAGATGCGAATTGTAGCTCGACGGGCCGAATTGGTACTGCGCCAGAAACGTTTCAATCTGCGATGGAACAACCCTCTGAATGGAAACTGTCGCGCCTCCCGGCCACTCATTCTTGATGCGTTCACAGACAAGCGTTTTTTCTTCGATCGTCGATTGCGAGCCGCTAACCGTCTTCAGGTAACGATCGGCAAGCGATGCCAACGTGATCTTGCCCGCGGCAGGATCAATCTTCGCTTGCGTGCCTTGAAGCCGCGCCAGCGAACGCTTCGCAATTTGCCTGTCGTCTGTGCGGAGCGACTTGCGGAGCTCCTTGCCGTTCACCTGGAATCGCGCATAGTATGCGCCGGTGGGTCGGTAGCGATACAAACACTCGATTCCCCTCACCTTTTCGAATGCTGACGCTTTCTCATCCTTTCCCATGTGCGCTTAATAGTATGACGGATAAAACTGGCGGACAAGAACCATTTTTTGACATGCGCCGATTAATTGTAAGCGCCTTATTCACAGCAAGTTCGGGGTGTAGCTTAGTTTGGTAGAGC
>QGNH01000376.1_pt1 | contig 10364 bp, 8 predicted proteins | sample 1735481 | NCBI WGS metagenome assembly QGNH01 (sample SAMN09239004, study PRJNA386568) | Viral metagenome, whole genome shotgun sequencing project. | reverse complement strand
ACTGGACTTAGAATACTCGGCATGACAGTCGGGGAACAGTTGTGCAAGTGACTAATACCGGACTAACAAACTGTCTAATAACTGGTTTACGTGCTTTTTGGAACTTAGAGGGCCGCTATGGCCAATGGGCTAGGGATCATCGACGAGGACGCTCTAAACATATTCACTGATGGGTCCTCGTTTCCATTGAAGAAACGCGCTTCAGGTGTAGGGATTCGATTTGTCTGGGTGAATGACTGTGGAGATGAGGAAACGGACGACTACGCACCTCCGGGATGGGCTTCTGCCACGATTGATGAAGTTGAAATAAAGGCAGTTACCGTCGGGTTGGTGCAAGCGCAGAGGATGTTCGGTGATCTCGCTCAATTCAAGAAAATTCATGTGTTCTCCGATTCGCGATACATAGTGGATAATTTCGTTAGAGCGATGAACGTCTGGCCGAATCGGGGATGGCGGGGTGCAAACGGGATGCCTGTTGAAAACATCAACCTTTGGAAAGGTCTCCGAAAAGAGGTGAGCCATATTCCGATTCGAGTCGAGCTCGAGTGGGTGAAGGCTCACAAGTCGAATCGACACAACAAGGCAGCTGACAAACTAGCAAAGGACTCCGCTTCCGTACCAATCAACAAGCCATTCTCAATAAGCGCGACCACTCGGAAGTGGTCCGACCGCAAGACGATTCGGGGATGTATTTCGCCGAAGGGCCAGCTTATGCGGGTCCGAGTGATCTCACGCGAGTACATCAGAAAGGCAATGATTGGTGAGTACCGCTACGAAGTCATTGATACTGACGATCCCAACTTCAAGGACGTCGACTTCGCATACTGTGAAACCAATCTCAGCAGGAATAAGTGCTACTTGGTTCGCCTCAACACAGACGCGTCGAAGGCGACATTTGTTGAGATCGTAGAGGAGTTGGTTTGTGCTGACTTCAAGTATGTCTAGTCTAGGCAAGTCGCCACATAACAAATGGCTACAAGCGACGCGGTACCCGCGCGCTTGAGCCATCGCGTTATCATTTTATAATTGGAATCAAGTTGAATGAAAATTACAATACTCATGCATTCAGGATAAAATGAAAAAGTTTTCATGGCTATCTGGTCGCACTAAATCATCATTCCCTTCGGGTGACTTCCGAAGTTTCGATTACTGTTGGTCATTGGCAAAACCAGTTTATCAACCATTATTTGGACGAAGGATTTTTACATGCTTTCGACAAGGCCATTGAAAAATATTCTGATTACAAAGACGAACATTTACCAAAAAGTCTATATAAATTCTTCCCACCAACAATATATAGTCTAGTTGGTTTGGAAAATAGCTTTTTACGGTTATCGACAGCGAATGACTTTAATGATCCATTTGATAGTTACATCGGAATTGAGAAGCTTACATATGTTAAGACCCATGTGTTAAAGGAACTCAAGAAAAGAGGTTTAATAGTTACTGATGCAACAAATGACCAGCTTTCTCAAGAGGAGTACTGGAGACTATTTCACGCACACTCAAAAGATGAAGAACTTGGATTCTTAAGTAATAGGAAGAAGTATTTAATTGAATGGTTGCGTATTAAGCATGAGAAAAGCGATGATTTCCACTTGCTTTTGAATGATCTGGAGTGTGATGCATGGCGAGCATGCGAACAAAGAATCAGTGAAATTAGAAACGTGCCGTTTAGAATTACATGTTTTTCCAATTTCGACGATGATGAAGAGCTTGGTAATAACACTACAATGTGGTCGCATTATGCAGATAACCATAGGGGACGATTTTATCATGGAGGTAAGAAGCAGTGAGGACGTAGAAATTCATGGGGTGACTCAGAATAACAGGAGATTGCTTACCGACTTTATTCTAAACAGAATTTCAGAAATCCTCATGCATCATGGGAAATATTTTCCCTCTATGGATAAGTACGTGGAAAATCCTGCTTTATAAATATTAGATAAAGAATCAAAAACCGGACGGCTATTTCGAGAATTATCTTTTTATTATAATAAGTTAGTTCCTAACTTTTGTTCTTATCGGCTACCGGACTTTCTGGCATAATATTTGCTCGTTTATACTCGGCGTTATAGTTGTCCCGAAAGGAGGTGAACGATATGTCCATACAATCAATCAGCAGCAGTTATCAGTCTCAGGCGACCTCAGTGATGTCAGATTTCCAGAGTTTCAGCAAGAACGCTAAAGCGCTTCAGAGTGCTTTGAGTTCGGGGAATCAGGATCAGGTTACGATATCAGAGAAAGCCTTGTCGGCATCGTTGGCGCAGCTCACGAGTGACTTTGCTAATAATGCGCCAGCACAATCCTCATCGGGCAGTAGTAGCCAATCTCAGAACCCGATGCAGGCACTTCAAAATGACCTGCAGACCCTTCAGAGTGCATTGAGTTCAACAAGTAGTAGTCAGACGAGTAGCGGGCAGGATACTTCCGCCTCAAACACACCAGTGAACACAGCATTGAACAATGTCATGAATGATCTTGCGTCAGTGCAAAGCCACGGTCACCCTCATCACCATCATGGCTCAGGTGGTGCAAGCTCCGTGAGTAATGCCTCTGGCAGCGGGCAGTCTCAGGATCCAATGCAGACTCTCTCAAGTGATCTTCAAAAACTGCAGAGCACCTTGACTTCTGGAACACAGGGTCAGACTGCTACCACAGCAGTCAACAATGTCCTAAATGACATTTACAAATTCACACAGGGACATTCAGGCAACACTAACACCAGTGCAGCTATAAACATTTCAGCGTGAGATAACAAAGCGAACATATAGAGGCTGAGGGGAAAGTATCCACTCCGCCTCTATATGCAGTGCACATTGCTATCACTCGGTCGGGTTCTAATCGCTCTCATTGAAGACCGGTCGATCAATGGCCGATTATTTCAACTTATACGCATCAGTGTAATCAGGATGCTCTTCAGCAAAATTACTATGAGCATGTGAGCGTTCATCTCAATATTGCTGGATGAATGGTTACTGCACGTTACCTTCATCTGTCAGATTCCAATTGGCTATCTATTTTTAAAAGAATCTCTCACGTGTGGCCGAAAAGCCACAGTGGCAGGTACAGGAAGCATTAGAAAAATTCACCATGCGTCTCTGTCGAGTCTTTTGTAACCCAATTACGGGATAAAGTGCACTTTCCCCTGAAAAGACTGTCTGGAGCAACCATCCTTCCTGTAGCCCACACTGCCAGACGTTGTCACAGACGCTAACTTTCTATTGGTAATAAGCGTCGGGAATCCACTCGGAGAAGAGTATCTGCGGCAAATGATAACGTTGCACATGAGCCGCGGTTTGCGCTGGAGCGTAGCTGAAGGTAAGCTGTCGGAGTCGATGTGGGTGTTAGGCAACCAAGTGATGCCGTGGCGCTTAGCTCACGGGTTCTTCAGGAATCTCAAATAGAAGGCTGCAAAAACTAAAACAATGCCGATATTCACTATCAGCCGCTCCCAGAATCGATTCTTAAAGAACAGTAAATCCACACTAACGACAACAACTATCAATACCAAAATGTAAAGCACGACATAGATATTCCTTGGCATTTCAATCATCTCAATCACCAGTTCAAATATATCAGCAGGCACCTTCCCATGGAGTCGCTGAATTTTTCTTTAGATGCTCTTTTGGCTGTTCCAGTTCTCGACAGCCAAGTGGAATCACCACGAAGATGGCTGCGATCGAGAGCTGGCGCACTAGCATGAGCCAGGAGTTGATGGCCCTAACAATTAATATGCCCGCAGGCATTTTCCCCATAATCGTTATCTTAATAGCATATCATTCCTCTTATATAAAGACAAAAATTCTCTAAAATCAGGGGGACGGATATTGGCGGTCATGGCAATTTGTGTAATATGGACCAAAAGCTGACTGGGTATTTTATGGGGAAAGTGTCAGAAACTGGGGAACTACTGCTTTCGGAGCACCAAATCATTTCTGATGGAGCATAGGCTGCGTCGGGAAGAAATCTTCAAAAAGTGAGGGATATGATTGGAAATCATGCTCCACTCAAAATGCTGCCGATCACAGTTTGTCGGTGCACCGTAGCATTGTTTGACGTTGTTCATTCTGAAGATTTCCCGATAAAAATGTTACATTTCACAAAGTTGCAGACCAAGGCTGTTAAATGTCAAATTGGCTTCCTATTTTCCATGAAGAATGTCCATCCACCTGATGGCCTCAGTATCTGTGATCTTTCCAAGGTAGATTTGAATAGTCTTTAAATCCTGATGCCTCAAAATGACCTTCGATATTATCTCCAGCGGCACTCCATTTCTGCTGGCATAAGTTGCTGAATGCCTGCGCAGGTCGTGGGGCGATAGTTTTACCTTCAGCTTCTTACCCAGTTCATTGACCATATTTCTGACCGCGGTATAGCAGAGTGGAAACACCCGGTCAGCCTGTGACAGTTGCTTCACGTTAATATACTCAGTCAGTCTGGCAGCAATATGCTCTACTGGATAAAGGCAACCTCGGCATCTCTTCCTGACTTGGGCTCCTGAATAATGAGCTTTCTGCCTGAAACATCAGAGACCCTGAGATTAAGCACTTCTCCAATTCTCAAGCCACAGCGGGCCTGAAGCTCCAACATGAGCCTATCCCTTACGCTGCGGGCACTGAAGATGATCTCGTCTACGGTCTCCTTGTCCAGTATCTTCCTGGGGCTATGGTAGACGTTTTTGAATGTTTTAAATAGTACGCCGCTGTTGCATGGGTTCTTGATGTTCAGCTCAGAGGCTTCAATTACATAATTGAAAAACGCCTTTGTCTGAGCATAACGAAGGTGACGTGTTGACCTGTTTAGATTATCGGTGCACTCATCAAGAAAGTGGCTGATGTCATCCGCTGAAACAGATGCCACATCATATCCTGAGAATCGATCGTCAAACTTTTCAAGGAATTTCCCATAGCTTTTGATGGTGCTCTTTTTGACAGTGATTTTCTGATGCTTCTTGAAGAGCTCCACACCTTCATGAATGTTCATCTTGATACCTCCTAAAGGATGGGATCTATAGCCAGGGTCTGCATGATTCTATTGTACGGCAAGGTTTGGCAGTGTGATTGGCTGACAATATTTCAGGGCGAACTTATCACTGACATGATTGTCTGTGAGTGTGTTGATTTCTATGCTTTCTTCCTGTAACCGATTCTGTCAAATTTATGTCAGAGGTGAGATATTCTTTTGGAAATTGTTACTAATTGAAAGCCGTCGTAACATTGCTTCCGTGCAGCACATCGCAGTGCAAACGATCTGAAGTAAGAACAGTGGTACACCTGCTATCAAACACCGGTGACATTTTACGCAGGCAATATTTCCGATACAAGTCCGCACGCAAGAGGAAATATAAACGGCGCGTGTTTCAGGGCGTTATCCTCATGCTAGCAGCTCTGAGCTTGGAAGCTTACAATTGCCTATTTTCTGGAATCAAAGGTTCATCGTCTAGCGGGATAGTGATAGTGAGCTAAGATTTACCATTATCTCCTGCTCGGTCTAAGATCTCTCTTACTTTAAATAGTAAATCTTTTGGCGACACCGGTTTAGCAATAAAATTAACGCCTTCAGCATGTAAAATGGTTTGATCTATCTTATCGTCTGTATATCCACTTGCAAATAAAAACATTGCATTAGTACCGAGCATCTTAATCTCTCTATATACTTCCTTACCATTCTTTTTGGGCATGATCATGTCAAGCATTATCAACTGTATTTTGTCTCGATTATCCTTAAATTGTCTTATTGCATCATCTCCATCATTTGCCAGAATTATATTGTATCCCTGCCCTGACAGAATAGTCCGATAAAGTTTTCTTAATCTTTCATCATCCTCTGCTACAAGTATTGTCTCAGCGCCACCTTTAGCTATAGCCTTATTGCTGGTCTCTATAACAGTTTTACTTTCTTGAGTCAGAGGCAAATATATAAGAAAGGTCGTGCCCTTTCCTAATTCACTCTTCACCTCTATATATCCATTTAGCTGTTTGATTATCCCATATACCACCGCAAGACCGAGTCCTGTGCCCTTATCAGTCTCTTTTGTCGTAAAAAAAGGATCAAAAATCCTTGACGCTGTATCTTGATCCATACCACTCCCGGTATCGGATGCGCTGATAAGCGCATAAAGTCCCGCCTCGTTGTTGACATGGACGTTAACAGTTTTTTGATCGACGGTCACACTTTTCGTACTTAAGGTGAACCGGCCTCCCTTTGGCATGGCATCCCGAGCGTTTGTCGTCAGATTCATGAGCACCTGGTCTATTTGCGAGGCATCAACCACACATATCAAGTCTTCGTTTGCTAGGTCAATTACAATTTCAACATCCTCGCCTATAAGTCTCGACAACAATTTTACGGACTTCCGAATTAGATCATTAACATCCCTTGGCATGGGATTTATCAGCTGATTTCTGCTGAATGCAAGAAGGCTATGAGTGACTTCGGCTGCCTTATTTGCCGATTCGAGTATCTGCTCCACATCATTTTGCATAGGGTCATCAGGGGCAAGCTTGTTCTGAATAATATATCCGTATCCGGTAATGGCAGATAGAATGTTATTGAAGTCATGAGCTACTCCCCCGGCAAGTTGGCCCACGGCCTCCATCTTCTGAGCCTGTGCCAGCTGCTTTTCCAGAGCAGTACGCTCAGAAATGTCGATGAACGTAACAACAGCACCTATCAAAGTATTATTCCTGAGAATCGGATGCGACCAAAACTCTACGGGGAAACTTGTTCCATCGGCGCGCCAAAGGATTTCCTTATCACTGTGTACAACCTTCATGGAAATGAGCGTCTCCCGGGCGCTGCATTCCTCCGCAGGGTGCGGCGTTCCATCTGGCTTTGTGTGGTGGATAAGAGCATGCATGTGATTACCCATCAATTCGCTTTCGTCATCATACCCAAGCATTGAAACACACGACGGATTGCAAAATGTACACTTCCCCTTAAGGTCCACGCCGTAAATACCTTCGGCTGCAGAGTTCAGGATTAAACTGATCTGCTCCCTACCTTCAATCAATTTTTCCTCAGCCAACTTACGTTCAGTGATGTCATAGGTATAAATCCGCACAACACCAAACTGAGGAGCAATGTGAATGGTTTCTCCAAAAACTCTATCTTTAACAATCGCCTCCCTGTATAAAGATATCGCCTCATTCCTCTTTAGGGACCTCAAAATGCTCTCCATATCAGCAGGGAAAAAAGCGGTTGCATTATCTTTATCCATACCGAGTGTTTCGAGGATGTTTCGCGTTGCCTGGTTGCTAAATACTATATTACCGTCTGAGTTCACCTCCAGAACCGGATTAGGATTCAGTTGCGGAAACGAAGCAAGATGCCTTGTTTGATCTTCAGCTCGCTTAAGCTCCGTAACATCAGCGTAAGTGATCACTGCACCCTCAACACGATTGTCTGCCGTCTTGTATGGGAGGACTGATCTCACATACCAAACACTCTCCAGGGACATCTCCTTCTTAACCGGCTTAAGACTGCCCAGCACTTCTGTAATGTCATCAATAAGGTATGGCCCCAGTCGGTCTAATGCCATATCATCAATTGGACGCTCTACATCTGCCGGTAAGAGAGGCATAACCTTCGACATGGCTGGCGAGAAACGTCGTATCTTCAGCGATTTGCTTAAAAAAAGTGTAGGAATATCCGTGCTTGTAATAAAATTGTTTAGATCATTATTGGACTCTTCCTTTTCAGTGATATTAGCCTGGAGTTGCGCATTTACGGTCAGAAGCTCTTCATTTAAGGACTGGAGTTCTTCGCGAGACGTGACCATCTCCTCATTTGAAGCCTGCAGTTCCTCATTCGACGATTGGAGCTCTTCGCTCAGACTCTCGAGTTGTTGAATATGGCTTTGGAGGTCTTCCCGAGTTGCACAAAGCTCAGATTCCAGCTGATGAACCGCTGTTTCATTTAGTGCGGACAGATCCAGAGGAGCGTCTTCTGATTTCTGCAGACCTTTCTTTTCACGGAAGGTAACAAGGAAAAGGTTCTCTTTCACTTTCAACAAGCGCAGTACAAGATTTTTCGTGCGCCCGGCGTTATCGACAAGAGTGGCACGAACTGTAGCCGGCTTTTCCCCGTGGATGACTCGGTAAAGGCTCCCCCGAATCCGTCCTCTCAAGTTCTCGGGCAGTAGATCGAGGAGATTTTGAGTAGGTACTCCCTCGGGATTCCTGAGATACCGGTTCATTGGACCACTGAAGTAAAGTATTTCGTAGTTCGTATTAATTGCCACGGCAGACATATCACACTCATCAATCAACGCCCTTTGGGCCAGCTCCGTGATCGACCTGCTTTGTTCGGATATACTTGGCAGGAGATTGCCTCGTTCGACCCGTCCCGTGGAAAATGGACCTAGCATTGGTCTTTTGAAATGGGAATCGCCCTTTATTTTTTTGTAAATACAGTTTTTCTTGTGACCCACGGGTTCAAACAGGGCACGGCTATTCCCAATCGATTCAGCATTACCAAGAAATAGATAGCCGCCGTCTTTAAGTGCATAATGGAATAGAGAAATGCACTTATCCTGTGCCTGAGGCTCAAAATAAATTAGGACGTTGCGGCATATAATTAGATCCATGCGAGAGAAAGGTGGATCGTTAAGGATATCATGACGCGCAAATACCACTCTCTGTCGAAGGTCGCTATTGATCGAAACCGTCTGACCATCTGCGCTCTGCATGCAAAATTTCTTTAGGAATTCAGATGGTATATTTACAGTTACGCTTCCGGGATATTTGCCGGCTCGGGCCAGTTCAAGTGCCTGCTCATTGATGTCTGAGGCGAAGATTTGCACCTCGCGTTTCCGCCCGGTTCGGTCAAGTTCTTCTTGTATTAACATAGCTATGGAATATACTTCCTCCCCGGTGGCACATGCGGGTATCCAAATCCGAACAGGGCCATCATCGCGAGACGTTGCGAAGTGCTTAAGCACATCAGATTCCAATATCTTCCAGACTATACGATCTCGGAAGAAGGATGTGACTCCTATCATCAGGTCCGAAGCAAGCATTTCTGCTTCAGATGCTTTTGCGGCTAAAAGTTCAATATATTCATTCGTAGATGAAATCCCGTTGAGGGTCATGCGCCGCTTGATCCTTCGAGCAACAACATTCCTCTTGTAATGATTAAAGATGTTGCCAGTTCGCTCATAAAGCAAATGAAAGATTGGCTCGAAAGAAGCATCTCCGATCAGGGAGCCCTCCATCAAATTCTCCATATTCGAGCTGTTGATCTTCAGGATCTGGCTGGCGATTTCTGAAGGAGAAAGGATTCTATCAACAAGACCAGTATTGATTGCGGCAAGCGGCATTGCAGAAAATTCCGTTGTGGAAGGTTCTTGAACCAACACAATCCCTCCAGACTCCTTTATCGCTTGTATCCCACGCACGCCATCAGTTCCAGCACCCGAGAGTATTACACCAATAAGCCCATCATCCACACACTTAGCCAAAGATACAAAGGATTCGTCGATTGGAAAATGCTCTCTTTCTTGGATAAGGGGAAGTAAAGAAAATGCGCCATCTTGCACCGTTACGGCAGTCGAGGCCGGGCACATATAGATTTTTCCAGACAAGAAGGCGAGTCCCTCTGAAATTTCGACAAACTCTAAATCTGGTCGCTGATTATTGAGGATGTCAGGCATGAGGCTCTTGTGAGTCGACAATAAGTGCTGGATAAAGATTACTATAAAATCGAAATTTGTTGGCAGTTCCGTCAGAAAGCTCTCAAATGCTTGAAGCCCTCCAGCCGAAGCCCCTATTGCTACGATCAGATGGTTGTCACCTTTATTGACTTTCTCGACGGTTTGCGGATTCTCGGCCATATGCGCTTCTCCATAAAGAAATATGCCGCTCTTTACAATCGCCAGATTTCACATTGCATTATGCCATCAATTATACACTCTTAACCTCAGGAAATGCAGTTGTGTATGTGTCACGGCATCTTGGAATCCTCACGTGAGTGCACTAAGTAATGACCGTCTCTGAATTAGATTTGCCTTCTGTTAATGTCTGCGCGCACTATTGCGCGACAGGGCTGATGCCCAATGTCGATTTTCAAAAGAAGCTTGCTTATGTGCAACAATGCTGGAGTGCGTGTTTCCGGAAATATTATCTGAAGAGGCTTGACTGGCTGCCCTGAGAGTTACTACATGTTATACGTAACGTCAATTTTCTGTCGTTGAGCAATAGTACAACTGGAAATCATTCTACCTCGTGAAATGTCAAAATCGCGACTTGTCGGTGGAACCCAGATTGTAAAACTGCTTACACTCCTCCCAGATTTGTGCGTACTTCATGACATAACTGGTTTTTCCCATTCTAAGCCATCATTCGATAATTTTCAAAAGTAAC
>QGNH01000426.1_pt1 | contig 10367 bp, 9 predicted proteins | sample 1735481 | NCBI WGS metagenome assembly QGNH01 (sample SAMN09239004, study PRJNA386568) | Viral metagenome, whole genome shotgun sequencing project. | reverse complement strand
GTCGCGTTCATGGGTGCGGCATCCAAACGGCGCACGGCCGGTACGACACCCGACAAGACGAGCGCCCAACGGTGGCGCGAGCGGCATCCGGTAGAATGGAAAGAACAAGGCAAACAGGGCTTCATAAATTGGGTCACTCGGCATCCGCTGCGAAATAAGTTCCTTCAAGCGCGTCGAAGCCGCAAAGCGAAAGAGTTGGGCTTCACGATCACGGAAGCTGACTTGCTGATAAGCGGTGAACTTCCAAGGTTGTGTCCTTATCTCGGCATAAAGTTGGATTACAGTTATCGAGGCGGCGCGGGAGGACGACATGACGATGCGCCGTCGATTGATCGGATTGACAGTTCACAGGGCTATCATCCGGGCAATGTGGTGGTTTGCAGTTGGCTGGCGAACAAGATTAAAGGTCATGGTTCGCTAAACCAATTGGAACAGATCGTGCGGGAAATGAGGAGGCTCCTATGAAGCGAGCAAAGACGCGCGGCGTAGGCTACAGCGGTGCGGACAGCACCAAGCCAACTCAGCCGCAAGAAGGAGACCTACAGAATGAGGGTGGGACCGCTCCCGGCGGCACAGTTGCCTTTATGGGGGCTGCGAGTCAGTGGTCAACGTCCAATGCAGCGAACCGGAACAACTTTCCGACCGGCTCGCCCAACATCGACCCTATAAGTGCTGCGAAGATGCAGCATGTCGGGTTGAAAGACGAGTCGCCCGCCGAGAAGGGCGATGTACCAGTTCACCCGGGTCTTAGACCGGGATTGTTTCGGACGGCGCGCGACGCCAACTATGACGCGCCGGACGGTGAGACCTACTCGCCAAGCGAGACCGGCGGGAAACCACTAGCATCGAGCGGCCGTCATCGCGGCGAGTCGCCCGAGATTGAAAACCAGCCGCGCGGATCATATCGACCGTAATGGAGGCCGTCATGGCAGAGGAAATCGTCGGTTCAAAGATGCCCGCCAACAACGGCTACGGCCAGAATGGCTACTCGGGCGCAAGCTCGGACACGGATTTGAGTAATCCGACGCAAAGTGCGGCGGCCAAACTTTTTCCTGTCGATCTGAAAGGCGCGCTCGATAAGGCCGGGATCGCTCAACGCGAGCCGGTAAAGCGGTCGCCGCCCCCGGACTACAAGCAACCCAAGTTCGACGCTCCGCAGACGCGAACGGTCAAGGCCGACTCGTATCCGCTCAGTATGGGCATGGCTCAGCGGTCGCCCCGCAACAAATAAGCTCTTGAGAGCACGTTAGGTCGGTTAATGTGCTCTTGAGGTAAGGTACAGGATGATGGGCAATGTCAAAGGCAAAGATTTCTCCGCCCTCAAAGATAGTCGCGTTTAATCCGTCCCCTCGGGTCGTCGCTCCGACGCCCCGGGACCTGAATGAACTGACGACCGCCGAAGTTGCGAGCGCGCTCACACCGAGTCATCCGAAGTCAGCCCCCGTCAGAGTGCATAAAGGAATGGAAGGACAGCGCACCGGACACCCGCACTTGACCTCGCACAGTTCACGCTATCGTCAAGCGCACGAAAAGTTGGGGACCAAGATCGTACCGGAACAGGTGATGTTGTGAGTCGTCCAGCGCACATGCAAGGCGTCCATGAGGCGACCAAAAAGTTGAAGCCGGTGTTGATCCCCGTCAACGAGATTGCGAGCACCGGCTACCCGCTCAAGGAATACACCGACGTGGAGAAGGTGCAACGGATGCAGGCGTCCATTCGGGATGGGAAAAAGATGAAGCCGCTTCGCGTCAGCGAGTTGACGCCAGAGAACAGGGACTTGTACGGGGTCGCGGACCCGAATAAGAAATGGTATCTCAATAACGGCCATCACCGGCTGGCCGCGCAGGCGCTCGAAGGCGTCGAGGAAGTTCGGGCCGTCGCATATCTGCACAGTAAAAGGATTTGACCCATGGACGCATCCGGTATGACACTCGCTCAAGCGAGCGCGATGGGCACCACGGCCGGAGCACCGGCCGCCGCAACCAGTAAAGGTCCCCCGGGCGGATCGGGGTTGCCCGGTTCGGGACCGGCTCCGGCATTGCCCGGACAAGATCAGCAAGGGCCTGCGCCAATCGGCGGCCCGACACCGGATCGGCCGGTAGTTGGCGCGCACGCGGACATGCCGTCAGTTGGCACTCACCCGTCCGCGTCGCCTCAGAAACAAGGCAATCCGCCCCACGGGATGACGAATGCCTAATAGACGAGGCTGGATATGGGAACGCGTGCTCAAATCGTATGTGTGCACGCGTTGAATGGTCGCCCAATGTTTGTGCGACTCGATAAGGATAGGTTCTTGCTCTCGAAGAAGCCGGTGGTTCTAATCAGAAACGGCGAACGATACGAGGTTCAAGAGGACCGAGAAGAAGTCGAAAGGTATATCCGGGAAGCGTGATGTCACGCTTTTCGATACTTTTCGCAGACGAAATATACCGCGCGGATGGCTGCGCACGTCGGGATGGCCTGACGGTCTAAAAATTGGAGTGCGGTCATGAGACCGGATGATACGCCCAAAACGGGCCGGGAGCTTATGCGTGAGTCGCGCAGCCGCACGATAGTCGGCAAAAAGAACAGCCCCGAGCGCCTGACGAAGTTGCTCAACTACATCGTTCAATTTCCGCAGATTAAGCGCGCCTGTGACATGGCCGGGCTTAGCGTCACCACGTTGAAGTATTACCTCGTCAAGAGCGAGAAGGGCGCGCCGGGTGACGGCTTCGACCTGACCTATGGCGAGGAGACCAAGCGTTTCCATCTACACTTCGCCGACTGCCGCGACGCCGCTATTCAGATGGTCGAAGATGCGTATGTCGCTCGCGCCGTCAACGGCTACTACGAAACCCTCTCCGACAAAGGTCGGGTGATCTATCAGATTGATCCCGCGCTCTCGGGCTTGGGCCTTACGGGTCCCGACGCGTATCTTCTCGACGAGAACGACAAGCCGATCCCCGAACGCATCGAACATCAAGACCCCGAAGTCATGGAGAAAGTGCTGCGCGCCTTCCGCCGCGACCGTTGGGGCCAACACGACAAGCTCGACGTTAACTTGCGCGGCGGCGTGATGGTCGTCGGTATGCGAGCAAAGGACTCGAAAGAAATCGAGGAGCTAGAGCGGGCAACGCTTTCGGCTCCGCTCGATGTCGAATTCCGTGAAGTGGAGGACGAGTGATGACCACCCTCCTCCGCCCGAACGGCACTCTCGTCCTCCCGGACGATAATGATGGTTTGCCGAAAGTCCCCCGCCGGTCAATCATCAAGGCTTTCGTGAAGGAAAATAATGAATACTTCCCGATTGTCCTTGATGATTACGGCAATGAACAGCAAACGATTTGGGCACCCCTGCCCGGATCGCAAGAGTTGTTTTTGGCCGCGCCTGAATTCGAGGTTCTGTACGAAGGGACGCGAGGCCCGGGCAAGACGCTCACGCTGTTGATGGACTTCTGCGCCGATGTCGGCAAGGGCTACGGCGCTGAATGGAAGGGCATGATTATCCGGCGCACATATCCGGAATTGGCCGACGTGATCGCCATGAGCAAGAAGTGGATCAAGCGTCTGTGGCCCGACGCGTTCTACAACGAGATTAAATACTTTTGGCAGTTCCCCACGGGCGAACTTCTCTACTTTCGGCCAATCGCGACAGTCGATGATTACGACGCGCACCACGGAACGAACTATACGTGGCTCGGGTGGGAAGAATTGACGCTGTGGCCCGACGCCTCGGCATTCAAGCGAATGCAGTCGGTTGTCCGTTCTTCGATCAAGAATATCCCGAAGCGCATCCGCTCGACCACGAACCCATACGGCAAGGGGCACAATTGGGTGCAGGCTCGATATGGCCTCGTCAACTGGCCGGTCAAGACGGGCAACGACGAGCGCGGCGACAAATGGAAGATCGTCGGGCCGCTTATTACCGGAGCGGTTGACGAGGACGGCATCCCCGAGCCGCCGCGTCGCGCGTACCATGGGTCACTGCGCGAGAACATCATTCTCATGCGCGTGCAGCCGCAGTACGTCCACCAATTGAAATCGTCGGCGCGCAACAAGGCCGAACTGGACGCGTGGCTCTATGGATCGTGGGACATCGCCGCTGGCGGCATGTTCGACGACATTTGGGCGACGCATCGCGACACGATTGTCGTCAAGGATTTCGATGTGCCTATAAACTGGCGCATCTATCGCGCCTATGACCATGGTTCGACGAAGCCGTGGTCCTGTGGGTGGTACGCGGAGAGCAACGGCGAGGACCTGACGTTCAAGGACGGCACGGTGCTCTCGACTCGGCCGGGCGACTATTTCCGCTGCGGCGAGCTATACGGATGGCAGAAGGATCAACCCGATGTCGGGCGTCGGCAGCAAATACCCGACATCAAGGTCGAGATAATCCAGTACGAGATTGATCGGGGATGGCGCGACGCGAACACCGGCAAATCCCGGGTCCGACGCGGCCCGGCTGACACAAGCATCTTCGCGGAGGAGGACGGTCGGCCGTCCATCGCCAGCGACTTCGAGGCCCCCTGCATCGTCAATGGTCACCGCTGGCGCGGCGTCATTTGGGAGCGGGCTGACAAACGCCCCGGCTCCCGTGAACAGGGGTGGGAGCAAGCCCGGAAACGCATGAAGGCGACCAAGCGCCCGCCGGGCGGCATCCGGGAGGAAAAGGGCCTATTTATCGTTGCAGATCGGTGCCCGCAATGGATGCGGACGGTGCCAGTTCTGTCCCGAGACGAGAAGAAATTGGACGATGTTGACACCGACACAGAGGACCATATCGGCGACGAAATGCGGTATATGCTACGGTACGACCCGGGCACGATGAAGTCCTATCGGGCCTAGGCTTGCCCTGCTACTGAAAGTGTGGTTAATAGACCGTCGCCCCCGGAGAGACAGCCATGGCAATTGATGACAAGCACCCGGAATACGTCGCCAAGGTGGGCGAGTGGATACAGATGGAGGACACGTACAAGGGCGAGCGCGCCGTAAAGCGCAAGCGCCTTGACTACCTCCCGCCGTCCGAAGCCATGATCCAAGACGGTATGACCACCCCATCGTCGCCGGGCTGGCGCGACTATGAAGCCTACCTGACCCGAGCTTACTACCACGACGTTGTGCGCGACGCCGTGAAGGCCATGCTCGGCATCATGCACATGAAGCCTGCGGTCATCAAACTGCCGAAGCGACTCGCACCGATGGTGGACAAGGCGACCATTCAAGGCGAAGGTTTGCAGATGCTCTTGCGCCGGATCAACGAGGCGCAGCTTGTCAAGGGCCGCTGCGGATTGCTGGTCGATGCACCGACTGGCGTCGATCCGTTCAACGCTCTCCCCTACATCGCATTCTATGATCCCGAGCGCCTAATCAATTGGGACGCTGGTCGGCGCGACGAAGGTCGCAACATTCTCGATCTTGTCGTGCTCGACGAGTCGGGCTTTCAGCGTGAAGGCTTTACATGGGTCGCGGAGCGCAAGCACCGCATCCTGACACGCGGCACTCCGGCGAGCCTCGAAAGTGGCTGGACACGTCCGCCGCTCGACGCGCCGTATCAGGTGTGCGTGAAGGTCAACGATATGTCGATGCCTATCCCGGACGATTTCATTATGCCGTCCATTAGCAGTCGGCCGATGATGGAAATTCCGTTCGTGTTCGTCGGGGCAAATGATCTTGTGCCCGAGCCGGACGAACCACCGCTTCTCGGTTTGAGCAACCTCGCGTTGACGATCTATCGCGGCGAGGCCGACTACCGCTCGACCCTCCACTATCAAGGCCAGCAAACTCTCGTCATCATCGGCGGCAACGTCTCGGACGTTGACGAGAACCAGCAACTCCGCATCGGCAACAAGGGCGTCATCGACCTGCGTCTCGGCGGTGACGCGAAGTACATCGGCGTCAGCGCGTCGGGCCTCGGCGAAATGCGCCAATCCCTCAAGAACGACGATGAAGTCGCTTCGGGCTTCGGAGTGCAGTTCATGGATGTCGGCAGCGCACGCGGCGCTTCGGGAGAAGCCTTGCGCATCCGCGTTGCCGCGCGCACGACAACCATTCAGCAAATCGCTGTCGCCGCTGGCGCGGCGCTTGAGCAATGCCTCAAGTTCGCAGCAACGTGGGTCGGTGAGGACCCCAATGAAGTTTCAGTCGCTCCGCAGACCGACTTCGCCGACGCCAACGTGCAGGGCGCTTCGCTCCTCGCGTTCATGCAGGCAAAGCAGTTGGGTCTCCCGCTGTCGCTTCGGTCTCTGCACCGCATGATGGTGCTCAACGACATGACCGAAATGGACTTCGATCACGAGAACGATCAGATCGAGCAAGAGGCCGAGTCCCTCGTTGGCATGATGGTACATGGTCCGAACGTGCCGAGCGATGGTGAGGACGCCTCGTTCCTCGATACGCCGTCTGATACCGGCACCGATCCTGTCGATCCGGCCGATGTCATCCCGCCTGCCGACCCGGCTCCCACTGGCGGCACGCCCGCCGGTACGCCGGTTCCGGTGACCCCGCATCGGCGCGGTTCGCCTAATCCCCTCAAGGTGAAGGTCGGCCGGAAGGGCGCGTCGGCCGGGAAGTAAGCCATGACTACCGAGAATGAAGCCCGCGACTATCACGGACGATGGACGGCGGGCGGCGGCGGCGGCGTCCCCGGCGAGACGCGGAACGTCGCCTTCCATGGCACCACAAAGAGCTTCGAGAAATTCAGCCGGGGCAATCCGACTGAATTCATGTTGGACCGCGCGCTCGGGCCACACTTCGCCAAGGACCCGGAGATTGCCAACAGCTTTGTCATTGAGCGAGTCAACGGCCGCGATGTCGGCCCCAAGGAAGGCGGTCGGATCATCCCGGTCGTGTTGCCCTCAGACGAGCACTTCCTGCAAACCGAACAGCCGCGCTTTGATTGGGCTAAGGACAATCCGAACCTCGATAAAACGCCGGGATCGGCGACGGGCGAGCGCCTCAAGGAATACGAGGCGAGGCCCTCAGACCAAAGCGTCATCGAACAAATGGTCGGGGAGGAGGGGTTCAAAAAGGACCCGGCAATCCTCGAACGCTACCTCGAACAAGCTCGGAATATCCCCGCCGACGAAGCTCCGAAGATCGCCGCCGCACTCACTTCCGGGAAAACAGCTTTCGTTGATGGCAAGGATCGCGACCTGCACAGCTTTGTCCAGAACGTCGGCGCTCGCCCGTACAACGACGCCGACCGAGCGCGACTGGTCGAGTTGGCCCGGCAATCGTGGGAGGACAAGGGCTACGCGGGGATCAAGTACATCAACACGTCACCGATGGAGAACGCGACAGCGACGAACCCGGCCAGCTACATCGTGTTCAATCCCGACAAGGATGTGAAACCGCTCTACGGCGACGAGCACCATCCCGAAACTCAGCGGTATCTCGACTACTACGATAGATCGGAGCCGACCGATTACCATCCCGGCGTGAAGTCGGAGGATACGGCGGCGAGAGCCGTTGAGCACGCCAAGCAAATCGCGGGCGACTACAAGCCGCTCGAAGGTCTGCCGCAGCCGGTCATGCACCTTAAGGATGGATATTATCAGCCCGGCCCGGTCGGTTCCTTGAAGGATGCCTCCGCAGCGTATATGAAGAAGGCCGGGATGGAATATGAGCCAATCCAGAAGTACCAGCCCGCCGATCCCGAACAGGGCGCGAAGATCGCGCAAGCGTTCGACCAAATGAAACATGATCCAGACAACCCGGCGGTCAAGGCGGCCTATGCCGCGCTCGCGAAAGAGACTATGGGGCAGTGGCAGTCCATCAAGGACACCGGCCTCAAGGTCGAGTGGATCAAGCCGGGGCAGGCCGACCCCTATGCCGACACGCCTCGCTCGGCTGAGCGCGATGTGGTAGAGAATAATCATTGGTGGGGCTTCCCCACCGATCTAGGCTTCGGCTCCGATCCGAACCTCAAGGGCAATCCGCTGTTGAAGGACTCGGGCGAAATGATCGGCGGCCGACACGCATCCGTCAATGACGTGTTCCGCATTGTCCATGACATTTATGGGCACATCAAAGACGGCAATGGGTTCACGCCGAGCGGTGAAGAAAACGCGTGGCGGTCACACTACGCGATGTTCTCGCCGCTCGCACGCGACGCGCTTACGACTGAGACGCGCGGACAAACGGATTGGGTCAACTTCGGCCCACACGGCGGTGAAAACCGCTCGAAGCTTTACGGCGTCAGCGCGGTAGCGTCGAACACAGGCGGCAGCGGCGTCGTCTACGCGCCGCAGAAAATCGGCTTGCTCCCGAAGTGGGCGCAGGACGGCGCAAAGGATCGGCCATGAACGACGTGTCGAACGAAGCACGCGACGAGAAGGGCAAGTGGACGAGCGGTGGCGCGGCCGACGTAACCACTACGCCCGAATTCAAAGCGTGGTTCGGCAAGAGCAAGGTGGTGGACGCCGATGGCAAGCCAATGATGGTCTATCATGGCAGCGCAAATAAGTTTGATGTTTTCGATCCGGCAAAATCGGGGAACGTCCAGTATTCGGATTGGGGGAAAGGCGTCTACCTGACCCCGAGCAAGAGCACTGCCGACTACTATCGAACCGAAGCCGTCAAGCACGCCGACCCGGCGTACAATGCGGCCTTCGAGCGTTTCGAGAAGCTTGAAAAAGCCCTCCCTCCGGTCAGCGACAGCAACAGCACTCCCGCGTACACGGAGGAGAGCCGCCAAGCCTTGCGCGAATTCCAAGACATCGGGGCCAAGCTTGACAAAACAACTGACGGACAAGTCTACGAAGTGTACGCATCCATCAAGAACCCGTGGGTCGAGCCGTATAGCTCGATGCCCGATCCGTTCCTAGCGGAGCGCGCCAAGGCCCACGGCAACGACGGCCTTTTCATCATGAGCGGGGGCGGCGACCACATAGACGAAATCATTGCTTTCAGCCCGGAGCAAGTCAAGTCGGCCAAAGGCAACACAGCTTTTGAGCCGAAGGACCCGAACATCTTTCATGAAGGTGCGCCGCCGTCGTTGATAAAGAGCGGCGAAGAATTCTTGGCGAAGCAACGCGCCGCGTCGCTTTCGGGCGGCGTAATTGATCCGGGCTTCCCGCTCGGCGAGCACATGCCGTTCATACGGGTGGCCGATCCCGCGAAAAAGGACGATGTACTCCGAGTCGCGCAGGATGCCGCGCCGATTGCCGCGAAGCTCGGCTTTGACCCATCGAAGATGAACGTGACCGATGACAACAAGACGTTCATGCTGAATGGAACGGAACATCCGGAAGCCGGGCATTTCGATCCTCAGACCGGCACCGTTACGGTGCGAACGCAATACGCCACGGCCGCCTTCCTCCCGGAGCTTGTGACGCATGAAGTGGCGCACGCAAAGTTTCAGGCGTTCCTCGACGATTATAAGAAAGAGCACGACGCTGTGATGAAGGACCCGGCATCCGAGACTAAATGGGTCAAAGATGAAACCGGGAAATCGCAAATCAGCCGCCTCGGCCCCGAAGGTGAATTCCCGATCAGACGTGTCGGCATGAAAGCAGATGGCACGCTCGACGACGAGCTTGCCAAGAAATACCCGCTTTATCAGGCGTACACGAAATTCCAGATTGATAACCCGTCCGAGAAGATGCAGAAAGAGGATGGCTGCACGCCATACAGCAAGGATTGGTGGACCGCCTTTAACGCGGGCACCGCGACGCAACAGTCGGCCTATCATGAGACCATCGCCGAAATGGCCTCGCTGAGAAGCAAGCCGTATGCGACGCCGCCGCTCCCGCCGGAGAATACCTCGTTCGGTCAGGAAGTACGCACGCGATATGACACCGCGCGACAGGACATGGGCATGGGTCCCGCCACGACAAAATCACTAGAAGATTGGTGGGCTGACTCGAACCGGAGCTACGCGGTCGGACCCAACGCCGCACCCCCGACTGCCGTGTGGAACAAGGACCTAAATGGCCCCGACAAGGGAGCATATTTGCTCAAGGCCGCCCCGTCGAAAAGTTGGGACTCGCTCTACGCTATGGTAGATGACAACTGGAAAAAGAAGCACGCGTCATGATCGAACGCCAAATCATAAATGGACGCCCGGCACGGGTCGCGTACATGGACCCCGAAGGCAACATGGCTAGTAAGTCCATGTACGCTTTCGCTCGGGTATTGTTCGACGACGGCGGCAGCATGTTCCTCGTTAACCCCGATCACGACGCCCAACTCGAAGCCGCGTCGTGGAACCGGCACCGCGAGCGCCACCGCCGCCCGGTCGGCCAGCCGCCTTTTGAATTGCGTCGGAAGTCCCGGCGCGAACAGTCCCCGCACAATGCCGCAATCGCGGGGTTCACCACTGCCATTAACGAGGCCGAGAAGCACCGCCGAGTCCTGAGACGCCGGTTTGGCTATACCGACCCGC
>QGNH01001364.1_pt2 | contig 10370 bp, 4 predicted proteins | sample 1735481 | NCBI WGS metagenome assembly QGNH01 (sample SAMN09239004, study PRJNA386568) | Viral metagenome, whole genome shotgun sequencing project. | reverse complement strand
AATCCCCCCGAGCCGGGTGTGACTGGCAGCGGGAAAGTTGGCGTAACCGCCTGCGGCGATGCCGGTTGTGCTTGGTTGGGCGTGTAATATATCGTCGCGCCAGCCTGCGCCGCCGCAACCCGCGACAGACCGGCAACTCCGCACAGCAACACCAGTAGAGCAAAAAGCCGACCGACCATAAGAGCACCCGCGCGCAAGCTGCGATGCCCGGGCAGACCCGCCCCGGTTCGGCATAATTATCCTAACACGATCAAGGCGCCACGGTAAAGGAGGATAGCCCGGCGCCGCTCGTCCCAGACGATCTTCGCCCTAATAATACTCCACCCAAAGAATGATGGCCGCCGTGGCCGCCATCGTGGCGCCGTAGCTTGCGCCGGCCGGCACCATCATGTTTGCGCGCAGGGGACTGTCGGCGGAAGCCGACAGGGGAATTTCGCACATCGCGATGGAGGACATGAACATCAAAGGACTGGCGGCGGGGATGCTGGCCAAGTTCGTGCATAACGCCGCGTGGAACAGTCTCGTCCAGAAGATCAGCTATAAGGCGGAAGGTGCCGGTAGCTTGCTGAAACTGGTCGATCCACGCGGCACGAGCCAGACGTGTCCGGGGTGCGGCACGGTCAAGCGCAAGACGCTCGCCGAGAGGATGCACCGCTGCGAATGCGGCTGCGTCCTCGATCGCGACGTGGCTTCCGCGATGATCGTGTTGCAGCGGGCTAAATTCGGGCCGGGAACCGGCCTTCAGACCCCAAGCCTGCGGATTGCCGCGTAGCTGGTCTGAGAAGCCGTCTGCGGAAGCTGACGGAGTGTTCACGAACCCGCTGCGTCAGGCCGTCATGTCCAGAGCATAGTCGTGGCGATGGAGAGCCGGAAGGGCGGCGATGACCTTGCATCCCGCGTCGGTGCGAAACATCCGGTTGGGGAAATAAATCTGATCGACCACGCCGTAGACTTTACCGCGGGCCTTTTCGACCGTCTTGCCGAGACCCGTCGTCACGCAAACATAGGTCCCAGCCGTCTCATAGGTGGGTCGCTCGACAACCCCACCCCCATCCATGACGGGGCCTTTGCCCATCATTGCCTCAACAAGATGCAAATCTGGCAATGCATCCTCTGCGCCGCGAATCGGGATGCCCTCGACCATCTCGGGAGAGGCGTTGTCATACGGAAAGTCCGGCTGGGTCATCACTACGCCGATCGCCACGTCATACGAGACCTTGAGACTATCCTTGCCGGCCAGCAGATCCTTCATCCACTTCACTGGGTCTCCTCGGTGGGATGCTGTCTGAATCCACCACGCCGGGTAACCGCAGCGGGCCGTGAATTCGAGAAAATGTGCCTCCCCTTTGGTGTCGATGATGGCGTTAACCGCAAAATCCCCTCGGTGCCCGAGCGTGCGCAGCACGGGTTCCAGCGGCACCAGCATTTGCTGGGCGAGTTTGTCTTTCTCGACGTACTGACAAACGGTGGCTTGCTCGCCCGTCGCCGGGCCGACGTCATCGTTCATCAGAGGCTTGTGCTCAAACGCGATCTGCCAGCGATCCGGCAGAAATCCATCCGGCCCCATCCAACCCGAAACACCGATCTCCGCCAGGCGCTCAACTTTTTCCTGCAACATCGCCTTGCCGGCGAGTTTCTTGCCTAGCTTTATTTGTCGCTGAAGCCACCCGACCAGATCGGCTGGATCCTTCGATACGTAAGTGAGGCTTTTATCCTCCTCGTCCCCCATGGGCTTGAATACCCACGCTCGGTCCGACTTGCGAGCGAATGCTTCAGTGGCTTCCAGATTATCGAAAATCTGATATGGCGGCACATCTATCCCAACCGCCTGCATGACCTCCATCCCAGCCGAACGAACGATCTCCAAACGAGATGACGCAACGGTGGGGCCGAAGATGTTCTTGAAACCGAACTCGCGATATCGGTCCAGTTCGTAGATATACCGGTTGTTTGCGGTGACCAGGATCAGCCCATTCTTGGCCCACGCCATGCTGGGACGCCAGTCATCAATCAGGGTTATCCCTTTGAATCCCTCCGCATAACGCGTCGGTTTTTTGCTGTAGCGAAATAGACGCACTTCGTGGCCCGCCTCAACGGCGCGCATACAGAAATCAAGGCCAACGTGATCGCTGTCTATGCAAAGCACTTGTGTCACTTCACTGTCCCATAATCCCACTTGCCAAGGAAGATTGCCATCATGTGCTCGATCATCATGGCCGCCCTATGTTGCTTCTGATAGGGGGCAGAAGCATCGTCGCCTGGCTCCCCTTCCCCGTCGAACGTTGAATCAAAATTGTCCACGGCTCCCTGCGTGACGCAATCTTTGAAGCAAAGTCTGGCCTCGACCAACTCATGCAACGCGATCAAAAATGACCCCCCATCATCCCATGGATTCATGTCGCCAGAACACGCGATCTGAATGCGCAAGTCCCCGTTCGCATCAAAAAACCAATCGCCACACCCTTCCTGATGGTAGGCCATTAGCCGCATCTTGTCTGGATGCACGCCCTCGATGATAATCTTGGTCATGTCGTTTGACGCCCTCCTTCTCATCTCCCTCAAGGCCACTTTATTCGGTTCCTATGCCGCGTGGCGAGGGTGCCGCAGGGCATCCCCACCACTCGCTGAGCAGGCTGGGCGCAACCTTGCGTCATTGTTGCTGCGACTGCGCAGGGTTCGCAAAACGCATCGCTGCCGCTGATCCCGCAACCGGCGGGGCGATCTGAGCGCCGATGCGCGTCATGCCAGCCAACGCGTTGCGGGCTGGGCTGGCAGGCTGGGCGAGACGATTCGCGGCCCAGTTAACCGCCTTCGATGCCGGGGCGGTGTAGGGTGCGGCGCCCGCAAGAAGGCCCAGCAACGCCTCGGGATGCCCCAGCAACTCCGCCAGGCCGAACGCGCCGCCACCAAGAAGCAGCCGGCCAGCGGTTCCGCTGTCGGGATACTGGCTCGGGAGCACGGCCTGGCCAGCATCGGACAAATCCTGCAACATCGCCTTGCCGCGGGCGTAGCCAAGCTTCCTGGTCGTGTTGTTTTCCGATCGGACTGCCGCGTTGAGCTGGGCAGGCGAGAAAATTCCCTCTCTCGTCGCGGTACCCTGCATGGATGCGGCCTTAGCCACCCTGACGTAATTCGCCCATCCCTCCCGGGCCATCCGCAGAGCATCGCCGGCGGGCCCTGGATTCTGTTGTTCCATCAGATTGCGGAACGCGGCCTGAACCTCCCCGAGTGCATCGCCGAGTTTTCGCGCATCATGCTCCTGCGATCTCGCGTAACCGCGCGCCTCCGAGCCAAGCATCGAGTCGATCCCGTTGGCGGTGTTGCCATCGATCATACCGCCCGCGTTGGTGAGCTTCTGTTCGATCTGGGAGCGCACAAACCGCTCAAACTGGCCGAACTGCGCGTCCGGCAGCAGGGCGCGTGCATCCCGCGTGATGGTCGACAGATCACCAAGGAAGTGAGCAAACGGCGGGTCGGCTGGATCGGCGCGAATGGTGATGTTTGGCAGAATGCGGCGATAGGCCGCGCTCAGTCTATCGCCGACATAATCGGCGGCCTCGCGTCCCATCGGCACGGTTGGCGGCATCGCCTCGCCGATTGGTTCCAGCGCGCGGTTCCATGCCGCACGGTTGAATTGCTCGAACGCCCGCCGCCGCGCAGCCTGAATCGCGTCGCCGGTTATCGGGATGCTGGTGGCGCGATCCTCGATGCTCTTGGCGATCCCGCCTGCCATCATGCCTGGGGTCAGTTCAACACCCTCGCCCATGAGTTTTTCGATGAACGGTCGCAGTTTCGGCGCGATAAAGCCGGCCAAGGCGTTGCCGGCCTTCCCAGCGGCGGCTCCCACGCCCGCGCCAGTCAGAAGCTGCATCGCCTTGTCGCGCCAGAAGTGTTCGCCCCCACCGGGGGATAGCAGCCCAGCCAGGCCGCCCTGCAAGGCGCCCATGCCGGCCGCACCGGCGCCAAGTGCGTTCGCGGCCAGCCCGCCCGTGACCGCTGGAAGGACCATGCTGCCGCCAAAATCGCCGATCCCAGAGGCGACGGGATGCGCCGCCCTGTCGGGGTCGGCTTCCTGTTCGAGGCGGGCGATGCCCTGGTTAGCATCCTGGGCAACCGCCGAGCCGCCCGGGATGCCGACCGCCTCCATGCCGCGGCCTACGAGTTGCTGACCGGCAAGGGCGGTCTCGCCGAAGCCTCGGGCCGCTCCTTTCGCGAACGACAGAGCTGCGTTATCTGGTTCCGGTTTCTGTGAGGGGGGCGCTCCTCCGGTGTAGGCTGTCCACCATTGGTCAGATGGCGGCGCCGCTTCCTGCTGTGGTTTGGTGTAATCGTTCCACCAGTTGGCTTGCGGTTCCGCCGCCTCTGCCCGAGGTGTGCCGAGGGCGTTTGCAATCTGTCGAAAAGCCGACTGATCCGGCGGCTTCGGCGCCTGATATCCTTCAGCCTTTGGGAAATCGTGCGCCATGATCTTGCCGGACTGGCCGACGATCTCAGTGGGCGTTCCGGTGCCGGTCTGCTGAATGCGCACCGGGATCGCCTCGACGCCCTCTTGCTGCGCCAGCAACGCCCTGTGCCGTCCGTCCTGATCCGTCACCGTCGCGGTGGGACCGTCCACCTTGGTCTCAAGTGTGGGAACCGCCTCGATCTGATCGCCATGGCCCACTGACCGCATCAGCGACCGACCAGATGGGCTATCGAACGGCTTGCCTTCCAACGCCGGAGCCAGGTCCAGATACTCGACGGGCGACATGAGATGGATATCGCCACGTTGGCGACGCGCATCGTCCATCGCGTATTCGGACACCCGGAACCGTCCCGCTGCTGTCACGGGCTGACCATCGGATCCATTCTGCCAGAGCACCGATGCAGGCCGCTCGAACACCCGCTTGAACTGATCCTCCGCCGCTCGTGGGTCGTCGGTGGTCTGCTGGAATTTCAGCAGGGCCGGGTAGTCGCGTTCCTTCTCCAACCGGGCATAGCGAACCTGGATGTCCGGGTCCTTCCAATCGGCTTTTTCCTTGGCGGCGAATTCCTTCAGGCCGTCCAGGCGGGTGTTGTGGTGCTGGTACAGGCCCCCGCTGGTGCCGTGGTCGCCGGTATCGTCGGCGGGGTTCCCGCTCGATTCGCGGATGATGTTGTCAACCTCGCCCTGGACGGCGGCCGGCGTGATGTCCGGGTTGTATTTGCGGACGAGCTTTTCGGCCTCGTCTCGCGTGAGGGGCTTGCGTTCCGGGGACTTGGGCCGGACCGTGATCGAGGCTTCGGTGGACGCCGGGTTCGTCAGCAGGTAGTCGGGGTTGATGTCATCGACGGGCATCTGACGCTCCCTCTGGCGGAAACCGCTCCGGCGGTTGGAATAGGCCCAGCCCTTCGTCAGCTACCGCATCGCGCATCTGGGGGGTGATGTCTACCGAGTGGACGGGTTGTTTTTGCATTGACCGCGCGTGGGTCTCATCGACCATCTTGCCATTCAGAACGTTGAGAGCGTCTTGCAGGGCATACATCCGCCGCTCACCTTCTGGCGTCAGGCTGCGGCGCGCATTCTGATCGTGCAACGGACTAAGCTCCGCGACGATCTTGTACCACTCAGGCTTGTATTTTGCTATCGCCTCCGCATCCGGTCGAAGTGTGTCGCGGTCGGGTTTGCCGACGCCCACCTCGCTCGCGCCCACCTTCCCGCCGTATTTCCCGGCGATCTTGTTGACCTCGGCAGGCAGTATCTTGTCGTAGAACGTGCGCATGCCATCGCCGCCGACTTTCAGGTCGAGGCCAGAGAGCCGATTCCAGTCGTCGCGTGGCTGATTGTTGGCGGCAAAACTCTGCGGCTTCCCTTCGCCGTTGACGATCTTTTGCGCCACATCTTTGCCGATCTGTTCTTCGAGCTTATCCGCCGGAATGGCGTCGCCGATTATGTGGCCGCGTCCGTCCTTCTGGAAGGACAGGCGATATGTGCCGTCTGGGTTCTTTTTGTAGTCCAGCGCGCTGACCTGCTTGCTCAGGTCGTAACGATCCGCCTGCACATCCCCCGGCGCCCAAGCAACCCGATCGAAGCCGTTATCCACCGCCCACTTGATGGCGCGCTTCATTACGAGTGCGGGCCATGTAGTGCGAAATGGCGCCGCCGGCACGGCGTTGGCTGTCGCGTCCAGACGGGCCATGGCGTCCGCCCATTCTTGTTTTTCTTCTGGCGTTGCGTCCGTTCCTTTGGCGGTCAGTTCTTGTATGCGACGATGCAGCGCATCACGGTCAACGTCACCAATCATCCCTTTCTTGCGAGCGGACTGCATCCAATCCGACTGCGCCTCATGCACCAACAGCACCCTCTTCCCATCCGGCGCGGTCCGCTCATCGAAACGAAGATGTGCGAGGACGTTGGGTTCTTCCCAGTGGGGGGAGCGGTAGCCGGCCCTAACGGTAGCGCTATTGGCGCGCACAACGCCGCCAATTTGTGTTGCGCGACTCCTGGCCGCGTTCTCATTCACCCAAGTAGAATCAACGTGGCCGTCTGGGCGAATTGCTTTCCACTCATCTATTTGTTTTTCTTTCTCTGGCAGCGTGATCAGCAACTCACGGTAATTTGATCCGCCGGGGAGGGTGTAGGAACTGTAGCGCGACTGCGCGCCCGTGATTTCTGGGAGATCGCGTCTATTCTTCAACTCCGAAACGCGGCCGGCATCCTGGTAATTTAGCGTCATGTCCTTTGCAGCAAAGCGCCGCTCCAGATCGGCAAGCTCTGCCGTTTCTTCGGGCGACAACGGCGGCTGCTTCCCCCGCACCACCTCCCTTACATCCAGCGCATTCGCCCGCACGTAATCCGCGATCTGGTCCTTCGTGACCGACTTCTGCCCCCACAGCCAGGGACGCAGCCCCAGCCATTGCATCTCCTCGGGCTTTACGCCGGGCGAGTGCTCGATCATCGCGAGCATTTGCGGCCCGGTGCCGCGCGCCTGCTTCAGTCGATCAACGGCGCGCGCGGTCGGCGAATAGAGCGGAATGCGGCCTATCGGGTCGCTGGGCTGGAGGAAGGCACCTTGGGTTGATGGCGCAGCCACCGCCTCACTTGCTGCACCACCGCCTGCACCTCCGGGGCGTCCTTGTTCGGTCCCGTCTCGTGCTGCGCGAGGAAGGCCCGCAACTCGCTCTCCGGGGCGAAGCGTCCGGGTGGATCGATCAATGACATCTGGTTCATAGCCGCGGCCCTTGAGGTAAGCCTGCAACGCCGTTTCGACGGATTGCGGTAGCTTGAAAGTGGACTGATAGATGGTCGCGCCGGCCGCGTCGAGCAAGCGGTTCGTTACATCGGTGTGGGCCTGGTTCGCCTCCTGCCGGGTCAGTTTACCAGCCTGGTAGAGTGGTATCACCACAACGTCGGCGCCTGCGTCGGCGCGCAGATGCACCGCGCCCAGTGCGCGTCCGAGCGTGTTTAAGTTCTCCGCCGCGCGAAAATCGCGGAACGCCGGCCCAATCGAGGCGATATAGGTCTGCCCGTTATGCCCATGCGCGACAACGTGGCTGATGCCAGGTGAGGCGAGCGCCGCGATATCCGGTAGGGACAGCGCCCCGCCATTCGGGTGATTGTGGTGGACCGTGTAGGCGTCGCGCTCGGCGGCTGTGTTGGCTATGCGGAACGGTAGCTGCCCAGGCAGATTGCTTGTGCCCGCATGGATCACGTCGCCCGATGGATTGTGAACGACGGCGATCCACTCGTTGCCGGTCTCGCGGCCCTTCTGGAAAACCCAATCCGCTGCGGTTGTATGAGGGTCGCCGGCCGGGAACTGCGCGAGGTGGTCTTGGAATCCGGTTTCGTTCGGCCAGCGGGAGGTGCGGGCGAAGATGTCGCCGGTTGGCGCCTCGGGTCGCGCGAACAGCCCTTCATCGGCTTTCTGCTGTTCGCCCCGAGGTATCAGGCCGCCACGGCCCGCCTGATCCCGCGCGGCCTGCGCCTGGACAGCGGACGGCCCCATGCCGGGCATCGTGGCCTGCGCCGGGTCGTTGCGGATCGTCGGCTCGGCGGAACGCGGCGTTGGCGCTGGACGATTGCCGCCGAACAGGTCGGGGCCGGATGCTGGGGGAAGCGGGGCGCGGCGGGGTTGGGCTAGAGTCCCTATTTCCCTAACTCTCGCATCTTCCAGCGTTCGGAACAAAGACGCAACGGTCGCGACCATATCGGGGCGCGACTTCCCAGTCGAAAAATCAAAACTGTCTCCGCTGTGATTCCGCGCTTTGGTGCCCAAAAATACTGTCTTTGAGTGATCCGAAAATCTAACTTTTACCGTGTGGCCAGGCGCAATGCGCACGTACAAGTATTTACTATTCGTGGTGCTCGCGTCATCACGTCGAACGTCGAAGCCCCGGTGTTGTAATTCCGCTTGTATGCTGTCCACCAACTTGGGTGAGCGGGTCGCTTCATAGGCGGCGCGCTCATTGGCATCCGGCTCGCGACGCCCCGCCGCAGCCTCCGCTTCTTCGCGCGTCGCGTAGTGGTCGAAATCGGCTACGCGATATCCGTTTTCCTTTGTTGGGGTTTCGATTACCCACGGCTTACCGCGCCACGCCCTGCGAGAATCGTCAGGAGCCTCGATCACCCGCTGATCACGGTCAAAAAGACGCATCCCATCAGTGTCTCGGGATTGATAGGCGCGACGGTATACGACGGCAGGTTGCTCAAACCTCTCCCCCTGCTCCGCCAGCATGTCGCCGGCCTCGCCCGCCGTCATCGTCTGCGGACGCACAGGCTCGCCGTTACGGTGGGTTATTTCGATGTCGTGGTGGTCGAACACGACGATGTTGTGGGTCACTGGCGGGTCGGTGCGTTCGATCCTTGCGTCGGGATAAACCTTGCGCCACCGCTCCAAATCTTCCTGTGCGTGCGCTTCATCGTGGTGGGGTAATGTCAGCGCAGAGCCGGCCTTTGCCGACTTGACGGTGAACGATGGGCCGTTGGCGGCGCGGTTGCCTTGGTCTAGGTAGCGGATGCCTTTGATTCCGGCGCGGGATAGCGCTGCTGAAGCTTGGGCGTCCGTCATGTCGCGCTGCATTCGGCGATACACGTCAGCTCCGCGCCCGGCCTCAATCGGCGCCTTGTTTTCGAGCCAGTCCTGCGCCGCCTCTTTCGTCGGAAAACGCTGTGACCCACTACCTTCTAGCGTGGAGTAATCGGCCAACCATTCTGGGCCATTGCCACGGTCGATCTGGCGGACGCTACCCTCTTGTCCTCGCGGCCCCATGAGGTTGAACGTGCCGGGTTCGTGCTCAGACTCGTGCCACGTTGCGCCGCTGTGAACGCCGAGACTCTTTAATGCTTCCTGCACATGCTGGGACTGTTCGCTGATCGGGCGGTCCCAGTCCAGCATCTCTTCGGGTTCGGCGTTGATGCGGACGGTGAGGAGGTTGCCCGGAGTTTCGGTTAGGGCTTTGAACGCACCTCGCGCATCACTGGCAGCCTTCGCGGCGCGCTGGAACTCTGGGCTATCCCGCGCGATCCGCCCGGCATAGACCGCACGTTCCGCCTCGCGCTCAGCATCATTTGCCGCACGCATAGCCCCGTCAAGTTCGGTAGCGCGCCGTTGCCAGTCGGCATTCCGTAGTGTCAAGCCGGTTTGGTAGCTTCTCGCCACCCCCGGCGACTGGGCAAAATACAGCCCATGCCCGTAAGCCTGCACGCCCTCGCCCGTCCCGATCTTCGCGGTATCGAACGCATCGAATTCGTGCGGGGTGCCGTGGTAGGCGTCGATGGGCTGGGCGAAACCGGCAAACCCACCCTGCCCAGGGTCGTCTATGCGCCCCGGTTCTGCCCCAGCGACCGCGCTGCCAGCAGTTGACCCCTGACCCAATTCTCCAGCGACATGGGCGCGGACGGTCCCGAGGAACTCACGGGCGGCGGCTGCGACGCTGACATCCCCGGATTTGACCCGCCGGGCGATGCCTGTGAGGGCGTCGCTGACTGGGCCTCGGGTCGTGGCGAGTGAGGTGAGAAGTTGTCTGGCTTGCTCATCGTCAGTCAATCTAGCGCGGTTCGCGTCAACATCAAGCCGATTGGCGCCGTGCCCCTCGATTCTTTCCGCTTCGCCCACCAGCGTCTTGAATGTCGTCCGGTCACGTGCCAGTTGCCGCACGGCTTCATCGGCCACGCGCGCTCGCTCCAGCACAGGCGACGATGCGAACGCCTCATCCCCGAACAAGCCGCCCTGCTGTGTCATGCGCTCTGTGCCGGCCTCCAGCACGTCGCGCACGATCATCTCTGCCTGGCGCGCATTGTCCGGCTTGGCCTTCGCCAGCACGCGCATCGCCTCAGCCTGTTCCAGCGGATCGCTGACCAGTCGCCCAACAATCGCGGCTTGCGGCACGGGCACGACTTCGTTGATCGCCAT
>QGNH01000480.1_pt1 | contig 10371 bp, 14 predicted proteins | sample 1735481 | NCBI WGS metagenome assembly QGNH01 (sample SAMN09239004, study PRJNA386568) | Viral metagenome, whole genome shotgun sequencing project. | reverse complement strand
GGGAGCGGCAGTCGGCAGCGGGACAGGAGCATGGACGAGGGCAAAATAGCTTGGGATCACGTGATCCCAACCGTTCCCGTGCTCCGCGGGCACGTGAAACTGCCGCCGCCGCAGTTGGTGGGGTGTCGGGTGCTGTGGGCAACCAGCCCAAAGCTGGCGGCGTTGAGATACGGCGGTGGGCGTTCTAAAGGAACGGAGATTGCGGATCGTGGCACGCGTGGCAAGTGTGTCAACGGTCCGAGCGTTTCTTTCCGAGTTCACCGTGCGCGACGTGGCAAGGGTGTCAAAGGATCGGTCCAGCTTGTTGGTGTGGACTCCATGCGCGACGCGCAAAGGGTGTCACTGTGTTGGTCCAGCTAGGCACGGCAAAACGCATCGCCCCTGGTCACGGTCACAAGACTGGTCAGTCCTGGTATAATGGTGGTGGCCCTATTTAGGGATTGAAGCGACTGGCGCAAGCCGACCGCGTGTGCAGCACGAACAAAGGTAGGACTCCCGAGTCCAGGCCCTCCGTGTTGTCAATAGTTCGGATTTTTCAAATACTGACAACCAGGAGCAACCCAAGTGCTGCCTCAATCCTCACCCTCATTTTTCAGCGACCGTGGCATCCCGCCAGAAATCTGGCAGACCCGACCCTACGTGTGGTGGACGCCCGACAACATCGAGCCTGCAAAGGAACTGTTCGTCGGTCTTGAATCGGCGCAACGGGCGAGCGTTACGAAAGTGCTCAATCAGTCGGCTGGATGGGTCATATCACGCAGTGCGCCACCAATGCCGGTGTCGCTGCCACACATCTATCCGGAGTTGCGTCCGTTGAACGCCGTCAAGACGCAGGGTCCGAGAACGCACTGGCACGGTGACGGTGAGCCACCGGAAGGACTGCCCGAGTTTCAGATGTTCCAAGGCAACTCGGCCGCACACATTGCCAGAGGCAAGGCGGCTGACGACCACCACAGCGTGAACACCGAGGAAGTTCATAGTCACCAACGCCTAGCCAAGTACGTGTTTCCGTCGTCACCTATGAAGGACGAGTGGTACGAACACGACCACGCCAGTGCATCTAGAGCCACAGAGGCGGCGAAGCTCGGGCACCTAGCGAAAGCGCATGACGGAACGGACGTGTCCGGCCCTCACCACCACAAGAAACGGGTCAAGGATGAGTCCACCAACCTGGCCCGTCGCATTGACGTTCATCCACTAGCCGTTCAGAAACTCATTGATGACGAGGTGGTCTTTTTCGTCATTGAGGGATGTCTGAAAGCTGACTCCGTATTGGCGGCAGGTGGTGCCGTGTTCAGCGTGCCAAGTGTGTCGCTGTGGGATTGCGACGAACTGACGGAGTTCTCCTGGCAGTACCTACGGGATAAGACCGTGGTTATCGTCCCTGATGCTGACTGGGCAGACAATGCCGCCGTCATCAATCAGGCGAGACTTTGCCAAACCGCGCTGTATAGGACAGGCGTGTCACAGGTTCACGTTGCCGCGCCTCCATCGCACTACAACGGACACAACACGAAGGGCGTTGACGATTTCATTGGCGTGGGTGGTCACCTTGATGATTTGCTGGTCATCAACAGCACGCCACCAGGTGACGTGTTGACGGAGTTCCTGGATAGACACGTTCGCCGTCGTGACCAGTCGTTGCGTGACGGCTGGGTTCTCTACAGTCTGTCCGCTTTCTGCGGGACGAACGGCATCCTCTGCGCACGACTCAAGACGGTCGCCCGTGTAATCGGAATAACACCAATGGCTGTCACTCGGGCTGTCCGGTCGCTGGAAGGTATGGGAGCCGTCAGGATTGAGGGCAACCTCTCCGAGAAGCGGGATTGGTTCAGCCGTCAATGGGACTGGACGGAACGCCCGACAATCACACTTATCCCCGAGTTACGTGCGATGGAGAACACACCCGAACGTCTTGGCGACAAAGTGTTACTGAGGAGAGCCGCACTGGCGGCATAACAAGATCGCGGGCGGTAGGGGAGTTACTTGGGTCTCCCTGCCGCCCGTTCCAATCGTGGGCGGGGTTGGTGATCTGGCACCAGCCTCGCTCCACTCATTTACTCAATCCAGATAAACCAACAACGAAAGCGAGGGCACCAGATATGCCCAGAACCACATGGACTGAACACCAGTCCCAGAAGATAACAACCGAGAAGCAGCCGGGGAGTGAAGCGCCGCGCGGTGAAGGCATAGAACGGGTGCTCGGAGCATTGGAGAACGTGCAGCCGAGCGGCGACGGTTGGCAGGCGTTGTGCCCGGTGCATGATGATCGTCAGGCATCACTCAGCATCAATGTCGGCAACGACGGTCGTACATTGTTGTACTGCCATGCCGGTTGTGACGTGTCGGACGTTGTGTCGGCTATCGGACTGGAAATGAAAGACCTGTTTCCGGCATCGGCTCCGCTTGAGGACACTCAGTACATCTACATGGACGAGAACGCCGAGCCGCTATACATGGTGAAGCGCTACTACGACCAACAGGGTCAGAAACACTTTGCCCAATATCACTGGGACGGCGACAAGTTCGTGATCGGCGGCATGAAAGACATTCGTCGTGTGCCGTACCGGTTGCCGGAACTGTTGATGGGTGTTGCCAAAGGGCACACCATCCAAATCTTTGAGGGTGAAAAGGACGTTGACCGGTGGGTGTCCGAACTTGGGATACCAGCTACTTGCAATAGTGGCGGGGCTGGCGAAGGCGACTGGTCACAATGGGCACCAATGTTCAAGGGTGCCCGTGTCTTCCTGTGGCCCGACAATGACGAGGCTGGACGTCGGCACATGGAAACTGTGGGCCGCGCGTTGATTAACGACGTAGGCGAGTTGCTGGTGATGGTGCTGCCAGACCTCAAGGAAAAGGGCGACATATCCGACTGGCTCGATGCCGGCGGCACGGTAGATGAAATCGCCAGCATTATGGGCAACGTCTGGACGCCCGACGCGGATTTGGCAGACGCTGACGTTCTGGAAATGGACGCAACGGATGGGTTCAGGTTGAATGAGGTTGGCGACAGTCACCGACTCATCAAGCTGAGTGTGGGAAAGCTGCGCTATGTGATGAGTTGGGATAAATGGCTGGCCTACAAGGATGGCCGCTACATCACGGACGGGCGAGCCGTTGTAGCAGCCGAGTATGCCAAGCAGGTGCCGCTTGAGATTCTGGCGAACTTGCCAGCGCCCGGCACACGGCTCGCTAATGATGGATTCAACGGTGCGTTACAGGACCAGCGAGACCGTGAAAAGAAATGGGCTAAGCGGATGGAGAACGACGCCCCGATCCAGAAAATGATTCACCTGAGCCGTGGTGCCGTGAGCATTGACCATGACGAGCTAGATGCTGACCCGGAACTGCTCAATGTGCTGAACAAGACCATCAACCTCCGCACTGGTGAGGCACGGGACCACAATCCGGATGACCTGTTGACGTTGCAGGCTCCCGTTCAGTTTGACGAGAGCGCCACGGCACCGCTGTGGTTGGAATGTCTGGAAACATGGATGCCGGACCCTGAGATGCGGCGTTACCTCCAAGTCCGAGCGGGCGCTTGCATCACCGGCTACGCAACTGAGACCTTCGACGTGGACTACGGCGAGGGCGGGAATGGTAAGGGCAAGTTCCACGGCGCGATCCAGCATATTCTCGGGCCATACGCCGTGGTGCCTCATAAATCACTTCTCGTTGCCGATGGGAATGAACAGCACGACACCATCAGGGCGGCTCTATTCCGAGCACGATATGCCATAGCTTCGGAAACCAAGAAACGCTGCACCTTGAACGAGGAACAGGTTAAGAATCTGACCGGCGGTGACGTGATAAACGCCAGACGGATGCGCGAAGACCCGTGGGAGTTCAACCCATCGCACACCTTGGTCCTGATGACCAACTACGAACCAATCATTCAAGGGACGGACGAGGGTATCTGGCGGCGTGTCCGCAAGGTGCCGTGGGAAGTGACGATTCCAGAGGCCGACCGCGACATACATCTGGATGTGAAACTGCGGGCCGAGTCGTCCGGAATCCTCAACTGGCTGATCGAGGGTGCCCGAATCTTCCTTGCTGATGGTTTGATGGTGCCGGAACGCATCCGAGTTTCTACGGAGAAGTACCGGGCCGGTGAGGACGTACTCGGTCGCTTCCTGAATGAGGCGCTGATCTTTGAGTCGGGTGCGTCAGTCCCGACCGCCGATATCTCCATCATGGCGGACGCGTGGATGGCCGCTCAGGGTCTCCACTGGAAGCTGCGGATGAACGACATCGCCTCGGCGTTGGAACGTCGTGGGGCGGTCAACTTGGGTCGTCAGACCATCGGCGGCGTTAAGCAGACCATTTGGAGCGGAATCAGGGTGTCCACCCCAAATCAGTAAAAGTCCAGTTCAGAGGTGGTATTTGGCTTCAACTGGACACCCTGGACACCCCACTCCGTATTGCCCCTAAAGCGCTGACCGTTTTTTACCAGCTTCTAAGGGGTTAACCGGAACCGGGTGTCCAGGGTGTCCGCTTGCAGTTTTCAAGTAGCACCAGCGGTGCGAAGTGTTACTGGGGAGAGAGACGAGGAGTGACATGACAGCGACCTACGCCGATTTACAGGCAGAGCGGTGGCGGCTCTACAACGAGGCCGAGCAATACCGTGAGACTGATCCACGCCGTCGTGATCGGTTGCAGCATCAAGGTGCCGAGACTCACTGGGAGGCGTGGGAGGCCGGTATGCGCGAGCTGTACGGGCTTCGACCTAACAAGCGAGGCGCAATCTGTCTGTGGCGTGTGGCTGGCGTTAGGCATATTCACACCTACGGCACCTCTTCTGACTGTCTGGCCGACACTCGTCACGGTCACGATCATCTTTGGGATCACGTCGCACTGTGGCGGGGTCAGGACGGTGAGGTGGTCATAACCGCTGAGCCATACAACGAGGTGGAGTCAGTCGACCTTGACGCTATCTGCGCCAAGTATGGCGTCCGATACGAGAATCCGGCCGAAAGTCCATGGTATCCCAGCTCAACGCATCTCTACATTTTCCGGAAGGCAGTGGCGTGATGCCACAGAACCCCGAACACACCAAGTCACGATGCCCGAAATGTGGCGCTGATCGAGGCTGGCCGTGCGTTACGAATAACGGGCGAGTTGCCAACAAAGTCCATTACGGCCGACCCGAATGGAGCGCCAGAGTTCGGCGGCATGTGGAGATTCAGTGGGCGGCATTTGAGGTAGTGGCAGCGTGATCAGGGCGTGGCTTGACCGGATACGTGCAAGAGCCGAACTGGATTGGGTAGAGCGCATGGTGAGGCGGATAGCCGAGGCGACAGCATGAGGATGCACTGCCTACATCACGGCTGCCCTGAGTATGTGAACACTGGCGGCGGGAGTAGCTACTGCCCGAACCACCGCACCGAAGACCCACGATCCAATCGCCGTCCATATACGAAGGGATGGAACGCATTAAGTAAGCGGGTGATCAGACGGGATGGTGGAAGATGCCAACTCCGTTTGACTGGCTGCACGGGTGTCGCAACGACAGCGGACCACATTCGACCCAAGGCACAAGGCGGGTCGGACTCGCTCGATAACTTGCGGGCCGCATGTCGTCATTGCAACTCATCAGCCGGTGGCTCTGTGCGGAGTAACGGACAGACTTGGGCTGCGGAGGATTCGGATAGCGGTGGTGGTGAACGATTCAGCATGGGTTAAGGGGCAATGGAATGGAAGTCTGTCAGGGGAATCCGTTTCGTCGGATGTCTGCCCTGCCCGACGACTGGCAGAACTGCCGACACCCCATCGTGACCCGTCGTTGAGCGGGCAGGGAGACACGGATGGAGGATTGTTTGTGTGCCCGTCGAGGGTGTGGGGTGTGGGTCAACTCCTAGGTGCAACGGCTATGACCCCAATGCTTGTCTTTCCTGCGCGCCTTCGCTCGCTTTTGAAAATGAAAAACACGGCGGCGCTTCCGCAATCGACGCCCAGGACCAGGAGTCTCGGGATCGCACGCTAGGCGCTCACCTCCCAGCTTCGACGGTCCTGGGCGTGCGTGAGTGAGCGGATGGGAAATCGGGGCTTAGAACGAACTACAGCCGTCCAGATCGGGCGGGGTTGAGAGAGAGGAAAACCAATGAGATTGAGAATCAGACTTCCGAGTCGTCACGCCCATCAGTGGGTGCCAGTTTGGGGTGAGCGTCGGACATCACGGGCGTATCGGTGCTTGGGGTGCAAGTCCGAGATATCGGCACCCGACGATATTTGGGCACCGTTGCCGTCGAGATGAACGAAGGAGTTTGGAACATGGTCACTACCGAGCAATACAACCGGGTCTATCTCGCCATTGAGCAGGCGTTCCACGACCAGCCCGGCCCAGTTGACCCGAAGGTAGCGAAGGCTACTCAGGCGGTATTTCGAGTCATCAGGGAAGCGTCGGCGGCGTAATCGTGGGCGTCCGAGGAAGAATCCCAGGTTCTCAGCACTACGGCGGTCGTCCCGCCAATCCTGAACGGCAGAAACGAATGGGCAATAAGCCGCGCTCTGCTGCGGTCGAAGTTGTCAACAGAACCGAGTTGGTCGCCCTCGACGCGATGCCCGAGCCGCCAGCGCACTTTTCGACCGAGATGGTCGAGGTGTACCAGCGCATGATCGCCGGATACCCGCCCGGTGTTCTGGCATCCATTGACGAGATGAACCTGATCCGGATGGTGGAGTTGATGTTTGAGCGGGAGCGGTGGAGCCGCCTCGTAGCCGATGCGCCACTAATCAACGTTCCGGTTCGTGACCGACAGGGAAACGAAATCGGCCAAAAGTTCGTGGTGAATCCTGCGGAGGCTGCCTTGCGGAGATGCGACCGGGACATAGATGCGATCACAGATCAAATGTGCCTGAGTCCTAAGTCCAGGGCCAGATTGGGTTACACGGTAGCCAGCGCACGACTGGCCAACGCCGAAGTGACACGACTACTTGGAACAGATTGGGAGAATCAATGACAGTTCGTCAGGAATATGTTGACGTTGCCAATGCCGTGTTGGCGTTACCGGATGAGGTTCAAGCGGTGTTGGCGGATCGGTTTGCCACATCGGAGTTCGGAATCTTCAGTCGTCTCGCCCGAGTGCTCGACAATCTCACATTCTTCCAAGTGAACGGCGACCTCGGAGTCACTCTCTTCGCGATTGAAGTGGCACATGCCGTACGCCTTTCACTTTTAGATGGCGAACTGGTGCAGGCACGCGCGTCACTGCCACAGGACGGTGAGGTCTGGACAACGTTGCGAGCAGCAATGTCAGACGAGGTGGCCGAAGCCGATCTGGCCGAGTTGAACGCACTGATTCAGGAGGACGCATGATCGAACCAATCCGACCACAGACTTCGCGGATCAGCTTCCACAACGGACAGGGCGTCACGCCTTACGTCCTGCTCACTTTTGACCAGACCGTCTACGAAATCAGCATGTGGCAGCTTGCCGGGATGGGCAAGGGCATCGCCAATATTTTTCGGAAGGCTGCCGAGATGACGGCAGAGGAAAACGCGTCGAAGTCGGGCATTCAAAAGTTGATCAAGGGAACACTGTGAGATGGCGTAGACGTGACGAAATCGACAACGGAACGCCAGTAATCACCGACCTTGACAACGCTTTCGCGTTTGAACTCGCGCTCGCCATTGTGCGGGGTGCTGGGGTGCAACGAGAGCGAGAGCGACAGCACCTAAGAGTCGAGTTCTACAAACAGGTAGCCGAGTACGTCAACAAGGAGAACCCATGACAAACACCGTGTCAATGTCCAGCCTAAGCAGTCAGCGACAACTCGCCAACGGCGTGCCGGATCGAGGCGCACTCGCCGCACGATTGCCAAAGGATTGGACGCCCGAAGTGGATTTCCGTCAAATGGTCATCAACATCGGTCGCATTCAGAATGGGCCAGGTGCGAAGGCAGATTTGGATGCGGCATTGAACGCTCTGGTCTATTACGGATTGGTTCAGAGTCGTGGCACTCGCTTCAACCGTGAGTGGCGAGCGATGGACCCGGAACAACGACAGAGTGAACTGGTCGAGGCTGCAACCCGCCGTCCCGTGATGGTGATGGTTAAGGACGAGTTCGGAGACGAGAAGCCATTTCCGGTAGGCGAGAAGGCCGACGCCGAGTCCCGCCGAGTTCGTGGTGTGAGAGCGCGTCAGCGTTTGGCAGAGATGGACGCCATACAACGAGACGCACTGCTTTAGACGTAACAGGTCTGCGTTTTGAGGAGGACGCAGGTAGGGCCAGCGGAGTTCTTGGCAAGTAGTCAAGCGGAGTTCTGGCAGAAAAGAAAAGGTAAACAGTTATGGCAAAGCCAACAGCAGAACAGTATCGCTCGGCACTGGATGCGGAAAACCTCCGTCGAGGACTCGCATTGCGTGATCTGACGGATGTGGACAGCGACCCTCGTAGTCGTCGTGGTGCGCTCATTCAGGCGATGAAGTTACGTGATAAGAGTCTCGACAAGGCCACCGAGTTGGTCGGGAATGGTGGCGTGAGCGAGTGGTCGAACTACCGCACCGCAATCTCCAACGCCGACACCTACCAACGCCACATTGAACAGTTGAGAGTCTCCGTCCTGCATGAGCCAAAGACGTACGGCGACGGCAGCCCGAACAGCTACTGGCTGGATTTGGCACGTCGTGCAGTGGGTGGCCTGGAAGGGTACGAGGCCGAGAAGAGGCTGGACCGTCACTCGGTAGAGTTGCGAGTGGATGACCCGAAGAGGGCCGCTGCGGTGACTCGCGAGGTCTATCGCTCGGAGAATCGTGAAACGGCGAAGATCGAGGAGCAGCGTGCCGGTTCGTCCAGCACCCTGTCCTTCACCGTGCCGCAGTATGACACCGCTAACTGGGCGTCATACAACGACCCTGCGGATGCGTTCCGACAGGCCGTGCAGCCGATCCTGCCTTTGCCGGACTATGGCATGCAGGTGATCATCCCGTCGTTCGCGTCCTCGACGCTCGGTGAGATACAGCCTGCGGAGAACGCTGGCATCGGCGTGGCCGGTAACCAGACCGGCGCAGGCATCACGGCCAACGTCCAAACGGCGGTGACCAGTGTGAACATCAGCCAGCAGCTTCACGACCGTGGTGGTTATGAAGGTGGCAGTTTTGACAGCATCTTGCAGGCTCAGTTGCTCCAATCCGTCAAGGCACAGATCAGCCAGGCGATTCTGGCCACGTCGATTGCCAACGCCGGTATGGTAATGGACAATGTCACGCTGACCACCACGAAGTTGTGGGCTGACTTGAGCACGGCTGCCGAGAACATTGCCGACACGGCGGGTGTTCGGTTCAACGGTACGCACGTCTTCACCACAACCGACTTTTTCCGGTGGGCGGCGAAGCAGGTTGACTCGCAGGGTCGGCCCATCTTCACGCCGGATGCCGCTGCCATCGAGGCGGCTGTGACCAACGGTCGAGGGAACGGGTACACGGGCATCGTCTTGCCGGGCAACTTGCGCTGGCACACGGACGATTCGCTCGCTGCCATTCAGGCGACGAATACCAACCCGACGCAGGCACAGGTTCTCCTTGTCCAAGCCCCGGAAATCTACATCTACGAGGCGCAGCCTGTTGCCTTCTCAATGATTGAACCGCAAGCGGCAACGTTGTCGGTATTGGTTGGGATTCGGGTCTACTTCGCCACTGCGGCACGATTCAATGCCGCCGTCCAGGTGATTTCGGGGTCCGGACTTGCCAGCTTGAAGTAACAGATTTGAGGGAGCGGTTGGGTCGCTACGCCCTAACACGGTCCGCTCCCTCATCCAGTTGTCCGATGTTCCGTTAGCAGGCATCGGACGGCAATCACCGCGCTTTTGTTCCTTTCGGCGTCGGGTGACATCCGGGAGTCACGGCACTAGTTGCGCGTGGCGTCGTTGATCCGGAACTCCGCAACTGATCACTTGGTGACGCTGGTTCCAGTGTCACCACTTATCTATTGAAAAGAGAATGCAATGCCTAGTTTTCCGCAGTACCCCAATGCTGTCCTGGTGGAGGCTGCGAACTATCGCCAGCTTACTCAGGGCACGAACGTCACCGCTGGTGCTGTCGCAGTTGCGGCCAACGCCGGTGACATCATCAACAACGTGGTTGCCGCTGGTGATGCCAGCACTTATACCGTGACGCTGCCTCCGGTTGTGCTCGGTGGGCCTGTGTTGGTGAAGGTATCGGGTAAGTTCGGCAATGTGTCGAACTCCGTTGTCATCATCCCGCAGGTTGCCGACACGGTGGCCGGGACGAAGATCGAAGGATTCGGTTCCATCAAACTGATTCAGCCTCTGACCGCCGCCGGCACCGGGACTTCGGTTCTGCTTGCCAGTGATGGCACACAGTGGTGGATCATCAGCCGCGCCTTCAACACCACGGACACTTGGTAAGCC
>QGNH01001837.1_pt1 | contig 10396 bp, 13 predicted proteins | sample 1735481 | NCBI WGS metagenome assembly QGNH01 (sample SAMN09239004, study PRJNA386568) | Viral metagenome, whole genome shotgun sequencing project. | reverse complement strand
CCGCAAAAAGCGCCTGAACAGTTATACTGCACTGCGGTGTTTGAACCGCCTGGGGTTCCGCCTCCGCCAGTAACTGGGATGACGTGCCCATTACCATCAGTCGTGTAAATAACTTGCACAGGAAAGAATCTACTTAGGTTGTCGGTAAGCCAAGCGTTGCCTGAGCCTTTAGGTGTGCTCAGATTGTCGGAANNCGTTAGCCATGCATTTCCAGAACCAGCAGGAGTTGAGATATTATCGGAAGCTACTGTTGATCCGTTTATGGTAAGGATCGTTCCGTTTCCATTCGTCGTATAACCTACTGAGATTGGATACTGGCGGCCAGCGCTATCTAGAAGAAATGGAGTACCACCGCCTTTAGGGTTTACGATGTTATCTGAGGCTAGTGCACTAAAACTTAATAACAGGAGCGCAATCAGTTTCATGCTTTTCTCCACAATCTTGTAAGCCATGCCATGAACTTCTTCTTCTCTGCTGGCTTAGGTTCTTTGTCTTCAGGCTGTTCTTTGTCTTCATCTTCGCCTGGTCTCACTATTAACTTCTGGCATCATTGGATCTGGCTTTTCGATGATCGTATCGCGGGGCTCGAAGCCAAGTGTGTCTCTCATCTTATTTAAATCATTCAGGTCGTTCGCGTCTATCACCCCAGTTTCAATTCCCTGTGCGTAAACTGCCATTTCTTTTTCAATCTCGTCACGACTTAGTGTTTTCTTATTAAATGCTCCAAGTCCTTCTTTCTCCCATGCAGCACGCGGAAAGTTATAAGCAATAATCTGATTGATAAACTGTTGAAGCAAGACGTGTTCCAATCCTGAATTAACGCTGTCACATATCTTATCAAAGGTCTTCGCGTGCTCCTGCCCCAGAGAATAGGAGCCAGTCCCATCTCCATTGCCGAAGATCAATGATGGCAACAGGAGTCCGCGAAGTATAGATTTGTTGCAGAAATCTCCGGCAGCTATAAAGTCTTGCACGTTCGATGCTTGCGGCATGAACTCAACGTCGAACATCTCACCTTTTTTCCCTGGGAGAAGGATCGTAGAGTCGTTGTGTACATTCTTAAACGCTTGCTTCGCAGCGTTGTCAGCTCTCATACCCTTATTTGCTTGTCCCCTGTACTGCTGCGGTCCTGTTCCATTATCGGTCTCACCATTTTCAATCATGGCGTTAGGGTCACAGAATACAACCGTGAGTGCGGTTCCCTTGCGATCCAGGGCAATCATCTTCATTTGAAGAATCGCATCTTTCATCACATAGTACTTATAAATTCTTCTTAATAGAGAGCGACCATACGGATTGCCAAACTGTCCTTGTGCATTGAATGGATAGTGAATACATTTCTGTCTTGGAATTCTTATCGAAAGATAGTTAAAGCTATTCGCAGTACGCAAAGGAAAAGGAAAATCCCCAAGCTTAGCGAAAGGGTCAGGGCCAGAGGAAGCACCACCCATAAAACCACGGCCAAGACCAGCGCCGCCTGTAAGATAGCCGAATCCATTGCCAGCAAGAAACGGGTTGTAATTCCTTTGATACTGCATAATACCGTCCGGCGTAAGTTCACCTGTGCGCTCCGTTTCAAACAAGACCGTGTTAGGAGGTAATGTGACCACCTTTGCTGGTACGAACCCTTGATCTGTATTTTTCCAAACTATTTCTCCAACCGAGAACCCTGCCCACGAAGCCGAGAGGGTTTCCTTGATAAAGTTGGTCCATCCACCATCAATACCTTCGATGGCTTTGTTGACGAACTCTGTGATTTCTTTACTAGGATGAGAATACCTACCGATACGAGCAGCCAAGCAAGTCGTAAGAAAATCAACACCAGATCCGATAGTGTCGTCAGTATCCACCATGCGTTTGTAAGTTTCGACTGAGACTGAGCTTGGGTTTTGGACGAACTTGTAGAGCTGGTTGAAGAGCGCAGGGATCGACGTGCCCCTTTGCTTTTCGAGATCCTGGAAGGTTTCAATTTCAGCGTGTCTTGCATATAAAACATCCTCTAGGGTGTTATCAACGTCTTCGTATTCAGCAGTTGGGTCAGCTTTATCTTTATCTAGATCGTTGATATTTGGGTCAGCCATGAAACCATCCTAATCGCAAGTGAGTCGTTAGTCTATTATGGTTTTTTTTATTCAGTCTGATGTTGCATTTAGATAGAGGCCAGTCTGCTTCTTCCTGTCTAACACACCCTTCTCATGCTCTAGGCAAATCAGATAGTTTTCTTTACACATTATTATGCCTCTGTGAATTCCCCTAAAGTACCTAATCATATCCTCATTGCCAGCTTGCTCCGCGTCACGGATAGAAGCGAATAAAAGCTTTTCCATGACTTCCATATTCCTAACGAAGTCGTAGTCAATTATGGTTCGTGTTTCCGGTACCATCTCACCACATCCTTTAAGCGCATGAAGAAGCTCTCAGGGTTAGGATACCACCCAAGTTCAGATTTCGCCTTAGAACAATCTATTGCGTAGCGTTGGTCATCGGTAGGTCGGTCGTTTGTGTAGACAGTTTCTAATCGCACAGAGGTGGATTCGGCTTTGTCCTCTTCGAGTGTTTCTTGGACTGCTTTAAATACGAGTTCAATGACTTTGGAGTTAGACATTTGGAGGTCTCCTCCCAAGAGGTGAGTGCTTCCTGGGCTTCCGAAAGCAATAGCCCGATGAATTCCTCGGCAGTGATCTCTGACATCAATCCAATCACGGATCTGATCGCCTTTTCCATAAATCGTAACTGGGTTTCTCTTGATAATGTTTTTGATCGCTTTCGGGATGAGTTTTTCTTCATGTTGGTTCTCTCCGTAGTTATTAGAGCAGTGCGTGGATCTTGTATTGAGGCCGTATGTGTGATGGTAGGCTCGAACAATATGATCTGCGCTTGCTTTAGATGCCGCATAGGGAGATTTAGGATCATATCTAGATTGCTCATTGAAGAACTCACCATCTTGAGCGACTCCAAAAACTTCATCGGTCGACACATGGTGAAAGATTGCTTTTGGTGCATAAATTCTTACCGCCTCTAAAAGATTTGCTGTGCCTAATGTGTTTGTCTGAAAGAATTTTCCTGGGTGCTCGATTGAACGGCAAACGTGGCTCTCGACTGCAAGATGAATGACGACATCAGGTTTAACTAAATTTACTGCTTTCTGGCAATGCTCTAGTGACCGTATATCACAGAACGTCATCTCCGGTCGAAACCTCTCTTTGTATTTCTCTTTGCTCTGTGCCATCTGAAACGCCCACATCGGGCGAGAGGCATAGGTCATCGAATCCATCCCATAGATAGTCCATTCGGTTTTCTGGAGAAGATAGCGAACCAAGTTGGAGCCAATAAATCCAGCCCAACCAGTTACGAGGCACTTCATTATCAGTGCTTTCCAATTCGGTTGGCCATTCTCTTACGACTGCTACGCTTTTGTTTTTTGTTTAACGCTTTCATTTTTCCTCCCAGTCATCACAGGTGAACTTATCTGATCTTAACTCTGGTCTATAATCGTTGTGAGCAATAATAAAATCATGTTTTTTGCAGGACATTTCTCCGAATCCTGGCATCGGAAGATTAGTGATGTTATGTAAAACTGGACTTAACTTGCAGTGAAGGCAAATAGTGCATGATCTGATTGGTACTTCTTTAAAATGTTCTGGTTTCATTTCTGTCCACCTTCCGGCATTTGTGCCTTGCCAACTAAAGACTCAAGGATCTGACATCTCTTTGAATTAACTTTAGTAAGAAGCATATTTTCCATAATATATTCCCTGCCTGATTTATGAATATGTTCCATCAGTCCTGGCTCATCAAGAGCTTGCTCGATGTAATGTTTAAACTCAGCTTGATTTCTGTAAGTCAAGCACCCTGGCAAGTTCCATCCATTCCACTGCGGTACGATTGCAACAGCTCCTGCCATGTTTGCTTCTAAGAAGGCAATATTGGATTTGCATCGGTTAAATAGATTATCAGATAAAGGAACGATCTGAACTGATGGGTTCGTAGCAGACATGAATCTAAAGTAATCACCGTTTGTCATAGGTGGAACCACGATGGATTGCTTAGGGTCCATTTGCTCCGTTACAAACCAAGGGTTATATCCGACAAATACGAACGAAGTATCTTTTCTTGTTTGAGCTAATTCAATAAGAGGTGTTGCATAATCCCCTATGTCCCTCATGTGCGTATTGGTTCCGCGCCAGTTAACTTGTTTCTTGTGGTTGTATGGTTTCATCAAACTTAAAAACTTATCTGGGAACGCGTTTGGAATTACATGCACGTTATTATTTAAAAGCACTGGATCTTGTAAGCACTTCTTAAGCTGTTGAGTTGTCACTGTCACGATGCTTGCTTTGTTTATGATTTTTACTAAACGTGACCTAGCTTCTTGATTCATATAAGTATGGTGAGCTGGGTTGTCCGGTGGGAGATCAAACAATAAATCGTCATAATCGATCCAAAGAGGAGTTCCAGAATCTGCACACATGTCAGCTATTTTAACGTGTTCTGGTGTAAATGGCCGTTGCATGAAAACAACGTCTGCAAACTCCATTTGGTTTTCACCGATAGATGAAGTGAATACTGGGTTGCATTGGATTTGTTTTCTCATCGTAGCGAATGGTCCTGTCGCTCTATAAAGAGAAGTTGCATCCTCCATTTGTGGAATGATTGTAAGAATATTTATACCGAATTTGCTCATCGTAGCCTCCAAAGTAAATATGAAACTATTAACGCCGAGAATACAAAGAATGGATATGCAACGCTCATATCAAGAAAGAACCATTGAAACCTTGCTTGCCTGAGTCTTGCCCATAAAGGTTCGTCATACGCTTTGAATAAGATTGCTTGATCTAAATACTGTCGGCGCTTCTGATAAAATTCTTGTGCTTCTGTTTCGTTTTCAAAGACTGCGTCCTTGAGTCGGCCTTCTTTTCTGTATCTTACGACGTAACATGGTTTCATACAGCAAAGCTCCGATTCACTTCTTCTACGAGGTCAAGCGAATGATCTTGTAGACCAGTCCTGTCCGCATAGGTTCCGTCATCGTTGAAAGCTAATTGAAATCGGCTACAATCAGCGGCACCGTAGAATATTGCTTGAGTTGAATCGTAACGGAGGATTTCTATTTCAATCCCGTTTCGGTTTATAAAACGCTTCCCCACTTGCACGCTTAGCTTTTTCTTGCTCATAATCTTCCTTTCTGAAAATTACAAAATCTTCTCTGTTCTCTGTGGAAAAAAGAAGCTTGATATAACTGAGACCATTTTTGGTTATTAGGATTTGAAGCTTTTTTCCATTAGCTTCGATAATGATGCCTTCGTTTGTTTTTCTGGTAACGACTAAACCGTGGCTGTATTCATCTCTCGGGGTAATGGACATTGGGCCTCCTGCTTAATTTCTGTATTACAAATATTGAGACATAAATCCAGGGTTTCCAGGAATTATTTTTCCGCGCTGTCCTGGTGGGAATAATTTCCAGCAAGCGTACCCGATAGCATCTGACGCGTGAGTTCTTCTATTATCTCCAGCGTCATCAAGTTTGCCACGTCCTGATGAAACCTGAGTCTTCCAACCAACTGTTTTCATGTCGGAGTCCAGTTCGGGGCATTTCTCTGGGTCCCAGGTCATAGCAACCTCACCCATCCCGTTTCGACAAAGCCTATTTACATTTTCAACTCGATTCTTAACTAAGGGGTTCTGACCTTGGTCCGTGTCAATATTGAAGGACGCATTGTGCTCAACGAATACCATCGCCATTTGATCATAGTCTGGCTTGCCAGCGTTTGAAGTGGTTCCTCTTATTCCTGATCTGTCTCCGTAGACTCGGTAGTGAAATCCTGGGAATTGATTCACCAAGCGTAGAGTCATATCTGGCGTGCTCATTCTGTTTCCTGAAAGCTCTTGAAACCAGTGGATCCGCTTCCTGTCTTCTGACATCTGGCCTACCACCCAAATAAGAGGCGCTGGATCAAAGTTAAAGTCACACCCAACGATAAGAGGCCTAGTTGGGTCTGGAGCTCTAAATCCCCATGGGGCACGATGTCTCCTGTTTGCTTGGGATGAGGCATAATAAGCCATCCCTCCATTTACGTTAACATGCTGTGCGTCTAATTCCTGAGCCGCCATGAGTTCGGAGTAAGATCCGCGAAGGCCGTTGTAGAAGTCTCTGGTGATTAAACCCTCTTCAACCGATTCTTCGGTCTTAACGTGCATCGAGCCGTAGAGCATTGGGTTTATGTGTGAGATCACGCAGAATCGTTTATGACTCCAGTCCGTACCATTTGGCGTAGTGGTTATTAGCCCTTTGATATAGTCGGACTCCCGCATACGAGACAGCACGACATCGTGAGACTCTTGCGGCATATCCCGAGACTCATCCAGCCAGTAATAAGAGAACTGGATACCGCGGAGTGGATTTGGATCCGACATCACCCGTGTGAATAGGACGCTCACTGTCATAGACCATGGGTTTCTAACTAAGAGTACATTCGAGTAGTCTTTGAAAAGCCTCTTAACTTTCCAGGTATCCGGTGGCTGGCGATCGATACAGAATTCAAACCCATAGTGCTCAAGCCAGTGGAAGAGTTCGCGTAGGGTCGCGGTTGACAACTGTACGTAGTTATTTGCCCCTACCAAGCCTGTGAGGTGAGGACGCTCTAGGATGTTCTTAATTATGAAGTGGGAGCCGGTAAAGGTCTTCCCAGTATTATGATGGATTATGCCTTCGGCTATATAATTCTCCGTTTTAGGAATATGAACATCCCAGTAATCTTCTTCGTATTCTAATTGAGTTATGCTGTGTATAACGGCATAGCGAAAGGACAGACTATATGAGCCGACCACAAATTTATTCAAGAGAAGGTATTCGACATTTAGCGGATGGCAGTCGTTCAACTTCTGAAATGGCTTCTGAGCTTGGCTTACCTGTGAAGTTTGTTCAGTCTGTTGTTTTAAAAGAAAATCTTCCCCGTAGACTGCCTGGCCCGCCACCTGGTGAGAAAAATCCATACTTTTCTGGTGGCTGTTCTGTCGGCACAGATGGTTATGTTTTAATTCGTGTGAACGACCATCCAAACGTTCGAGCATCTGGGATGGTACTTGCACATCGGGTGATTTACGAGATCCGTATCGGAAGGTTGTTACTTCCCTATGAAATTGTTGACCATATAAACGGTTTAACCCTCGATAATAGATTTGAGAATTTTCGCTTATTCCATTCAAACAGGGAACATCTTCGTCAAACTTTGTCTGGTCGTATTCCTTCTTGGTCTGAAGCTGGCCAAAAGAACTTTGTAGGACGCGCTGGTTTGCCTGAAGATTCTCAACGTGTTGATAGCTACCGTCAGACAAGGCAATCAGGTGCCGTCCGTGCGCAACAAATTCTCCGGCTGAAGTATTCACTTGATATAACTTGGCGCGCCCTTTTAAAAATGGAGCTTCGCAAGGCACTAGAACTGGGGAATCCAAATCTATTGAATATACCCGAGTACCTGCTTTAAGTTTATCTATCCTAACTTTTCCATGTTCTGTTTCAATAAGTGTTGACGCTCTAACACATGCTACCCCTGCGAAGAAGGCAAAATGGTTGTAGGGGTTATTTATGGCCTGGTCTTGCCAATCTGTGAGTGGAGCGAGTTGTATCTCCACAGAGTTTAATCCTCAAGCGGTGTCAGGACGGCATTAGACTGTTGCTCTGGCTCCAGGTCATCGGCTTCTGGCTTATGCTTCTCGTCATACCTATTACCCGCGCTTGGGTTCCTCGTAGACCAAATGATCTTCACTTCAGACGGTCTGTCTTGGGTAATTCTCTCTTCGTTCTTGTCTGCCTGACCGAGATATTGCTTGCCCATCCAGATCAAAAGAGATGGCACACCCTCGTTAACAGCCTTCCACTGACGCTGCCTTAAGGTCATCTTCTGGTACTCAATCTTTTGAACTCGATACTGGACAAAATTTAAATCCCACACTTCTTTTATCCTGCGCTGAATCAATTTAATCTTTGCCGCAATACGTCTAGGCGTGATTGGTTTCTTCTCTTCTTTGAGCATTGACTCGGCAACGAATTGTTCCGAAGCCTCTAAAGCTAAGAGAGAGTCTAAAAGGTTCCAATTGAATTCGTGAGCTGGTCTTCCTGCTGGCATGGCTTACTCTTCTACTTTAGCGCCGTAGTCTCTAATCAATGACTTCGTGCATTCTCTTAAGAATGTACCTAGGTCTGTACAATTCTGCTTACAAATGTACATTGCGGTGTCCTTTACCCCCTCCGGCAACCGGATGGAGAAGTTAGTCATAGCTTCTGGGAGTCTCTTGCTCTCGAAGGCTGCTGCTACCATGCACTGGTGAATGTTTGTTAGTTCGTCTTCTGATTTGGGGAGTTCAAGGGTATTCATAAATCAAACGTAATACGAGCGTATTACACTGTCAAGGGTCGTCGGTATAAGTCTTCTCTAGTATGGGATCACCAGCTCCATCTGTGGTGAGAATGCTATATCCTGGGGCTGGCTTAGGGAGATATATCTTAGTGTTTGTATTTATTGGGAAATAATCAATGCACCCGCATTTTCCTTTGCGGTATATTCCATCCTGATAGCGGTTTATACAAAAACCATGACAGTAAGAATCAAAATCGAAAGCTATTCCCTGTGAAGAAAACAGAACCAAAAGCCAAGAGATCCATCTCATAGCTTAGATTCTGACAGCGCTTAGTAGCTGAAGCTACCTCTTTGTTGGATCTTGAGTGGTTGATCCACACTTATGATCGTCTGCAGGCCTACGGAGTCCTGGACAGTTATGAATGGGATTAGGCCGACATCACTGAGCTGGGCTCCTACCGTGTTTCCAGATGCAGCAGAGAGAGTAATCCAACCATACTGCGCGTTATTAATCTGAACCACACCCGCGAACGACCCACCCGAAGCGGCTGGGAAAAATGCGGAAGCCCCTACCACATCCGAAAGACTGGCTGGCTCTTGTGCTGTGCCATTAATATCAATTACTTGAGCTTTGAGTTGCCAGTCATCTCCGGCTACTAAGCCGATCAATCCGTCTACGCCATACTGGTCTTGATTAAACTTTAAGTATTTCATTTGGTGTCTCCGCTTTACTAACCCTACTCGCTAATAAAGTGTTCTGCAATCTCGTTTCCTTGGCTGTCACTGCAACCCCTAACGCACTCCACTGATCGCCACTGATCCCGTATGTGATGCCTTTGCACTTTTTAGTCCCTGGAGAACCGAATCTATTTATCAAACTCTGTCTAATATTTGAATCCTTAGCCTTCATGCTTCCGCAAAGGTGCATTTTCACTTCGTGCCTGAAAATTCTCATCTGTGGGTATCCGTTCACCTTGTGAACCCAAAAAAATACCCCAATCCATTCACAGGTCTGGAATACTGAGTCACCGACTCCCATGCCCATGTTCTTCATAACTTCAATAGCGAGTGGGGCTGTCGTATGCCTTTTAAGAATATTTATGATTTGTAAATTGGGAAGTTTGGCAGATTGGATGCGCTCGCCGTAGTAACATATCGCCGATTCTGTGGGGCCTGGGTCAATTGCTATCAGCACTTTTTAATCCAGCCATGAATGAGTCCATTTCTGTCTAAACTCACACCAGATCCATCCCTTATTTAATAAAACCTGTTTGAATCTGGGAAAATTATCTGCGAGGTAGGTTGTTCCTTTTTGACCTTTGATGACATGACAGCGCCGACAGGCAGCCCACACATTTTCAGGATCATCCGAACCACCAGACCCACGGGTCTTGATGTGTTCAACGTCGCAAGGACCATTACGACCGCAAGCCTCACATGGCCCTTTATTAAGGCTTCCCAGGCGAGCTTTCTTGCTCTTCGCCTCAGCCCTTTCGGACTTAGATTTGCAATTTGTTCTTTTAATTCTCTTTGGGAAAGCTGGCTGTTCAATGTGAAACTCCTATTTTAAAGCGGCGCAACTCCTGCAAGGGAAATTGCGCCGCCGTAATCCCAGCTACCAAGCAGTTCAACGTGTTTGTTAAACTGGGAAAATTTTTACTTAGCTACTGCTGCGCCAAATGCGATTTGAAAACTTACAGGAGCGCCAGCTTGGATCGTAAGTGTTCCAGTACCAGATTCAGCAACACCGCCTACTGCAGCGGCTACGTTCACGGTATAAACGCCAGGAGCACCAGAAAGTAGGCATGACAATCCGTCAGCGCTTGGCAGTAAAACCAATCCGTCTGGGCTTGCGCTCCACACAGGAGGAGCGTCGAATGTTGGGGTTGATACTGGGTATCCTGCGGCATCTACCGCTCCACTGATTGCCGCTGATACTTGTTGATTGTCAAGAATAGTCGAAGTCATTTGAATTTCTCCATTTTCCCTAATTAATATAAAGACGATAGCAAGCCTAGGGTGATGCTTGCGATGCCTAT